>Ga0228702_1000328_pt1 | contig 37964 bp, 55 predicted proteins | sample McNCre217_Aug_MG_2_FD_178018 | JGI IMG/M metagenome (GOLD analysis project Ga0228702, IMG submission 178018) | Freshwater microbial communities from McNutts Creek, Athens, Georgia, United States - 20-17_Aug_MG | ecosystem: Environmental > Aquatic > Freshwater > Creek | place: USA: Georgia...
ACCCCACTATCTCGCGTTGTTCGGGTTGGGCTTCGGTATACTCTATCAATTCTTTTAGTTCGTCAAGGGTCAGGATGTTGTTGTTGAACTGCGAAGAAGTAGATAAAAGGTTGAAGTTGTTTTTTGTCGTAACCCCATAATATTGATTAGTTAAATCAAATTCATATCCTTTCTTTGTTTCATTTGGAAACATCTTTCTCATCACCTTCTTAAACTCCTCGCTACCATCACACTTAACACACCATCCACCTTCTAATGACTTCTTCGGGGCTTCGGTAATGATTTCGGCAAATTGCATCGTGGTTGAGTTAAACAATACCATTTTATCAATTGGGGTAACGTCTGCACCTATGCTATTAGTACCCCAATGTCTTATTGTGTGCGAAATAATAGTTTCAATTTTATCTGGGTAGATTGTCGATTTCACTTTCGGATTACCCTTATACTTCTCCTTACAATGCTCAAGTAGCCATTCGTTGAAGGTGAGGATGGTGGCATTTTCTCTCTTGTACCAATCAATATCATCGTATAATTGTTGATCAAGATTAATACACGTTAATTCTTTGTCATCTTCCCATGAAGAAAAATCTCTCCAATTATACCCTAATTCTTTACTCACAACATCCCATTGTGCTTGCGTTGTTACGTTTACTGCTTTCATATTTACTTTTTATTAATTGTTTCTATTGTTACTCCCCATGAATACCATTTGCTTAATAACCATATTAAGTCTGCTCCTACATTTTCCATAAATATTACCTCGTGTAATTCTGAATAATCACTCTTTTTAGCTGAATGAATTAGGTCGTTATAGTTAGCTTGTAGCCAATCAAATTCTTTTTTTGTTAGTAATATTCTCATTTGTTATTGATTTTTGCCCTAAAGGCGGTTAATATTGCTTCTCTTTTCTCTTGAGTGGTAAGTGAATCTTTTACTTCACTTGGTAGCTTTATAGTGCAGTCAACCATTGGTTTTGTTTTTCGGACTCGTTTGCCCGACTTTGGTATTCCTTTAGGCATTATTCTTAAAGTTTAATTGCAAAATAAGAATAATCCTCGCTACCCGAATCTTGGTAATTCTCATAGATAGCGTAAACATCAGCATCGTGTCTAACACCATCTTTATACTCACCTATTTTGCGAGTTGTAAAATTGCCGTCAAAATTGTATGCTACTGCGCTGTGTCCATCCTTGTAGCTATCTACAATGATTGCTTCACCAGTTGTGTTTGCAAATCTTCCGTGGATTGAGAATGTAATTGTGTTCATTTTGTTTGTGTTTTAATTTCTGAGTACAATAGTAGTGTTTCTTTTCTTATTCGCAACACAATTAAAATATTTTAATGTGATTTTAATCTCTTAACCTTTAGCTTGTAGTAGTCAATCAGTTCTTTGATGTCGGGAATAGTTAGGTTTAGCGAGTCATTGCGGTGGTCATCGAGCCATTGCACGCGATTAATACCTATTTTTTTTATTAAATTAATTCGATATTCCTCTAAATTTCCGTGAAGAAATACATTGCATTTCTGACACGATTTCCATACGTTATCCTCATTAAATCTAAGTCCGCTTTTTGTTGTTGGGTAGTAGTGTGAAGCGTGCCATACACTTGCTTTTGTAGTTCCGCAACTAATGCAAGGTTTATCAGCATCCCTCAAGCGGATAAACTGATTGAACACCTTTTGCAAATCGTTTAGCCATTTAGAATGTGATTTAATCGATTCTAATACCGATTTTTTGTTTTTCGCGTTCTCGATTCTGATTCGTTTTTCTTCTTTGTTTTTGTATGTTTTACTATTAATTACCGCAATTGAGCATTCAACTGAGCATACTTGTTCGCCTCGTATTTGTTCGAAGCGTTTGCGCTTTCCAAAATTTCCTTGGGTGCAGTCTTTATTTCTGCAAAGTATTTTTGCCATGATCAAGCATCTTTTTTATGATTTCTAAATTCATTTTTTCGCTAATAGCCATTTTATGTTCAGGTGTGATTCTCAACTCCCCATCGCATTGCATCAAGTTCAAATCGTCTACTGAAAGAATGGTGATTAGTTTAATCTTTCCATCCTTGGTTAGTATGTCATAACCTTTAACCTTGGTGTAATTGTCTTTTACTGGCTTTACCTCTAAAAGTACGCAGTAGGTTAATCCATCTGTAAACATCGATTGACACCAATGGTAGCGATTATCTTTAATTACTATGCAGTTAAGGTGTGGTTTCAAAATGCTAAATCAAATGTAGAATTAGGTTTGATTGCTGATTCTGCCTTTTCTTCAAATGTAACCGCTTGTTGTTCGCCAATAATAAACGGAAGTCCATTTGCATCAATCTCCATAACCATCGCCTCTATGTGATAGTTTCTTGTGTAGGTAAATTCAATGGCCGTTTGTCGTTCATCTATTAATTCAAGCCTTGCAACCGTTTCAGCCTTTTGCATAATGAATGAACCTAAATGTCCTTTTGGTTTGTGTGTTCCAGGGTTTGTGTGAATAACGTTTAGTATGTGGCATTTCTTATCTGAAGTCCAACGCATCAACTTTTCAATCAATAGCATTGACTCCTTTATATCGTTTACATCATTAATTAAATCGGCAACCCCATCAATAATTATAAATTCGATGTTCTTTGAATATTCGCTTGAGTAAATGGCCGTCTCGATTATCTCTACCCTTTCACGTGCTGAAAACTCGCGCAAGGCAAAAGGTTTGTAAAATTCGGGGTTTGAACCAGTCATCGGAACCACCCTTTTAAATACGTTTTGCGCATGAAATCGGCTTTGCTCAGTATCAAAGTCAAGAATGTACCCGCTTTCTTTTCTATGTGTCTTTATTGATGTTGTAAAATCTGTTACCTTACCACCTATGTACGAAGCAACAAGTAAAGACTTAAAAAATGATTTGCGGGCTTTACTCGGTGCCATTAATGCACTAAAGTTTCCGTAGGTAGCAAATGCCGTCGGATATTCTTTGCCGCCTACGTAATGTGTGCCAATCGATATGGCAATTGGCGGAAACTCAATCTTTTTATTAATGTCAATAAATGCACTTTGTAACTTTCTTTGCGCCTCGGTTACTGGTTGTATTACCTTTTCTTCTGACTTCAGATATTTTAAAAATTCGCTCATATTTCTGCTTCTAATTGCATTAATAAATATTTTGCCTTCTCAGATACACACAAGCATCTAATGTTAGACAATAAAGCCACTTTTGCATCATTTCGCTTAATACCTTCAATCTTTTTGTTTACCATATCTGCAAACTTTCGAACCTCGCGCTCCGCCACTTGTGAATAGTTTTTATGGTTAATCATTAAAACGATTCCATCGATAGCCTCAAACACATCGATGTTGTAGTCAACTAAATCATTTGCGGCATTCTTGAATTCTATTCGCTCACTTTCGGGTAAATTGTGGTTCATTGATAGGTTAGTGAGTACCTCGATGAGTTTATCGGTTATATCGATTTGTACAAGTATCGCGGCATGATGCTGAGTATTCATAGTACTCGCTAATCTATTTGATAGATCAACAACGTGGTTAAATATTGACTTCTTAAATCGTTTTTTGTACTCGATTGAAAATGTCATTATATCAATGATTCTACCTTCTTTGTACATAGTCGTTATCATTGCCCATGCCTCTTGGTAGTCGTAATCATCCCAAATAGTGAAGTTTCTGTAACTCAAGAAGCTAATTACTTCAACTACCTTGTTTTCTATTATCGCGGCGGAAAGTATGTATTCCTCCAATTTGCGACGTTCTTCTTTATAATCTATCATGCTCCTATTGCTATTCGGGTTCGGTTTTTCTTCCAGTTTTTAAGTTGATCGGGTGTAAGCATTTTTTGTTGTTCGGGTGTTAAATCAGCACTCCACCATTTATCGGGCAACTCTACACTTTTTTGCATTGCTTTTAGCGTATCGTCATTTTCATTTTCCCATAATCGATTCGATAAGTACCTTTCCGCATCTTTTCGGTATTTTATTTCGGGTGTTGATTGAAAGTAAAGTGGTAAATGTTTTTGAATCTTAGCTAAATCTTCGCGTGTTAGTTTCATAAACCTTTCTTCGCTTAATTTTTTACTACCCTTGTTGTAATACTTCCAAAACACTTTAAAAGCATTTTCTTTATAAACTTTATCTTCTTCTTTCTCTTGTTCTTTCTCTTCCTTGTAGGAACCCTTATACTTACCCTTATTGCTACCCTTGGTAGGGTTACCAGTAGGGTAAGTCTGTATCCCTTTGGTGTAGCCAATTACTTGTTTTTCTAATGAGTGAATTTGACCTCTAAAAAGTAGCCTTGCTTTCTCTCTTTTTGGCTCTTTTTTCTCTCCCGTAAATTGGTAATGAAGTATAGCATCGTAATACTCTATTCGGTCTTCATTATCTAAAAGCAAACCAGTTTCGTAGTAGCTTCGATAGAAGTTAAATGCTTTTCTATTTTCCATTTATTAAAAAGCAAAAGCCCCAATAGAGTAGTGGTAGGTACATCTATTAAGGCTTTGCTATTTTTTATTGATACAAGTTGCTACCACACAACTGGTTTTGACATCGTCAGAATTGGCGCAATAGTAATAAATACTTTTTACTTTTCAAAAACTTTTTTGCCATTTCCGAGAAAAACTACTGGTGCTTTCGCTTCGCGCTCTTCTTTAGTTTGCGAATGGCTAATGCTAACGTCATTGTCGTATTTATCCTTTGCATCTTTTACGATAATTGATAAATTGAGGTATTTTTTACCATTCTTCCCAATGTTAATTTTGCTTTCATCTATCGAATCCATGCAAATGCTTCCGTTGATAATAATCATTTTGTATAATAAGGGGTTAATAATTTACTTGCTTCTAAAACTTTGTTGGTTAGTAATTCGATGTCGGCTTGTGGTGCTTCGAATATGTTGGTTACTAAGTTAGGATAAAAACCATTGTCGGGTAAATAATTCAGATCAGCATCAACACTTTCATAAATATACCTCAATAGGTGTAATGGTATCCATCCATCATACATTTCGGTAGCCTCGCGCACTTTCATTAATTCGCTTTGATATGGCATGAATAAAATGGGTTGTATGTATTTCATTCCGGTTATGCAAGCGTTGCTAATCAACTGCCAATACTCTGATGGAAATTCTTTCTTGAGTAATTCAACATCATTAGTCATTATTACGTCTGCATAATTTGCGAAGTTTTCGCGCTCGTAGGCTTTGCAATCGGATATTATTGATTTGGTAGTGTTTCGGTAATCGGGTGAACCTACCCAAAAACTATGCTCAGGATGCACGAATGTTGTATCACCTAAAGGCTCATAGTCAGAACCTAAATAATTTTCGAAAACATAGTATTCCATGAAATGACCCCACACCATTGGTCGTGTAAGTATGTTAGGCTTCAAATAGATGCCCATTTTCCGCTCAATATTCTTTTTATTGATGTATGTGTGCGCAGGCTTTCCAAATGATTTTTTATCGGTCGAAACTGATAAAAGTGAAGCAATCTCACTACTTGAGAAATTGCCAAATCTGTATTTGTTTGTCTGTATCATAATCTCGATAAATAGTTGAATACTTTTTTGTAGCTTTTAGATTCTTGTTCCTTGATGATTCTTTCGATGTGTGGTAATTCATCGCCAGGAATAGAGTCTTTTTTCAATTCGAATAGTTCAGTTAGTGTTTCCAATGTCACAACTGAAGTATCAACTTTGATTTCGTTGAAATCTTCTTTATTGTAAATATCGGCCGCAATACCAATCTCGGCCGCACATTTTTTTAGCGCATCAGTCGCGGCAGACTTCAAGTCGTTACCAATGCTCAAAGGGTCGGTAGTTCCTTTTTTAAAGATAATGTCTTTATTTCCGTATTGCATCTTAACAACCACGTGGCCATTAGTGCGGCACGTTAGTTTACCTTTTACAACTACTTCACCGTGCATAATCTTTTCGTCGATAATTTCAAAGTCCCAATCCCACCCAAACATGAGATTTAATACTTTTTTCACGTATCCACCGCTTACGTAGTCCCATTGACCTCCGCCCTTCGCTGGTCTTTTCTTTACGTACTTTTCAGGTGTTTTTTTCAATAGGTGTTTTAGCTGATTACCATTGAGAGAGTTATTCTCTACCAATGATAATTCTTCGGGGCTAACGATTGTTACTTGATTGCTCATGTTATTTATGATTTGAATTAATAGTTTCGAGGATTAATGTCCAATAATCGGTTTTCTTATTTCTGTCTGAAAACTCAATTCTATTGGTAATGTCGCGACCTAAATAGAATACATTTTTTACTTCGAAGAATGTGGCCGTGCTTTCATTCCATTCATCTTGATACGCTCTGAATTCGATCTCAATCGAATCGCGCATGTACTTGTCTGTTAATGTAATTGTCATAATGTTCGCTTACTTAATGGCTTTAGCTTTCCGTTGATTAATGTTCCGCAAATGTACACTACTAATTCAATATATCAAGCAAATAATTTTAATAAGCTATAAATCAGTGCATTAAATATTTTTATAGTTATTTGTTTAGGATATGTAAAAGTATAAAGTACATTTGTGGCATGAAGATACACGCAAGCGACACACGCATAACCGAGATAGGTATTGAGATACTTAGAAGTAAGATAAATGACCCGCGCCATAGCTACAAGTCATTAGGGTTAAAGTTCGGACTAAACGAAAACGAATCTTTAGAAGCAAAAGCATCTGCCGAGTATCACTTAGGCATTAAGGTGCATACTAAGTCTACTTTTGGCAATAGAACGCGACCATTTCTGAAAGTGAACGATGTGAAAGTACCGGATGTATACTTTGGAGACATTCCGCTGATGTACCTTGCACCCGAACCGGAATGGATGGAGCGAATAGACTTCAATCAACTTGAGCCTACCACCGATGAAAAGGCGGTATTATACATGAGTAAACATTTTAAAACAAAATAGACATGGCAAACGAAACATTAGTACGTGCGGCAAGGAATACAACCGATAAGTACATAAACGAGCGTGAAAAGCAAACTGCATACCTTGAGTTTATCAATGGTGCTAAATGGCAAGCAGAAAGAATGTATAGTGATTTTATTAATTGGATTGATGAAAGAGAAATTCCAAGAGAAAATGGTTTATGGATAATGTACTTTAATGGTAAAGACAATTATTTAACTACCAAAGAATTATTCGAACAATTTAAAAAGAAAGACAATGACAAATAAACGAGGGCGCAAGTCGCTCAATCCCGAAGACAAGCAATTATACATGAAGAACAAAGGAGTAGGCACACGGAGGCAAATAGACTTGCTGGCTAAATTTAGCAAAGGTGTGACCTTGGTAAACGATAAACAACGCATTGACTTTGTAATTAATTACATGAAGGCTGCGTATGTAGTGATTGATAATTTAAAACACATGGAAGATGGAAATTAAGGCACAAGATTTAAGGTTGGGTAATTGGGTAATTCTTGTAAAAGATAAAACCGAAAAATACTATCAATTAGATAGTGGTTATGATTTGTATAAACTTGACGAATCAGATTGTGCCGATATTAAGCCAATCCCCCTAACAGAAGAAATATTGTTGAAGTGCGAAGGATTTACTCAGCATGGAGATTGGTTTCATAAAGATAAATTTATACTTGGATATTTAACAAGTGATGATAATTTGCAAGCAGAATGGAAGTTTTGCGGCACACATGGAAGTTTTCATGTAATTGACATCAAATACCTACACCAACTCCAAAACATTCACTATGCCCTCACAAACGAAGAATTAACTATTAAATTATAAGAGATGAATAAAAAAGTAGCACTCCAATTAACCGCCTACTCGATTGCGTTGGTGGTTATTATCCTCAGCATTGACAAGTGCAGGTGTAATAAGACAAAGACACCAATTGCCGACACCAAGTTAGAAGCAAAGAAATCAATACTCGATAAAGAGGTAAAGGTACTACGCGACACCCAGCGAATCTATGTTACCAAGTGGCGCACAATTACAAAAAAAGGTGATAGCGTGTACGTTCACATTTACCACGTTGCGCCCGATAGCTGTCAAACATACTTAGCAAAGGTTGATAGCTTGAGAAAGGTTGACACCTACAACTGCGAAAAGGCTCTCAAGGTTGATAGCTTACTCATCTACAATTTGGACTCGCTAAATAAGATTAATGACATTTTAATTGGTAAGTACAAAGCGAACATAGTACTATTGTGCGACTCGATTGAAAAGCACAAGTGCCGACGATTTAAGGCATTTGGTAAGGGTGTGCTTGTTGGGTTTGGAATTAGTGAAGGGTTACAATTAATTAAGTAGGTATGACACATAGAGAATTGAAAGATTTATTTTTGCTTGAAACGGGTTTTGAATGGTATGATGATTTTGGGTGTTATATTCAATGGCTCGAAGACAAATTAATTGAATTGCAATCCCAACCATCCACCACCACCCCAAGTGATGATGTCGCGGCGGGTCATGGGGCGTGTTAAGGTTGCGGGTAACGGATTAGGGCTTTGCGAAGGCGGGGAATAGAATTACTAATGTTTAAATTAAATACAAATGTCAAATAGAATTACAAATGTTGAGGGTAGTACATCATCCCTGCCTTTTGGCAAACCGATGTTAGGCGATGTTTCTTTTCCAACTAAGGCTTATCAAATTGATTTAGATAGGTTAGATGAAGGGTATTTGTCAGATACGATTATGTGTTATGCAAATAATGTAAACGAAGCAAAAAAGAAATTATTGCAAGAAGTAAAGTATGATAATTGGAGGTTAAAATATACTGATGCTGAATTAACATATTTAAACATTCCTGTTATTCGTAGAAAGTCAGATGATAAAATTTTATTTGAAGGTCAAGCAGTAACAGAAATTGAAAAGAATAGAATTTTATATAAACGTGAAAGACTATTATTATTAGAAAACATACTTAATGACAAAAACATAAAGTATTGCTACATCAAAAAGGGTTCATATTATAGACCTAATTCGTGTGGTTACACAGATTTTCAATATCGTGCAGGTGTTTATTCGAAAGAAGAAGCTGTACAAAGTGCTAAAAGTTGCGAAGAGTTAACTATCATTCCAATTGATATTTTAGAACACAATAAAATGATAAATAATGAAATTTCAGAGTTGTCGAGTCGGTTGCTCTGAAATATCGCCTAACGTTTTGCGGCTACCAGAAGGGCGGGATTTTAACCACTAAATTTAATAGAAATGACAAAAAATAATACAACCACAAATGTTCCTAACGAAGCCGATAAACCCGCCTTTTTGGTAGGTGCTGTTATGCGCTGCTCATTTACATTAGTAGTGAAGCGTTATAAAAGAGAAAACTGTACGCTTGATGATATGAGGTCAATTTATAGCGGAAAGACTTGCTTAATTGCAAAAAATAGCAAATTTGATGGATTATATATTCACAAAAGCGGAAAGATTATCAAGGGTAAATTTTCAAAAGTTGCTGGAAGTGTCAGATACCCGATTTTGATAGCACAAGACGAAGTTCATATCCGTTTTGAAAATTTCCACAGTATGCCAAATATCATTACAGACCAATATGTCAAGCAGGATATTATTAGCGTAGTCGATTTGAGTTGCGCATAACGTGTTGCAGGTAGGCGATAGTGCCGCTTACCACAAATGTAAATATCAAAGCACTAAGGCTCATAGCGGCATTTTGCCTACCTGCTGTTAGGTGTCTGTAAAAAATAAATTTAGCGTGGGCAATTAAACAAATTTTAAAATGCAAACAGAAGCAAAAAATTATTTGACATTGAAATGGGGAACTCTTAAAAGTTGGGACTTTACTCATTCGGAAAAAGGACAAGCATTGTTGAAAGAATACAATGAAATAGGCTCATCTTTTAGTGCGATGGCTCAAAGAGATACACCAAGACAAAAGGAAATTATTTGCGAACTTATAGACCTTTGTGATGGCGATACCATTTACTTGGATTGGGATGGAAAAGATGTGTCAAAAGATGAAGCAAAAGCCTATGTAATGGATTACGGTAAAAAAGACTAATGCTTGTTAGTTGGGTGCGGTGGAAAATTTATTTTTTATTGCACCTAACGGTTTGCAGGTAGGCGTTGTTGCCACAGAATTTAATTAGAAACACTAAAATTAATATTATGACAAAAATATCAAACGAAGAACAAAGCAATAACGCCAATGTGCTGTTAGCAGAAGTAAAAACGGCTAAAGGTAAATGTATTGCTAAATGGGAAAAAAGATTAAATAAAGCTATTGACCAACAGAAAAGGTGGGGTAATTCATATTGGAATAATTATGCAGAAAAAATAACATTATATCAAGAAGTTATTAAAGATTTGAAGCGAGTATAGCCGTTTTTATTTCTGCTAACTTACTTATGTACGAAGTATTTATTCGTACATACAACAAGCCTCACAAATTAGTGGTTTTAATCACAATTTAATTTCAAATATTGCAAATTGATTATATTTGCAACACTTATTACTAACTTAAATTTTAGCGTTATGAAAAAGTAATCGTCAGTCTTAGGACTTAAAATCGAACTAAATGAAAAGCCTCACAAATTAGTGGGGCTTTTTTATTGCGGTGTATGCTTATCCTTACTCGCTGAATAATAGTATCCCATCATGAATAGCATCACATCAACTGCCCTTGTAACTATTGGCGAGTCCTTGACGTTGTGTAATTGCGCCCAAATTAATATAAAGCACCCAGTAAGCGCGACAAGTAGCGAGATGGTGCTTCTGATGTTATCTTTTAGCCAATCTTTGCTCATAATGTAAAGTATAAGGTTGCTTCGGCTTCACGTCTGCGAACAAGTCCGGCTAATTTCTTTCCACCTGCATTCACCCATTTCATGAACTCATCTTTAATGGTCGGATCGTTTGGATTAGCATTTACCTTCTTAATCAGCGTACTATTCTTAAGCGCATTTGAGCCTAAGTTATAAGCAAACGACACAAGAGCATCAAATTGGTGTTGCGTAACTGCATCGGTAGTGAATGAATCAACTTGCTTCTCAAAGATAGCTAATGTTGCTTTGAGTAATTCAATAGCCTCCTCCTTAGTTATTGGTTTGTCTGCCATTGTTACCTTGCGTCCGTCGGGGTAAAACGTAGCACCTATCCCAATGGTTGGTATCTTCGCTTGGCAGAGGTAAGGCTTCAAGCACATACCTTCGAAGTTAATTATTAGGTCAATTCCCTTTTGCGATATTTTCATAAGTCAAAGGTATTAAAATGCAATTAAAATCACAAAATGGATATTGCAGATGTGAATGAATGGTTAGATTTGGGGCATGGAAGCAAAAGAATTCATAAAACATTTAGAAGAAAAAGACAAATACATCAAGGTATTGAACGACCACATTTTAGACCAAGACGAACTAATTGCTGACTACGATAGGAAGTTGAAACGTGCTTTGACTGGACAATTAGTGTTGTTTGTTCAAGTATTAATATTAGCAATTTACATTATTTGGAAACTATGAGTGCAGCAAAAGAAGAAGCCGAATTAATGGTAGTTGAATATAAAAAGCAGATTTTAATATCATCTTTTGTTTCAAGTGGAATGACAAGTGTATTTATAGAGTCACAAGCAAAGCAATGTGCTTTGATGTCTGTAAACAAAGTATTGCACGCTTTGAAATATAGCATGATTGAGCCTACTCACGCTATTGTAAGGTATTATGAACAGGTTAAACAAGAAATAGAGAAGCTATGAGCGAACAAGAAACACAAATCAGAGTATTCACGAACAGATTAGTTCCTGAATCAGTAGAAGAAATGCACAAGGTAATGATTGGCGAATTAGCCGTTTTATTTTTTATGGATAAATGCGCAGTACTCGACCACCTCAGACAATGCAACGAACACCTTGACGAAGCAATTAAAATAACACCGCATGATTAAGCCACTAACCCTCATCACTCTCATACTAACCTCATCAGTAGGTGTAGCGTATGAGTTATCGGAATTAATGTTCACCAACCATTGCAATTACTGGGTGCTGATTATTTCGGCACTTGGTTTTATCGGTAGTTGTGTTTGGGTGTGGAAATGGAAGTGGAACGAATGAAAGTAAAACTATTCATCTGTAACTGCTGCCATTGCAAGCACGTAAAGAATAAGCGCAAAAATCGCAATTACAAAAAGCGGATAAAAAGGATGTTGAATAAGAAGATGCGTAATTCTGACGGAACTAAAGTAATTAGGTTTTATTGGGCTTAAGCCTTAACCTCTAGATGTCGATGTATTAATTGTATGATGTCACCTTGCTGCTTGATAAAGTCTATCAAGTTATGGTTATCGGTATGCACGTATTTTTTCAAGTCTTTCACTTCTGTCGATAGGTCAAGTAATATTCTCTTGATTTCATCAATGTCGCGGCCGTGCAAATCCTCTACTTTTTGGATGCGTTTCTCATGATCGGATTTGTTCTGCTCTAACATCTCAACTCGCTTGATGATGATGTCGTAAATGATTTTAAGTAGCGTAAACGTGATTCCAAGGATGAACACGCAAATGGTTATAACGATTGGGAGGGTAATCATAATTGTTTCAAGTATCTATAATACGATTCAAAAGTAAGTCCAAATATAACACGTAAAATGACAAAGTCAATTACGATATTAAATTGTACATCATGTGTTACAACTAACGCGAACATGGCCGCCAAGAAAAGTGCTTGGTACTGATGCCATCTGTCCGTGAACATCACAAGTATAGTGCTACTGAATGGAAACTTCTCACCTTGCTTCGGGTCGCCGTTCTTCCACTTATTTCTCCAGGAGTCAATGTCGTGAAATTGTCGGTAGTCCATCAATGCTTTTAGTACCGCCGATATAATTGTGAGTATTACTGATAGTATCATGCTTCCTTGATTAGTTTAGCAATTAGAAACGCAAGCGGACACAACACCACACCAAAACAACAAATCGCCACAAATAGCCCGTTTTGATTGGCTATGTCTGAGAAGTTGTAAGCATAGGCAGTATTTATTATCGAAGCGAAAATAACGTAGCAAACGTTCTTAAATGTGTTTTTGTAGTTGTAGTACAATGGCCAAATGAATTGAAACAAGGCAAGCAACGCTAACGCACCGGCACATATCCAAAAAAGAATGATGAACAATAAGAAGTCAGTGTTATATGCGCACACTCCGAACGTGACCATGCCAATACAAGCAAATAGAATGTGCATTGGGTTAATTGGTAATCTCATAACCGATATAAATTAATGTTAGTACTATTGTTATCCACGTTGCTACTCTTAGCACAATGGTTAGTGGTTCTTCTTGGATGGGTAAACGTCCCGCCGCTTTTCGGCAATGATTGACACCTAAAAGAAATACAGTGAATTTACCTAATGGTTTTAATGTGTTGTACGTCCAATTCCACCCAAGTACCTCGCTAATAGTTTCGCTAATATCCCCAAATCTATACTCTGCATTTTTGGTTATCAATAGCCCATTCCACAACGCTTTAAACGCGGCATTGCCGAACTTGTCGATGTTCTTGGCCGTCTGTAACCAATAGCCTCGCGGATACCTCCTTTTACTTATCCATAAATAAATGAAATTTACCACCCCGAAGATTGCGAATAGGATAAGTGCTATGTAGTAGAGTAGTATCATGCGTAGTGTGCTACCTTTAATGCTTGGATACGCGATGCAATGGATGACTTAAACACACTATCTATGCCATTCGCTAAATTGATGTGGTAAAGTGCTGAGATGATTTGACCGCGACCTAATGCACTCATCGTATTATCAAGGTTCTGCTCAATTTCCATTACTTGAATTAATGTCAATTCACCACTCTTATACTTCAGTAGTAACTCAGTTGCTACCTCGTTAACTAACGCCTTGCCTGCCGACTCTCGCACTAAGTAATAGTCGGGTGCTTTGCGCGGATCACCTTGGTAGTTCGAAATAATCCAATCGGGATTATCTGAAATCGTATCTACTATCTCGAACTTGTCGGGCATATCCACTATTAATGGATGACTTGCCAATTCTCCAACGTAGTTAGTTGTATCTACGTATGTATTTGTATTTTTTTGCTTTATGTACATAATTATGCAGTTAAGTATGTTCCGCTAATCCATGCCGATTTGTGATTTCCTGCCGAAGGGGCATTCAATGCAAGTTGAAATGCCGATGTGCTTGATGTGTCTATTCTTAAAGATGCACGATGCTGAGCCGCACTTATTGAATTAGCCGCATTTAATTGCCCTACTAACATACACACAACATCACTTGTTGCAGTGATTCCATCGGGTTTAACGGGTGAAGGCATATCCGAAGGCAATGACATAAGTACTTGCGTTAGTGAACTTCCTTGTGTACCATAGATTAAACATAATGTAAATGTAACCACATTTCCCACTTGTTGCCAAGAGTATGAATGTTGTGTTGTTCCGCTTGGCGCAGTTGTACCCGTCCATACTATTGTACCCGTATAGGTCTGCTTAGCAATAGCCTTAAAAGTAATAGCCGTAGCATTAGCCGTAGCATTGGTGTTATTTGCCCAAAATGTGTAGGCTGATTGAGATTGGTTAAGTGGTGTGTATCCTAATGCAGTAACTACATTAGTGATATACCCTTGCGATGTTACCCATGCTTGTGTAGCGTACCCACTCAATGCCGTTGTTATCTGTGAAGCAACCGCCGAAGTAGTAGTGTACACCGCATCCGCTTTTACCTTTATGTAGTTAGTCCAAAGGTTTACTAATGTTACCTTTTTGCTTCCGTTTGATGCCGCAGAATCAGCAATGCCGAACTCGTCTGCATCTACGGGAGTAGACTTACTTGTGAACGCATCTACTATTGCCCCAAATAGTCGTGAGGTAAATAACGCATCCACCGCCAATGAATCATTTTTCCATTGTGGGTTTCCGCTATTGTCCGCATAGATAGCCGACTCGCTTCCGCCTGCCGTTGCCGCCGATGATTGGTGCTTAAGTCCTATGTTACCATTACCGCCCGTGCCGTTTACCTTTACACTTTTAGCGTTGAGTGCGTATGTGCCTAAGTCAACGTCACCCGTTGCGCCCGTGTATGGTACGTAACCGACCACACTTGGTATTTGGTCAGTTGTGGCGATTGTTTTGGTAGTTCCTGCCGTGTCGGGTAAATGCAAAGCACCTCCTGCCGCCGTTGGCGCATCAAATGATAAAACCGTATTAAAGCCATTTGGAACATCTACACGCTCAATACCGCTTAATGATACTTGCATTAATTGGTTGGTAACATCCCCGTATTTACTTGCGTTAGTAGCTGCTAAACCTCCCGCATCGTTTACTTCTTCTAATGTAGGAATTGGAACCGCCGCAATCGCATCACTAACCGCCTTGCTTGTTGGTACTTTGCTATCCGTTGTGCCGAGGGTGGTTTCGATAAAGTCGCCAAATATCATCGCCTTTATCTTGGCGTATAAAGTGGTTGTTTTGTACCATCGTGTCTCCCAAACGCCAGGGGCAGTCTCGGTACTCAACTCTTGCTTGTCATCATCAAGAATAGTTGTCTGCTCGGTTGTATATTCTGAAATTTTTATGCTCATCTTCTGTGTTTTTTATTGTTTTCAAATCGTTGTTTACATACCAACTCAACATCACTTAACTTACTCTGTAATGGCTTCCAATTTGGCTCGTTTGTTGGCTCAAATCTAATCTCGAAGTCAATGTATGTCTCTGCATTTTTTGAGTTATAGTCTGTAATGGTGCATCTGTCAGACATCATAATATCCGTGCGGATTAATCGTTGGATGTTAGCCGGTATTCTTTTTGTTTTTAGTCTGTACGTTGCCTCGAACTCATCCTTTACCCACTCTTTAAATCCGTTCCAATACCTTACGAATTCCTTTGTGCCTTCACTTACCTTCGGATACCCAAAGAACCCACCTAAACGAATTTGATTATGCCAATTTAAGTCGGAATAGTTCATCGTATCTGCTTGGTTTGCCATACTTCCAATCGTTCCGTTTTGCCACCAATCAATTCTAATGGTTTGTTCGGCTCTGTCTGCTCTATATTCGCATAACTGATACTCATCGCTCCAAAGTGATACGTTACCAAGCATTGCGTCAGTAACTTCTAATTTGAGTTGATAAATACCCTCTCCTTGCAAATCTAAAACCAAATACCAATCAATGCGGTATCCTATGAACTTTTGAAGACCTATAACCTCGAAACCGAATGAATAATATTTGCCGTAGGTATTGTTGGTTAATGATCCTACCAACACGCCATCCTTGTAAAGTTTGTACACCGCCGCACTCGCAGTAGGTGAACAAAGATTTAAAAACGATGTGAAGTCATTTTTCATCGTGTCACTACCATCACCATAGGCAAGTACCATGGTTTTAAAGTCGGCGCAACAATCAAAACTCTCAGCATTTGGAAGCAAAAGAGTAGGTTGTACCGCATTAAGACTCGGCAATGTGTAAAGGTATTGTATTGCAGTTTCCCCGTCCATCATTAGTTGAATAGTGGTATGTAGCGAGTAACTCCCGCGATTTGTATCTCTAAGTAATCCCCAGTTGCTGACTTGGTAGCCGTTACCTTGTTCATGATTTTAAAACCATCAGTGTAAGCCATACCATTTGTTATCATCTCCTTCCATATCAACTTACCATCCGTACCTTGCACCTCTAATGGTGCGTGCGTGTTGTGGTTAGGTTGTACGCCATCGGGATAGAAACGAACTGCACCCGTGTACTCGGTATTTTCGCCACCCGCAACCACATTTACATTCCCGTACTTTGTCTTATCTGCCTTGATGAACGCATCATCCGTTTCGCCGTATTGATTTGCATACCCCAATGATGAGACCGTGCCTACTTCACCCGTTCCGATTAATGCCACACTCGCGATGAATGTAGTACCCGTGTTGCGCGAGTTGGTAAATATTACTATCGGGTCAACTCCATTGATGCTTTTTGATACGTTAAGCCTTGCCCCTGGCGTTGTAGTTCCAATACCTACATCCGAACCGCTTGAGACAAAAATATCTGATGTAGCTACCCACGCCGATGAGCCTTTTTTTATTGTTTGTCCAGTAGTACCCGTTGGCCATATCTGACCAATTAAAGCAATTACTTTCGCCTTTAATGTTGCCCAAGTGTATTTCCTTGACTCGTAAGTCCCGGGTGATACGTATGCCGATACATCGAACTCATCAGAGTCATCGAATGTCGTTTGGCTATTTGGATATGCAGTTGTCTTTATTCCCATTATTCAATTATTTTTTGCTCATCATCTTCGGTAAACTTATTTACATCATCCTCGGTTACCTTGTAGTTTGCAGTTCCGTCGTTTTCATATAATCTCGCTACGATTGTGTATGTGATGTTTCCTTGAGGTAAAAGCGTATAGTCAATTACCGCTTTTGCTACTATCGTATCTGATGCGGGTTGTGTTAACTCTACTCTGTTACCGCTTACACCTGTTAAAGGTATGAAACAAGTCAATGGTGTTGATGTTTGCCACTTAGATGAGTACCTTTGTCTACCTCCAATTCCTCCTTGCTCATATATCTCAATACCAAAAACAACGTAGCAAAGTGAAATATTTATCGCGGTATTCTTTTCGAATGTTGCTTTTACTTGCGTGTTCGCAGTAGATTGTATGTACCATCTTGAGTTAACAGAATCGTATAGGCTATTACCCGCCATCGTGTAAGTCTCAACGTCTTTTGTTACAAAATCAGTATTTGACTCGTAGTCGTGAATGATAATCTTAGTGTCCTCGGTATACGTCATGTCAGTACCGCCGTAGCTTACCAATGTTTGCACTCGGTGGTAAACGTTCCAATCAGTATTCTGATATCTAAACCAATCTTGGTTAAGTCCGTTGTTTGGTTCTGTGCTATCGTAAAAGTCATTACTAGCTCCGATTAATTGTACCCAATCTTCCCAACGAACCATAAATCCATGGGTAATATCAAATCGAATCTTATCACCATCCGCATAGCAATTACTTATCGTGAAGTTATCGCGTGGCTCGGTTGTTGGTATTTGAAATACTCGGTTTGAGTTATAACTCACCAATTGATTTGCACCGCTAAATGACTGACTCGGAATAATTGTGTAGTCCTCAATTACGAACTCTGTGCCGTCTGTTTTTTTGGCTATTATTTGCGATTTTATCTGCTTATAGATAGTTGTAAGCGGATATACTAATGGTTGTAGAAAAACGCTCGAATACATCACGCACTCATCATTCTTGAACGTATCAACATCGCCAACAACTCCATCATCAGTTACTTGCTCGTAATGTCGTATGAATTTCTTTGTGTACTGAACTACGTTAGTCAATGTGCTTGACACCAAGTCCAAAACACCCGATGATATGGCTTGTTTGTTTTGCCCCGCTGCTGTTGTAAGGCTTGGATTGGATATTGTAGTCCAAAATAAGTATTTAGGTTGTGCGGATAAATTAAAGCATCCTACCGCATCACCCCCGAACACAAATGTAATTACAACGTGGATATTATTCACATCCGTAATCGTTGCCGATATTTCTGAAATGGTTTGGTATGTTTCGCCGAATGTACTCGGTGCAACTCCCGATCCGCTTGTGTCTAATTTGGTATTGGTAAATAAGAAATTGCGCTCAAATAACTCGCCGTTATTTTGGTACTCGGCTTGATTGTTCGGTAATTTTCCGAACGCCACCTCTAAATTTGTAGTAGTTGTCCAATGACCTGCACTTGAGTAGATATCAAACTCAATTGTTTGAGTATTGGTTGTATTCTCTAATTTTGGGATAGTGGTTCCCGATTGATTCTTGATTACTACGTTTTGAATCTCATAGTCTTTTAATCCGCCGTTAAAAACCTCGTTGAACCATCCCGAATTGCCAATCTCAAATGGACTTACCACCGATTGAACACTATTCGGGTTTGAATAAACTGCAAAAGCATCAATTTGGTAGATGTGTTTTAAGCATCTGCCGCTACTGAAGTATGTTGGTGCTAACCCGTTACTTAAATCAGTAATTTGTGAGGCTAAAAAGTATGGTGTGACTATCGTGTTGTGAACTATTTTAAACCTTTGTCTGCCCGTTGCCGTATCCCAACTAACACCCTCAATGGTTGCATCACCTACTTGATAACATAGTGAACCATCAAAGTTCATCGGTATCGGTGTGGTGTCACTCGCATCTAAGCCTTGCGCCCATAGCTTTTGCAACGTGCCATCTACTTTGCTCAAAAAGTTGGTAGCTTCGTTATTTTCCACGAAGTTATAAGGCATTGCAACGCCAGTAATCGCAGTAAGGTTATAGATAACCGCACCATCGTATCCCGTAAAGCTACTGCCGAAATCGTAATCAGTAACGATAAGGTTATTGGATATGACACTTACTACGTTCACCGTCTCATCGAATGAACTACCGCTATCAACAATTCGAATGGTATCACCTACGTTGATGCCGTTAAGCCTTCCGCTATTGTTCGATAAAGCATACTGATTATTTGTTGCAACATCCCCCAAAAATAACTTTGAATTAGTGGTGAATGTCTTATAAGTATAAACCTCAAATACAATCTGAATCTCAATAGGCTCACCAATGGCAAACAGACTCCAAGTTACGTTTGAACTAGGTCTTAATTTGTCTGTTATCGTTCTTGAAATTATCGATACTGCCATTATAATTGCTTGAATTTATCGGTTAAATCGTGAAATTCTTTCAATACACCGCTATTTACGAAGTGTTGTGCAAATTCTTTCTTTTGTTCGTCAGTCTTTGCGCTATCTCTCGCCTCTGTTAGCTTGATGTTTACTTGATTCAATAACCCACTAACGCCACTCATTGCTTGCTCCATCATTCGCTTAATATCATTCTCCTGTTGGCTCATTGAATTTCAATTCTAAATTATTGGCGTAAATGTAAGGAATTTTTAATTTCATAGTAGCGGTTTTATCAAAAGGATTGTAAGTAAGTGACTCAATCTTCATCGGATTGCCATTCTCGTCAATTCCGTTCGGGTTATTCTTCACTTGCAAGTAATTATCTGATGTAAATGGTACGTTGTTGTAATCCTTGAATTTGAATTGATTGTTCTCCATCTCAATCACATAGCAATTCTCATAGAGATATTTCGCCGTTGGTTGCGTTTCGTTCAATTTATAGTCGCTTCCCAATGATAGCAATTTATCGATTGAGAAATAGTCTTTTTCGAGCAATAGCATACCAATTCGATTATCTATTAGCTGACTGATTGGATTGTACTCAATTAAATTGATATGTGGTATTTCGGGGAACTCAAACTCCACCCCTGGGAAAAAGTTTATGACATCCTCTAATAACTCAATGAACTCGCCGATGATATCCGATAAATCATTCACTAACGGAATGGTGGCATTTATCGCGTTCACTATTGGATGCACGAGGATATCAAGTGCATCAAGTAGTTCGTCAAATATCTTTTCAACTGGTGTGAGTTCTGTTTTACGTTTACCAAGTGCAAAAGGGACATTAATCTGCCTAAACCCTTTCATCATGTTCAACTCTTGCATTGGTGGGTTGTTGATTGGGCGTTGGATGATTTGATATAAAGTTCCTTGATACTGAGTAATGGTATTGTCCTCGCTAACATCCGTTTGAAACTCAATCAAGAAGTTTGAGTTGATGTCATTGATGTTTAGCTTGTACGTTGTGTTGTAGATTGGCGGTAGGTTATACGTTGCTGGTTGTGTTGAAATATCCCTCCTACAAATGGTTGCAGTTTGTGCCGTTGGGTCAATCACTATCTTAGCATTGAACGTATCCTTTAATTTAATGATGAAGTCCGCAACATTCTCTTTCGGGTATCCGAACTGCTCAAACTCATTCGGCTGAAACGCACCAAGGATATTCAATCCGTATGGTGATGTGTTGTTCTTTGGTATTACGTACTTTTTCGGAAGTATGTATAAGTCATCCGATATAATGCTCGGAATGTAATTCAAACCAAAATAGCCAAATACTTTTGTGAGTAGTTGGTTAATCTTTGCGCCCTTGTGATACTTTACCCTTTGGATAAGCAACTCGAACATCTGCTTAATGAGTAATGTAACCGCAATGATTAGCGCGATAAACTTCAGTAGTTGAACTATTAAGGCGAATAGCTGACCATAAGACAAAGGATCGGATATCAATGCCGCAACCGTTGCAATGATAGCCTTACCCTCATTGTAAGTCGTGATACTGCAAAAAGTAAGTGATACCAAGACAATGGCAGAGTCTCGGTAGTTAGGTATTGACGAAATCACATAAGGGATATCCACAAAGTCAGATTGCGTAATAACCTCTTGTGCGTATAGATACTCAAACGATACTGCCGATGCTCGGTCATTAATCCAATCAAGTGAATATAATTCCTTGCTCTTGGCTTGGATGGAATACTCATCGTATATCGTTTCATCGGTTAGGTCAATATACCCATCAAACAAAGTGATGATGTTTCCGTTTACCTCTTGCACCTCCTCAATTCTAAAAGGCAAACCCTCAAATATTCTACCTCCACCTATCCAAGCATTGATAACATCGATGTTGTAGTTGACAAAGTTCCAATTGTTGATGGTTGCTTGTTGTGATTTGAACTCACCATCTACAAAGTTAGCCTCAATGCCCAACTCTCGCCAGTTTTGAGGCGGATTTATCTTCTGATTTTGTAGGTAAAAGTTGATTTGGTTCATATCCTACGTTTAATTGTGGTTACTTTATGCACTCCGTTGCGTATCTCGGTGTTGATTACGTTGCCTAAATTATCAATATTTGTTTGATGTACGGGTTTATTTCTCTCTACCGATAATAACTCGCGCAAAAGTGTATTTGTTTCCTCTAATGCGATATTCTGATTTAATAACACCGCCTTAGGTTGCTCGATGCTTCCGTAGTTGAATAATAGCCCTTTTTGATAGTCATGAAGTATCTGTGCCGCTTCATCGTTTGAGATGTTGCCAATTTTCGCGTTTTGAGATGGGTTAAAAATACGTTCGTCACCATCTACCGCAATTACATATCCATCCTTACCATTATGCACCTTATTTCCTTTCAAATCACGCTCTACTGATTCAGTACCATCGATAAATGAACCACTAACAACCTCGGCAATGGCAGTATCAACGATGGCTTTTTGTAGTGCCGTGTTCGGGTCAGTCTTAGCATAGCTTGAGAATAGTGAGTAGAACGCAAATATCTTTTGTTGGCGCACCTCACGCTCTTGTTGGCGCTTCCTTTCCAGTTCTAACTTAGCCGCTTTCTCCTTTTCAAATGCCAAAGTATTATCAAGTCCTCGTTCGGCAAGTCTTTGTTGTTGCTCAATCGCGGTCTCGTTGGCTTTGGTTTCTCGGTCTAAATAGTCATTGGCTAATTTGTTTTTCTTAGCGTAAGCCGCCTCAACATATTTCTCCAATTTGTCCATCTCGCTAATGGCTTGTTGGGTAACTTTCTTCTGATTCTCAATATCCTTTTGGTATTGTTCGTATTTCTTTTTAAAGTCCGCCTCTGCCGCTTTTGCTTTCTTCTCTTGTGCTTTTGCTTCTTCAGCATCCTTTTTATCTTGCGCATCCTTTTCAATCTTAGCTAAATCATTTTGCAATTGTTGATTTGCGGCAAGTATCGCGGCATTTTTTAATTCTTCAGTAGCTAATGAATCCTCAATTTCTTTAATTTTATCATCATGCCTCTTTTGTGCTTCTGCTTTTCTACGCTTATCCTCATCTTCAATCGATTTTACTTGTTGTTCTTCGATGTATTTATTGAGTTCTTCCGTATCTTTTTGCATCTGATTCCAAGTATCATCAAATGCTTTTTTCATAGCATCTCTACGTATCTTTAATTTTGCTTCCTCATGCTCACGGATACGCTTCAATGCTTCTTCGTTTTCCTTTTTTTCCCTCTCTAATTCTTCTTTTTTCTTTGCTTTTTCTTCGTTTGTATTCTCTTGCTTCATTAGATTAACCTCATCTTGTTGTTGTTGAAGTAATCCTAAACGCTCTTTTGCTTGTGATTTTTCTAAGTCTTTAATTGCCTTGTTGAAAGCTATATTTGCTTTCATTTGCTTGTAATCACCAGTATATCGTTCATCCGCAAGTCCTTTTTCTAATTTGAGTATATCAACACCCATATCTTTAGCAAGTTGAATCTTTTGCTCTGCAAACTTTCGAGCCAAATCACTTCTTTCGTTATTGCTTTTTAATTCAGCAAGTTTCAACTCTCCTTGCGCCTTGGATAGCTTACCCATTGCAACCGCCATCTTTACCACATACTCGGCGTGAGCATTAGCGTATTGTCTATAAGCCTTTTCATTTTCTTCAATAGTCTTTTGATTATTTACTAATGCCTCATCCAACTTTCGATTAGCATCAATCAAATCATAAACTACATACACAACTGCCGCTATTGCCGCCGCAAGTAGTGTGAGTGGGTTCATTAATAACGCCTTTCCCATACTCAATAAAGTACTACCAAGGCTTTTTAATCCATCCGTTACATCTTCAAAATCAATATCCTCTATTACTCCCTTAAATACTTTTGCTTTATCTGCCGCATCCTTGAAATCCAAATCTTTTATAGAGCCTACCATCTGCCCGAACGCAGTACCTGCTTGTGCCGTTTTACTTTCGTTAGCAAATACCGCAGTAGCTTCCTTTGCATCCTTTATTTGGTCGCGTAATTGCCCCGCTTTTTTAGCCGCTTTCTCAAATTCAGCAGTACCAACCTCCATGTTTTGCATCTCTCGGTTAAGTGCTTTCAACTCCTTAACCGCATTTGGATAGTTTCCTACATTTCGTTGAAATTCACCTACTGATGTTTCAGCCTTGCGTACTTTCTTGTCAAGTTCCTCAAACTCTTTTCCTAATTGCTTGTAAAGTTTTCCATTATTCCTACCTGTAAACTCTAACTCCTTCAATTGCTTTTTAATCTCAGCAAGTTGCTTCACACCTTTCGCGTATTCGCCATTTAAAGCATTAAGGCTTCTTTCGGTAGCTTTGTTTTGCTTCTCGATGATTGCTGAATTCTTGATTTCTTCGCGCTGAGTCTTTAGCTTCTCTTGGTTTAGCTTCTCACTCTGTTGTTGAATCTGTATCTCTGCCTTTGTGAGTTGCTCTTTTTGCTTGATTAAAGTATTGGTTTCGGCAATGGCTTCGTTTAGCTTCTTCACATCATCGTAGCTTTTCGCCTTGAATGTGGATACAAACTCTTTTTGCGCCGTGAGTGATCCTTTGATTGTATCTTGCGTTTCCTTGATTACCGCCAATAACTCCTTCGCGCCGTTGGTAGCGTTCTGAAATGCGTCCTTTTCAAATAAGTCATCCTTGCCTAATGCTTTGCCTTCTGCCATTATTCTTGTGTTTTAGGTTGTTGTTGTGAGTATGTCTTTATGTACGTATACCATTCAACAACCGATATTTTATGCAAATTTAGTTTAAATCCTAACCATTTTTCTAAAATAATCTTCAATTCATCATTAGATAGTGATTTTATCTCAACTAAACGCTCTAATTCTGCTTCTTTTATCTTGATAAATGTGTTGTTGAACCTATCCCCAGTTATGGCAATCTCGCACTTTAACTCGCATATTTCACGTTGTAGTTCTAATATCTCGCTGAATGTTTCCGATATGCCGAACCTATCCACTATCTGCCGTTGGATATTGTCGTATGCCTCTACGATATTGCCGAAAAAACCACGTTTTTTTACGAGGTAACTCAAATTACCATCAACCATCTGAAAGTAGTTGTACGCAGGCATCGTGTCGATGTTATCGTAGTATTTTGCTCGCCACATATTGTAGTACGATTGGTTTTGCTTGATATAGTAGTTGTTCTTTGCTCTCTTTGGTAAGTCCTACCACTTGGCTGAACCTATCTTGTAAATCCTCGCCATCTTTTATCGTATTTGCAGTAAGGTATAACTCACCCGCTTTTAGTTTGGTGCCAAATGTTTGGTAAAATGCACCCGTATCACGTAAAGTTACTCTATTTATCGGTTGGTTCTTTTCTCTTTTGTAGGCAATTGTTCTATTTGCATATACATTGCCATATCGTGCGTAAGCAGACCTTAATTCTCGCCCATCTACACCAATACCCTTTTCATACAATTGAACGCTCCTATTCAAACGTATCGCATCAAATTGAACCGATTTGTTATCAGTCACAACTTTTAACGCATCCGTTTCGCTTAATTTAAGTGCGTTGCGTGCTATTACCTCAAGCCTCCACATCTTTGCTTATCTCTAACCACTTCTTACGCACTTGTCTGTATGCGTTTTTCCAATGAAAGTTCGATAGGTTTTCAAATGCCTCTTTGAAATCGCGCTCGGTGTATTTTCCGATTGTGTTAACCTCAAACTTATAACCATCAATGGTTATCATCGTGCGTGGTATATTTTTTTCAGTCATGGCACAAATATAAAAAATAGCCTCACATTTCTGCAAGGCTATTTCAACAAATAAAATATCAAACAAACGAACTATGCCACCGTACCAGTAGTACCAATCATCGTAGTACCATCAAGGCCATTTTTCTTAACGTATGGTTGTAATACATCAGCAACCGTCTGCGAGGTATACGCTAATGTGTAGCGACCTGCTTGAGAAGTACTTTCAGTAACGCTTGAAAGTGTTACATCTGCACCATCGGTTGTATTTCTGATTTTAGAACCCGTACCCGTAACGCTTGATGCAAAATCAACAACAAGTAATCCCTCGACTGGCGAACCATTGATGAAATCTCCGTACTTGTTGTAAACATCAACAACCATTGAAGTCTGACCCGTAGACACCACGCGAACGTAAGTGTTAATCAAGCCGCTTACCTTAGCTAAGTTGATGCCCGAAATTGATGATGATAAAATCATTCTCAAATCCTCATCTTTCTCATCCACTCCAAGTTCGAAAGATAACATTACCTTCTGAATGGTTGTGTCGGTAGTGAATACCAACTTACCATAGAATGACGATGCTTGTACCTCAACCGGGTAAAGTAAGCCGTCATTGTTCTTTACCTTTCCGTAAAGTGAACCATCAGCATCGATGAAGAAGATACCAAATGATGAGCAACGATTTGAGTTAAGTTGTGAAAGTAACTCTGGACCGCCTTTTAAAATCATCGCGCTGAAGTTTCTAACTCCTTGGCGAATGAATACTTTTGAACCATCCTCGAACGTCTCCATTAAAGGGTCGGCACGCTCACCCGTTACGTTTTTCATAGCACCCGTCGGATACCATCTTTTTGAATCATCAGCATTGTTTAATAATGCCGTGAAATATGCAGAGTCCAACGTATCAGTTGGGTCAATGCAGTTCTCTGTTCCATCGTTTGCGATAAGAGGAACGAGAATCAATTGTTTTGTTACGCCGAAAATCGGAACGCAACTCGGAACGCCAGTATTTTGTAAGGCTACTCCGCATGAACATAATGCACTCATTTTCTATAAGTATTAATTGTTTGTAAATTGGTTAATTGCAACATATCGCACATTTGTTGAAAGCTATTTTAATCAGCAACTCCACGCCGCTAATGTTATCTGAGAATATTTTGTTTACTACTCCCATCTCGCGCACTTGCCCGAAATTTACATAGTCATTCTGAACGTAAGTGAGATTGTATGCCGCGTTTGTTTTTGCATAATTTGATAGGCTAATGATGAACTGACGGATTAAAGCCTTCATTGGTTTAATGGCATTTGTGTAATGATCTCCCGTCAGCCAATTCTTAGGGTCAGCATCCACCATGAAATAAATCGCGCAATCACTTTCGAAGTCCACAAAATCCATCTCCGAAGCATAACTCTCGGGTGCATTTAAATGAAGATAAATGAAAGGCAATTTATCATTTGACTGCTTTTTCTTGATTAACTCAGCGTTAGTGTCAAGGAAAGTTCCGAAATAATAGTAAGGTGCTTCAAGTGACCATGTTCCGATAGATGGCGCAGTAACCGAAGTGATGGTGATTGACTGATTAATGTCTACTGATTCAATCTTGCATCCTTCGATTAGCTTGCCATACGTTGCCCACTTGGTATTAGTTGTATTCAAACGATATTTATTAGAACCTAATGAATCTATCGTTGTCACCTTTATAGTGCAGTCGATAGTGTCAATGATTGCTTTGATATGCTCGTTTGTTGTCATACTCCAATGTATTCTTTACACATTCCTTTATATTCGGGATAGGTAGTCAAATTATCCTCTATGAATGCTTGAATTGATTTGTACGTTTTAATCGCGGTATTGTAGTTTTTCTGAAGCGTAGCGTAACTCATTCGTGAGTCTCTGTTGATGCTTCCGTCATTCTCTACGTTACCTTGGATAGAGTTATCTTGCCATTGCTCTCTAACATAAAAGAAGAACACCCACCACACTAACATCTGCTTCATGCCGATTGACTGAACAACCTCATCGTTAATGGTTTTAAACCACCACTCAAAGATGTCCGTAAATCGTTGTGTAGTCGGTATGCCTCCGCTTAAATCATCGAGAAATAATGTCGCTAACTCAACACCTAACAACTCATAGATAAGTTGCAACTCATAGGTATCAATAGCACCACCAATCTCGTTTACCGTGTAAACATCGGTTGCAATGATGCTTGAAAAGTCTGATGATGCTATTATTACTCCCATTTAGTTTGATGCGCTTAAATATCCGCTTAACGTACAACTCATTGTTCCGCTACCGGTATAACTCAATCGGTAATACTTGTAAGGGCTTGATGTAACCGTTAATATTGATGTGTTAGTTGTTTGGTTGGTAACGCTCAAGGTTGTCGCACTTGCATAGCTTGAACTGATAGTAACGAAATTTGTACCATCGTTGCTCACTTGCAAGGTAACCGTTCCACCCGCAGTACCACTTAATTTGGTTACAACTGGTTGAAAAGATACCTTCTCGTAGTAGTTTGACAAGGTGTATTGAACATAACCGCTACCTGTATTCGTGATGGTATCGGAAGTTAATGAGTAATCAGATAACATTGTCTTGTTTACCTTCTCGCTTCTTTGTCCCGATCCAACGAAATAACCCGCACAAGTCAATGATTGAGTCGTGTTGTAACCCAAGCAATACAATCTATAATACTGCGCCTTGTTTTGTGTAATAACAAAGATTTTAGTATTGGTAGTTTGATTTGAAATATGTAAGGTATCTGTCGCATCTACATCAACGTAGTTTGTGCCATCGTTTGAGTATTGTAGCTTCACCATACCTAATGCAGTACCGCTTACTTTGGTGATTACTGCTTGAAAAGAACATACCTCATACAACTTTGAGATTGTCAGAGTAACGTAAGATGTAGCGTTGTTGGTTAGCGTTGAACCTGTCATCGTTTTCGATGTAGCCCCACTTGGTTGTTGTGCATACGTTGCGAATGTCAACAACGTGAATGCAATTGCTAGTATTTTCTTCATTTTATTTCAACTAATTTTTTATGACTTAGTATCTCGGCAATATTCTGAGATACCTCTACTTCATCACCCGCTTTTAATGTACCGAAGTCAGCAATAACTTTAACGATAACAACATCGGTTGATTGTGAGAATACTACCGCATCAACTGAAGCGGTAGTCTCATCTTCTTGCTTTGCTTTCTTAGCCATTATTATGCCTTGGTTAATGCAGTAATATCAGTTGAGAATGTACCTTTTACAAAGGCAGTTCTGTTATTGTTCTTAACAACTAACGCACCTCTCCACTCTGCGATGATTGTACGTAAATTCTTAGTCCAGTCATCAGAGTCAAGACCCATGTTGATTGTAACTGATTCCTTAGAGTACAATGTTGCAAGGTTGAAGTTACCTACCATGTAAGTACCCGCAGTTACTAAGGTAGTACCAATCATCGGAACTGCATCTAATGTTAATGTATCACCAATGTAAAGTAATCTGTCGATGTAACGCTTGTCGGTAGCTGATACTTTGTAAAGTTTCAACTTCGCGATATCAGTTGGATTCATCAAGATAGCGTTTGGTGCTTCTTGGTTAGCCAATGCGATTTGGTTCATTGCAACAACAAGTACGTCAGCCTCGTTTGGATTATCAACCGCTAATGCGAAATCTCCCGCAGAGAATGCAGTTGCAACGGTTCTAACACCATTCAATGCAGGTGCAGTACCATCACCCGAATACGCAGTATTCTCAACATCCAACATCAACATTCTCATCAACTCGTTACGGATTTCTGACTCGATAAAGTCGATATCTTGCAACATCTCAGTTGATACCTTGATGTAAGCAGTACGCTTAACAACTGATTGAGAAGCAACAACTAAGTCAAAGTCAATTTTGTTTTTAGCCGATCCCTCAGTAGTACCACCCGCAGAACCATCGCGGTTAGCTTGGTATACCCATGAGATGATGTTTGATGTTGCAGTACCTTTCGCGAATAAGTCAAGTAAACGTACACGACGAGTAGGGATGATGTTAAAGCCTGGAATACGTTGCTCAACTGGTACATTTCCTCCCGAAATGTTAGTCGACTCTAACATATTAGCCGCCGCCTTAATCTCAAATGATACACCGCTTGATTGCACCTCGCTTAAGTTGCTTGATTGTAACGCCTTTAGTTTTGCCATGTTCTCTGCAGTACCTAAAGTTTCTTTGATTGATTGAGCATTGCTCATAATACCTCTGTCAGCATTGTTCTTGTTTAGCTTCTCAATTGCTAATCCGTATTGCTTCAATGCCGCATTCAATGACTTCATTTGCTCAGCCATGTCTTCTTTGAGTTGCTTTTGCAAATTCTCGATGTCTTCCTTGCTTGCTTTGTTAGCAATTGCCGCCTCAAGTTCTGCACGTGATGCCGCATTCTTTTGGTTGTAGTACTCAGCTAATTCTTCTGCTGATGCCTCTTTGATAAAGTTGTCAAGTTCTTCACCTTTCAACTCTTTGAACTTACCACCCACCATGAATACTGGTGCAGTTGCTAATACTAATGCCGTGGCTGATTTGTCAGCACTTACGCAGCTAATGGTTAATAACGCTAAAAGGAATACTCCCAAAACTCGCGCTATCGTTTGTTTTCTTTTTGCAACACGGATTTTCACTTCATTTGCTCCGCTTGCTTTGTAACTTAACTCTTTCATTTTTTAGTTAATTAAATTGATTAATAATTCTTTCTTTCTTTTTGCAAGTGCTTTCGCGGCTTCGCTATCGTTAGTGTCTTTCGACGGCTCACTCTTTCTTGGTGTGCCACAACTTGAGCAGTATTGACCACTCATCGGTGCGTTGCAGTTCTCACACTTCATATCTTCTTCGGGTGATGGGTTCTGAAGTACTGGTGTTGCATCATTGCTACCTTTCACTACCATGCTACCTTCTGTGACAATCTTTAATTCCAACACCGCCCAAAAGTAACCTTCTGCATCAGCTAATTCCTTGTTGGCTATCATTGGGTAGTACTTATCCCAATTTGCTTTTTCAGTCTTGTATTCGGGTCTTTTATCGTTTATGCAAGTGACGAAATTCACATACTGCATTCTGATTGAATTCTGTACGGGGCGGTTATGTTCAATGATTTCTTCAGCATCATCGTCATCGATGTTTTCCTTGTCAATCTTAAAAATTAAACACTCTGATTGTCCTTTGAAGTCTTTTCCAAGTATTGACCAATCAAGTTTCTGAACCATCATCTCAACATCCTCTGGCCATGCAATGATAGTACCCACTTTTACATCGTGATTCTTAGCGTAGAATATCTTTCCTTGTTGCTCTTGTACAGTCTTTTTGAAGCATCCATCAATATGAACATCTCCATGCGAGTCAAGGTAGTTCGTCGTTGAAATTACGGGGTAAATATACCCATCCTCAATTGTTAACCCTTTAGTTGCGCCATCCTTAATCGTCACATTTGTCTTTGAGATATGACCACGCTCATGACTGAATATCAACTCAGCCTTTTTCAAGGCTTTAATACGTGCCTCATCTTTACGAATAGCGTCAAACAACTCATCCTTAGAGTTGAATGTTTTATCTGGAAAGTATCTATTCTTTATCATTTTGTAACGATTTGCTTGGTTTTATCCTTGGTTTTCTTCTTAATTTCCTTGATTTTGTCCTTGTCCATTGTCTAATGTATTAGCTAATGTTGTTGATATGATTAGTTCATCTGCGGTTGGGTCGGTAGTTATTCTATCCATTCCCATCTTCTCACGCACCTCGTTGGCAGTATAAATACCTCGTGAACGCATATTCATTAAGATATCTGCCTTTTCTTTTAGGTTCTCTTGCAAGCATTCAACCTTACTGAAATCTTGGCGCATCCTTACCCTTTGGTTTGGGTAGTGATTTTTACACAAGTACTGGGTGTAGGCTTCCGACATCTTATCAGATAGTGGCATAATGCAATTTGTGTACATTGCTTTTTCTGCCTCTAAGCGGTTGTTATAGGTTTTGTTCTCGGGATCGTTGAATAGAGATGAGTCTAACCCTAACACATTGCACAACGTGCGGGTAGTAACAACTCCTTTCTTTAATAACTCCATATCAGCCGAACTCATGCCTATTTGGATATAGTTCAAATCCTTATTTGTGGTCAGAATTTGTCCAAATTTATGCGCTCCTCCAATCTTTTGTCGTAACGCACCATCTACAATATCACTTTCTTCGGCAGTCATTGGCAGTTGGCTTCTGTCGGTAATCATACCGCTTATCCCCTTGTTACCAAGTATTGAAGCATCCGCAATCCATCTCTCGTTACCCACTTGCACGACATTACCCGCCACTTGAATTGGGGATAGTCCGTAGTAATATCTTTCTAAGTTCGGGTTGTAGAATTTTACGTGGCAGATTTGCTCTCCGGTATAAATACCGCTTGATGAACCAAAACTAAATTGGTACTCAAGCAATGGCATAAAGAAGTCGCTATTCTTATTGAGGATGTTTACCGCTTGGGTTGGTAGGATGTCAAGTTCTTCAATTAATGATGAATTAAATTGAGTATTACCGACAATATAAGTATTGCCAGTTACCAATAAGTAAAGTAGTGTTTGTTCTTCGATATCGTTCCAAGTATAACCCTTAGTGACATTTGGCGCATCCATCAACTCATGTAGTGTTGAATCGGGCATCTCTTTCCATGTGCCGTTAGATAGTTGTCTTTCAACTACCCAAGGAATAGACTTAGAAATATCCACTATCTTTTTAATGATAGCGTAAACATCAACATTCTCAGAGTATCCGTATTGAATTTGTTGAACAAAGTTGTTGTTAAAGTTTAGGGGTATCCATCCACCCACCAAACACCATATTACTTGACGTTGTTGTTCAGTAAGTGGTATAGTACCACCGAGTAATCCAAGTGCTTTGGAGGCTAAATTTTTTACAATTCCCACGGAACAAAGATATTAATTTTCCATTAAAACAAATACTTTTTTAATTCATCCCTCCAATTGCTAACGTAGATGGTGGGCAAAGCCTATCAAACGCATATCGTAATGGGTCGATTTGGTGATTAAACGCATCAATTGGGGTTTCTGATTTCTTGTCGTGCCACACATAGTTGCGTAGTTCTTTGATAAGGTTAAGTGAGCTTGCGTCAATAATCATTTCATAGTCTTGTAATCTTTTTATGCCACTCCTTACACTATCCTTACCTTTGTTAGCCGGTACAACATTCAGTCCGTGTTGCCTCAAGTCTATTATAGTTCGTGGGTCGGCACTATCAGCAATGATAAGCGAGTTGCTTGGCTTAACGTATGATTTGAGTAGTGATATGAGTTGTTGGGTTGAGTTACCCGTTTTGTACAATTCCTCTTTAGCATAGATAACCTTTCGTTTTTTATCTACCGCCACCTTAATTAGCGAATCGGGGTCATTCGAGAAACCAAAGTCCAAGCCATAGACAAAAGGCAAAGACTCATCGAATTCTCCAAGTTTCCAATTTTGGAAGATAGCACCTTGCAAAGTACCAACTTCGCCATCGATATACACTCGACACCAATTAGCCCAGTACTCGGATGTCTTAGCTTTCTCTTGCTTGATTAATAACTCCGATAGTATTTCGGGTGGTAGTGCCTCGTTGTCGTGATAGGTAAGAAGTAAGAATTCCGAGTCGGGTTCTGTCAAAGTTTCCGTGTGTACCCAAAACTCATTGTCGGGATTAAAGTCTATCCATGTTTGATTACTTCTGACCATTAAAGCATCGGCAATGGCAAAATCTATGTGATTTGCTTCGTTTAAAAACAACACATCTCTCTTGCCGCTTGCCTTTGCCTTGCCTTGTGAATCAAATGATGTGAACTGAATCAATGCACCATTTGAAAACTTATATTCCATTGGATTACTTCGCCAGTGATCTTGTATCCATCTGTTTGTATCCATCATCACATCTTGGAATATCCGCACTGCACCATTCCTTACTGCAGGTATTGACTCAGCTACAACGGTTATAATATGCCGTGGGTTCTTCGTTGCGTAGTCAATTAGGATGGGTATGATACCGTATGTCTTTCCAATTGCCCCTACTCATTACTAAGTAGGGGCTAAAGTCCCGCACTTGTACCACCCTGAATAACTTTCTTACGGGCGGTCAAGCGCAATAATTTATTAATAGCCGTTGTTCTTTGAAACATTATTTGTCGGGGAATAGTGGTTGTTCTTGTTTTAATTCTACTTGGGTCTTCGTTGCCGCATAGTCACCCTCTATCTTTGATATTTCGGATTGTAATTCGCGAAGGGCTTTCATCAATTGCGCCCTTTCGATGTACGTTAGCTTCCTTTCGATCTCCATGTACTGCAATTCTTTTGGACTCTTTACGATGTCGGGGGTAATGTTGCTATCGAGCATCCTTTGAATGTCATCTGCTTGCCGTTGCAAATTCATCAACCTTTCACTTTTCGTTTTTAGACCGTTTGAGAGGTTTTCTATTGTGTTGTGTATGGTAGCCTCATTTATCTTTGTTTCGCGCTTATCAATGAATTCTGAATGCTTTTCATTGGCAATTTTCCAATACTTATCAAATGTCCTACGGGTCATGCGAAACTTTGCGCAAAAAAGCGAAGCAACATCAAGATATTTGACGTTGCCCGCTTTCAATTCTTTCGCAATAAATGCCGTATAGTCTTCGCTACTTTTCGCCATGCCGCAAATGTAACTATTTTTTTGATTTACGTTCCATTGCCCTTCTTTGCCTTCTGAGTTCCTTACCCGAAAGATAAATGCCAATGTCGTTGTTTACCCGTGCAAGTTCAAACGTCTTAAGCACCTCATTGAGTTGTTGGGTTTCTTTTGTTTTTAGCCCAAAAAATTCGGCCATTTCTTCTGCTTTATTTTTGTCCATTCCTTAATATCCTTTAACTTTCAAACCGATGTCGATTAGTTCCCTTATCACCTTGCTTCTATTTTGATTTCCTATGCAAGTGTGAAGTCTTTTGTATAAGGTTTTATTATTTGTTCCGAACGTAACTGACTCAAGCACTCTACGTTTGTCGATGACGCTCATAAAATGCTCAAGCCGTTGTTCTAGTGTTAATGGTAGTTTTGCGGGCATTAAAATAGTGTAACTTGTTCTTTTAGTTTTACTGCTGATGCTACATTTGATTTTGCTAAATCGTAGTATGATTCTTTCAATTCAAATCCAATAGCCTTTCTATCCATTTTTACCGCTTGGAATACTTCTGAGCCTATGCCCATGAAAGGTGTCAATACTGTATCGCCTTTATTTGAGTAAAGCAGTATCAATCTTTCAATAGTGTCTAATTGAAGTGGGCAAATATGTTTTTCATCATTATCATCGCGGCCATTTCTATAACCTTGTAATGTGTTTCCATAATCTATATCCATCCATACTGGTGAAGCTATCTTTTGCCACAAATCAACACTCATTTCTGTATTTGTTACGGGGTCAGTTCTATCGCCGTCTTTTCTGAATATCATTACATAGTCGGGTATTCCAACTCTGCTCATAGTTGAATCTTTTTTTACTTGCTTATGAAGCAATCCCAATGCTTTAGTTCTTTGCATTTCTATTACTGGGTCTTTCCAAATTGTTACTCTTGAAGCATAAATAAAGCCCGCTTCCTCGAATGCCTTGAGTATCATTCCTGAAAAGTCGCGCAATCCTATAAAACCTTCTTTACCTTTTTGAATAGGTAAGTCCATACAATGAACGCATACATTTCTGCCTTGCTTAATCACTCGGTAAAGTTCTTTAATTAAAAAACCGAACTGAGTTAAAAACTCATTATAGTCTTTTGAATTACCCATATCCTCTAAGTGGCTTGAGTATGTATAAAGCTCGGCAAACGGCGGGCTAAATACTGAAAGACCTACTGATTCTGATTCTACCTCTTTGATTAATTGAACGCAATCGCCTCTTTTTATCTTATACCATTCATTTTGCACCTCGCTGGTATCTAATGTTCCTGATGTCATTAATTGACCTTTTAAATTAGCGTTTATTGCTTTGCTCATTTCGTCTTGCATGATTTCAAATTGCTTTTGTTTATTGTTTATTGATTGAATTACATTTGCCATGGTATCGGTTGTAATTAAATAGATATTTACTTCTTCTTTTTGCCCAAATCGGTATGAACGTCTAATAGCTTGGTATAATCCCTCAAAGCTAAAATCTAATGAAGCAAAAATCTGATTTCTGCAATTTTGATAGTTCATCCCAAAACTAGCTATCTTAGTTTTTGTTATCAAGATTCTAAATTCATTATTTGCAAATCCTAGCAATGTTTTTTCTTTCCATTCGTTGGTATCTGAGCCTTTTACTTCTCTTGCTTCGGGTAATAGCTTTTTAAGCATTTCGCCTTCTTCATTTTGCTTTATCCATATTATAAAGTTTTCGTTAGGCTTTGAATTAATAATATTCACAACTTCATCAAGCCTTTCAATCTTAGTCAATCTCAGTTCACTATTGAAATTCGTTGCTGATATGATTGCATCATTAAATAAGCTACCATTATCGCGTTTTGGCGTCAATATCATTTTGTCGATAAGGTTTAGGCTTGGCAAATTATATCCATCCATTTTAAAACCTATATCTTGCGGCTTATTGAGCATAATAGCCCAACTGCCTACAAACTGATAAAACATTTTAACCGCATGGCCTTTTAATCTCCATTTGGCCGTTTCGCCTCCATCATGAACAAAATACATTGCAAGCATTTCATTTCTGCTCATAACATCCAAAAACTCTGAATGATTCCCTAATTCCATTGGGTCGTTCGGGCTTGGTGTGGCCGTGCATGCTAATTTGTATGGTGTCAATGCAAAAAAGTCAATAATTTGTCTTTTAATTGAGCCTTCAAAGTTCTTAAGTATTGAACTTTCATCAAGTACAATTCCTGAGTAAATCGAGCAATCAATATTTTCTAACTGCTCATAATTGTTCACGTGGATATTATCCATGTTTACACCAAACTTTAATCCCTCTTGTTTAGTTTGGCCAACAACGGCCAATGGCGCAAGTATCAATACAGGCTTATTTGTATGGTTGTTTACTTGCTTTGCCCACTCCAACTGCATAAATGTTTTACCAAGTCCGCAATCGGCAAAAATTGCATACTTACCCGCTTTCAATGCTCGCTTAACTATGAACTTCTGAAAATCAAATAATGAAGGGTTAAGTTCTGAATCTGCAACATCAAATCCGCTTTCAATGTGTTGCTTCTGTTTAGTTTCTAAAAACTCTTTATAATCCATAATGTAATGAAAAAGCCCCCACAACGAACGCCAGTGCGAGTGACGTGTCATGAAGGCTTATTTTAATTTCGTTTATCATCTCGCACATGATTTATTTTTGCAATAGTAGTAAATTATTCTACTTCTACGTTTTTGCCTTGATTTTTTAATTGCATTTTAAGACTCTCAATACACTTCTCGGGCGAATGATTGAACACATTAGGGATATTTCGCGCCTCAAGCACCGTCAGTTTCCATTCCTTACCCACCCACTTGGTGATGTGGATGGTGTAGGGTATGCCGTTAATGGTTATCTTTTTTGTGATGTCGTTCATAGCTTCCCAAATCTTAAGTCGTTTATTAATTGCTGAGTGCTTGGCTCGCTTGGTGCTGACCATTGCTCGTACATTACCTTGCTTCGTTTTCGGCGGCTAACTTCAATAATGTGCTTCATGCGTTCGCCTTCGATGCGGATCAATTGCTTTTGTCCGTTCTCCATCATCGACATCAATACCTTGCCAACGTGGATGAAGGCTTGCTTTGTTTTTTGTAACACTATCTCGGTAGTTGATAGGTTGCGCCCAGGGGAGCGGTCTAACTTGGATATCGTGTAGCCGATTGTCTTAGTTGTTTTCATTGCGTACGTCTAATATAAATTGTTTGAACCTTTTTATTTCTTCTTCTGATGTAGTTTTGAATGAAAAGTCATACTCAACGATATGACCTTTTTCATTAAAATAAAATTCTAATGGTATTATTCCTAAAAATCGTTCTCTTTTTTGAAGATAATATAAATCTTGTCTGTTGAACTCCTTTAATACACAAATGTGGTATTTGTCTTTAGTTGTTTTCATTTCTTACTAATTTGAATTTTGTTTGTTGTTTTGCGTATGATTTAAAATTTTGACTTGTACCATGAATAGCCCAATCAGTAGCTATTTCATCCCAATTCTCTGCTTGCTCATCCGCTTCTGTCTTTTTGTAGATGGGTGTGAAAAGTGACTCAACAAGTTTTACGCAGAATACACCTCCTATGCCTCCATAATAATATTCGCCCATTTCAGATTTTCTGAACATATCTCCTTTTTTGACCGAGTGATATGGCATATCGCAAGGCGAAGCATACCCCACTATCTCGCGTTGTTCGGGTTGGTTCGGGTTAGCGTAACATTCCTCATCATCTTGTGTAGTTTCTGCTTTACAATACTTGCAAATGTGTGGTTGTTCGGGTTGGGTTTCCTTATACTCTATCAATTCTTTTAGTTCGTCAAGGGTCAGGATGTTGTTGTTGAACTGCGAAGAAGTAGATAAAAGGTTGAAGTTGTTTTTTGTCGTAACCCCATAATATTGATTAGTTAAATCAAATT
>Ga0228702_1000329_pt1 | contig 37848 bp, 34 predicted proteins | sample McNCre217_Aug_MG_2_FD_178018 | JGI IMG/M metagenome (GOLD analysis project Ga0228702, IMG submission 178018) | Freshwater microbial communities from McNutts Creek, Athens, Georgia, United States - 20-17_Aug_MG | ecosystem: Environmental > Aquatic > Freshwater > Creek | place: USA: Georgia...
TGCTCAAAAAGGTCTGCAAAGACCATGGCGCGGCCGTGATGCTGATCACGCACGACATGGGCGTGATTGCCGAAACCTGTGACCGCGTGGCCGTGTTGTATGCCGGGCGCATCGCCGAAATCGGCCCAGTGCACCAGGTCATCAACCACCCCGCACACCCGTATACCGCAGGCCTGATGGCCTCGATTCCCGACATGGACAGCGACCGCGAACGCCTCAACCAGATCGATGGCGCCATGCCGCGCCTGAACGCGATTCCCAAAGGCTGCGCTTTCAACCCGCGCTGCCCCAAGGCATTTGACAAGTGTCTGCACCACCGCCCTGAGCTGACCAGTGCCGGAGCCACCCGCGCTGCCTGTTGGCTGCACGAGGAGGTGGCCGCATGAGCCAGACCTCTCAGCAGCCCTTGGTCGTGGCCCACGACCTGGCCAAAACCTTTGACGTGTCTGCGCCGTGGCTCAACCGCGTGCTGGAGGGCAAGCCCCGCCAGCTGCTCCACGCGGTGGATGGCGTGAGCTTCGAGATTGAAAGAGGCAAAACCCTGGCCCTGGTGGGCGAGTCCGGTTGCGGCAAAAGCACGGTGGCCCGCTTGCTGGTGGGTCTGTACGAGCCCACACGGGGCGGCCTCACGTTTGATGGCCAAGATGCCCATGCGGCGTTCAAGTCAGCCGATGCACGGCAAATGCGCCAGCGCATCCAGATGATTTTTCAGGACCCTTATGCGAGTCTGAACCCGCGCTGGACGGTGGAAGCCATCATTGGCGAGCCCCTGCAAGAGCACGGACTGATCAAGGACGCCGCAGAACTCAAGGCCCGCGTGGCCGAGCTGCTGCAATCGGTGGGTTTGTCCGCGCTGGACATGCCCAAGTACCCGCACCAGTTTTCGGGCGGACAACGCCAGCGCATTTCGATTGCGCGTGCACTGGCCACGGCGCCCGAGTTTTTGGTGTGTGACGAGCCGACCTCGGCGCTCGATGTGAGCGTGCAGGCGCAAGTGCTCAACATCATGAAAGACCTGCAGCGCGAGCGCGGGCTGACCTACCTGTTCATCAGCCACAACCTGGCGGTGGTGCGCCATGTGAGCGATCAGGTGGGCGTGATGTACCTGGGTCGCCTGGTTGAGCTGGCCGACAAACACACCTTGTTTGCCAACCCCCAGCACCCCTACACCAAGATGCTGCTGGACGCGATTCCCAAGATGCACGACACCGGGCGTGCCCGCACACCGGTTCAGGGCGAGGTGCCCAACCCGCTCAACCCGCCCAGTGGTTGTAGCTTCCACCCGCGTTGCCCGCAGGCCACCGACATCTGCAAGTCAGAGCGTCCTGCACTGCGCGAGTTCAAAGGTATCCGGATCGCTTGTCACGCGGTGGTATGACACCTCGCGTGTCACACCCATCGTTCAATCTTCCATGAAAAAACCCACCGTGTTGCCACGGTGGGTTTTGGGTTCTAAGTCTTAAGCTGTCTTACGACAGCAGAAGGATTAGAAGTTGTGCACAATGCCCAGACCGGTTTTGGTCACGTTCTTGCCGCCGGTCACATTAGAGAAGCTACCAGCGCCAGCGAAGTCGATGGACACAGTGTCCAAGTATACGAATGTGCGCTTGCTCAGAGTGTAGCGACCATACAGTTCGGTAGCCTTGTCGTTGCTGGCAGTATTCTTGGCGTACTGAGCGCCCACGTTGAAGGCACCAAAAGGAACATCCACGTTAAAGTATGAACCCTTGCCGCCGTTCACACCACCGGTGGTGGCGCTGTAGGTCGCGGCTTGGGTTTCGCTGGTCACTGCACCGGCGCCAACCTTGGCTACGCCGAAGTTGTAGCTGGCGAACAGAGCGGAGGCAGTGCGAGCGCCAGTCTTGCGTGCAGACTCGCTGGTGAAACCAACAGCCAGCGGGCCGTTTTCGTAGTTCATGCGCACTTGGCTCGACGACTTGAACTGGCCAGTAGCGCCAGTATCAGCCAAGTCACCGGCAGCAACATAGCCCAGACCAGCACTGAAACCGTTATAGACGTTGCTGCTGTACTGGAACTGGTTGCTACGGCGCGAAGAACCGTACCAAGTCACTGGGCTCAGACCGACGCTGGCCATGGCCGACGAAGTGGAGATGTGGTTGAAGTCAAACGCCGCGTTGGCTTGCGTAGCCACGGAAGAAGTGCGGCCGATGCGGGTAGAGCCGAAAGCACCAGACAGACCAACCCAGGATTCACGGGTGGTGTCGAGAGCAGTTGCGCCAGCGCCCATGTTCAGACCACCGGTTTCCAGGTTGAAGTTGGCAGCCAGACCACCGCCCAGGTCTTCCGTTCCCTTGAAGCCAATGCGGCTTGGGTTGTGGAATGAATTCATGCCAGCACCGACATCATTGCCGTTTTGTTGGCCCCATTGGTTGGAACCCGCAGTGGCGACGGTACCCAGATTAGATGTGCTGTAGCCAGCATCCAACAAACCGTACATGGTCACGGAAGATTGAGCGAAAGCAGAAGTGGCGGCCAATGTAGCCAGAGCAGCTAGAATGAAATGAGACTATGAGCGATTTCATGCACAGACATTTCAGGCAGTCTGTCATATCGTAGATTCATGGCTATCCAATATATAAATACAAATCAGATGATCAGTCTGCAAGATTTTCTTGCTGATCCGCAGCATCTGATTGATCAAAGCGATGTGTCTCCTCTGGTTGTCCTCAGCGATAACAAGCCGGCCTTCTATGTTTTGAAACCCCATGTTTGGGATGTGATTTGTGAAGAGCAGCTCTCTCCTGCTGAAAAGGCTGTTGAGCAAGTTCATGCAGCCTCAGTGCCGTTTACAAAGGGGCGGCGGCAGCGGATGCAGTCCATCGCTAATGAACAAAAAAATTTTCAAAAAAAGAATAACTTTGCACATCTGGCGGATCAATTGCTCGATCTGGAGTGGGATCGTGTTGCGCGGCATGAATTGAGTGCCGCCTCGGTGGGCATACAGAAAAACAGACTGGAAGCCCATGTCTTGCCGTTTTTCAGGTATGTCGCTCCTGCACAGGTGACGCATGTGGATCTGGATGGATTTGTTGCACGTTTGACCAAATACGAACTGTCGACGACGACCATTGCGCAGTATCTGGTGCTGGTTCGCAAGTTGTTGAAGCTGGCTGTTCGCAACGACTTGCTGAAGGAACTGCCTGAATTTCCCCATGTCCGCGTAGCAACGCAGCCACGGTCCATGTTATCTGCACAGGAGTATTGGAAGCTGGCGAGAACAGCACTGCGCATGTCAAGAAGCGGGGTTCGAGCACCGGAACTCAAAGCGACGAATGGGCATCGCGATCGGTTCTGGGTTGCACCCAGAAACATGCTGTTGGCCAAGGACATGTTCTGGGTGATCCGCTTCATGGTCAACAGCTTCGTGCGCCCTGGTGATTTGAGGGAACTCAAGCACAAACATGTCACGGTGGTTCGTGGCGAATCTGTGTATCTGCGTTTGAATTTGCCAGAGACCAAGAAGCACGACAAACCCATGGTGACCTTGCAGCCTGCGGTGCAGGTGTACGAGGCCGCCTTGAAGCACAGCCAGGCCCAAGGTTATGGTGGCCCGGATGACCATGTGTTCTTGCCTGCAGAGAAGGACAGAAACTATGCGCTGGCCGTGCTGGGCTTCTGGTTCAAGTGGGTCATGCGTGAGGCTGGCGTGTCATTGACCGATGGCATGAACCGACCGCGAACCCTGTATTGCCTGCGGCACACCTCGATCATGTTCAGGCTGCTTTACGGGCAAGGCATCGACATGCTCACGCTGGCAAGGAACGCCAGAACGTCCGTGCAAATGGTGGAGCGTTTTTACGCTTCATCGCTGGATGGCGAGATGAATGTGGCCATGCTTCAAAGCCGGCGCACAGGCAAGTCACGAAAGCCATGAAAAAAGGCCTGTCCGTTGGACAGGCCTTTTGGCTGAGCGCGCCAATTTCAGGGTCGCTTGAGCATGCGGTAGACCGGCGGAGTCACCACCAGCACCGTGGCCACACCCAGCAAGCTGGCTGACAGGGGGCGGGTGACGAAGGTGCTCCAGTCGCCCATGCTGATGGTCAGTGCCTGTCGCATGGACTGCTCGGCCATGGGGGCCAGGATCAGACCCACGATCAAAGGTGCCGCAGGGAAGTCAAAGCGACGCATGGCGTAGCCGATCAGGCCGAAGACGAACAGCAGCCCGACGTTGAAGACCGAGTTGCCTGCACCGTACACCCCTGCGGTGGAGATCACGATGATGCCCGCGTACAACCAGGGCGGCGGGATCTTGAGCAGCTTGACCCACAGGCCCACCAGCGGCAGGTTCAGCACCAACAGGATGATGTTGCCGATGTAGAGGCTCGCGATCAGCGTCCACACCAGACTGCTTTGCGAGGCAAACAGTTGCGGGCCAGTCTGGATGCCATAACCTTCAAAGGCCGAGAGCATGATGGCGGCGGTGGCCGAAGTCGGGATGCCCAGGGTCAGCAACGGCATCAGCACGCCCGCCGCTGCAGCATTGTTGGCCGCTTCAGGGCCCGCCACGCCTTCGATCGCACCGTGGCCAAACTCCTCGGGGTGCTTGGTGAGTTTTTTCTCAGTGTAGTAGGACAGCAGCGTGGGCAGCTCGGCGCCACCTGCAGGCATGGCACCGATCGGGAAGCCGTAAAAAGCCCCCCGCAGCCAGGCTTTCCAGGAACGGGCCCAGTCGCTTTTGCTCATCCACAGGCTGCCGGACACCTGCATGACTTCACCGGCCTTGGACTCGCGGCCTTGCCAGGCCAGGTACAGCGCCTCGCCAACGGCAAAGATACCGACTGCTGCCACGGTGACCTCAATGCCATCGAGCAGTGCAGCCTGACCGAAGGTGAAGCGGGGCTGACCCGTTTGCAGGTCGATGCCCACCAGGCCGAGCAGCATGCCCACCGCCAAGGCCAGCAGACCCCGCAGCACCGAATTGCCCAGCGCTGCCGACACGGCCACCAGAGACAGCACCATCAGGCTGAAGTATTCGGCGGGGCCAAAGGCCAGTGCAGCGTCGACCACCATGGGGGCAAAGAAGGTCAGCGCCAGCGTGCCGATGGTGCCAGCGACAAAACTGCCAATGGCGGCCGTGGCCAGGGCTTGTCCGGCGCGGCCGCGTCGGGCCATCTTGTTGCCTTCAAGCGCGGTCATCATGGACGCGGCTTCGCCGGGGGTCTTGATGAGGATCGAGGTGGTGGAGCCGCCGTAGGCTGCGCCGTAATAAATGCCCGCAAACATCACGAACATGCTGGTGGCAGGCACGTGGTAGGTCAGCGGCAGCAGCAGGGCAATGGTGAGCGCTGGGCCAATGCCCGGCAGCACGCCGATCAAGGTGCCGACAAAGCAGCCCACGAAGCCCCACATCAGGGTGGCGGGTTGCAGGGCGTTGCCAAAGCCTGCGAGCAGGGCGTCAAAAGAAGACATGGTGTACTCCGATTCAGAACAGCCAGGGCAGTGCTGGGCCCAGGCCCACACCCAGCACCACCGCAAACAGCAGCCAGAAGCTGGTGGCGATGACGCTGCAGATGAGCAAGGATTTGAGACCCAGGGGCGCGTCAAAAGAACGGGCTACGCCCATGCCGCACAACGTACCGGGGATGATGAAACCCATTGGTCCGATCAGGGCAATGAAGGCCAGACCGCCGCCCAGCAGGCTGAGCAGTCGGATGTTGGCGCCCGGCAGTGGGCTCTGGTCTTCGGCATGGCTTTCATCGACCTGGCGACCGCGCAAAGCGCTGATGCCGTAAAGCACAGCCAGTATCGACAGTCCAGCCACCACCACGCCGGGGACCAGGGATGGGCCCACCGCCATTTGCATGGGTGACTCGGGGATCAGCGTGACTTGCCAGGCCCCAACGGCACTGAAGGTGGCCAAAATGATGGCGATGTACAGCGGTCTCATGCCAGACCCAGTTCTTTCATCAGCACTTCCTTGTCGGCGATGTCTTTGGCCAGGTCGCGGTCAAAAGGCTGGTTGGCAATGAAAGCATCGGACCACTTGTGGGTTTCCAATTCCTGTTTCCAGGCGCTGGAGTTGCGGATTTTGGTGACCAGATCGGTCAAGGCTTCACGCTGTGCGGCCGTGATGCCGGGCGCAGCGAACACGCCGCGCCAGTTGGATTCGGACACGTTCACACCCAGCTCCAGCAGGGTGGGCACGTTGACGCCTGCGATGCGGCTCTTGCCCGAGACGGCCAGTGGAATCATTTTCCCGACCTTGATTTGTTCTTCAAATTCAGAATAGCCGGAGATGCCAGCGACCACTTGGTTGCCCAGCAACGCGGCGTTGGCCGGACCTCCGCCCGCAAACGCGACATAGGCGGCTTCGCGGGGGCTCTTGCCCAGGGCCTTGATCAGCATGCCCAGAATCAAGTGGTCGGTGCCGCCAGCGCTGCCGCCAGCCACGGACACGGCCTTGGGGTTGGCCTTGATGGCCGCTTCGAGTTCTTTCCAGGTCTTGATCTTGCCGCTGGCGGGCACGACGATGACGCCGGGTTCTTCGGTCAGGCGGGCGATCGGGGTGACGTTCTTGATGGTGACGGGGCTCTTGTTGGCAATGCCTGCGCCGATCATGACCGAGCCGCCCACCATGAGGGTGTTGGGCTGGCCTTTGCGCTGGTTGACGAAACGGGGCAGGCCCACCATGCCGCCAGCGCCGCCGACGTTTTCAAACTGCATGTTGCCGACCAGGCCAGACGCCTTGGCGGCACGCTCGATGGCGCGGGCCGTCCCGTCCCAGCCGCCACCGGGTGCGGCGGGCACGAACATGTTGATGCTGTCAAAAAGGGGTTTGGCCTGCGCCCACGCAGGCAGAGCCATGGCAGCACCTGTGGCCGCGCTCAAGGTCAGGAAATCACGTTTGGACAAGTTCATGGAAGCTCCTGTGTGAAAATGAAAAAGCCATCAAGGGTGCATGCACCCTCAGGATGGCGCCCATTGTGGGCGTTGCCGTGGCGCGAAGCTGTCAAACACCTGTCAAACCTGTTCAGTGAATACCCTCAAACCCCGCATCCTTCTGGTGGAGGACACGCCCGACATTGCGCTGTGGCTGGGCACCGCCTTGCGCCAGGGCGGCATGGACGTCAGCTTTGCCACCGATGGGCTGGAGGCTGACCGGGCCTTGCAAGGCGGGCATGGTTTTGATGCCGTGTTGCTGGATTTGCAGCTGCCGGGGCAGGATGGCCTGAGCGTGCTTCAGGCCCTGCGTGCGCGGGGCGATGCGGTGCCGGTCTTGATTCTCACCGCCCGGGCCAGTGTGCCTGACCGGGTGCTGGGCCTGAACATGGGGGCCGATGACTATTTGCCCAAACCGTTTGACCTGAGCGAGCTGGAGGCCCGGTTGCAGGCCTTGCTGCGCAGGCCTGGCAGAACCCGGTCGCTGGCTTTGCGTCTGGGCCCGCTGGAGATGGACAGGGATACGGGCGTGGTGCAGCTGCAAGGGCAGGTATTGGCACTGACCCCGCGTGAGGTCTCTGCCTTGCAGGTGCTGCTGGCATCGCCCAAGCGGCCGGTCAGCAAAGAGCATTTGCATGCACAGGTCTTTGTTGACGAGGACACCGGGCTGGAGGCGGTTGAGGTGCTGATTTATCGGCTGCGCAAAAAGCTGGAGGTCACGCCTGGCGGTGCTGCACCTGCCGTGTTGATTACCACCTTCCGTGGGCTGGGGTACATGCTGACCCTGCCTGCAGGATCGCTTGACTGAGCCGCTGCATGATGAAGTGCTTGCGTTCCGGTTCTGCCATGTCTTTGCGCAGCCGTCTGCTGGGCTGGATCTTGCTGCCCTTGGGAGTGCTGATTGGGGTCAACGCCTATGTGTCGTATGGCAATGCGGTTCATGCGGCCAATGAAGCCTATGACCGGTCTTTGTATCTGGCGGCACGGACTCTGGCCGAGGAATTGGAAGTCAAAAATGGCCAGCTGCAACTGGATGTGATGGGCGCTGCTGGCTACCTGTTCGAGAACCACACCGGTTCGCGGCTGTTTTACAAGGTGACGTCATCGCAGGGCCAGTGGCTGGCAGGGGAAGCCTCGCTGCCCGATGTGCCCGCACGCGCAGAGTCCTCGGTTCATTATTTCGCGCTTGTGCAGTTCGACGATGGTCTGTATGCAGGCCAGCCCGTGCGTCTGGCCCAGCTCACCCATGTGATGGACGATGGTGGTCTGGCCGACCCCCTGCTCCGGATCACAGTGGCCGAAACCATGGAGGCGCGCCAGCAACTGATTTCGCACATTTTGCGGGACACCCTGAGCAGTCAAGGCTTGCTCTTGCTGGCGGCTGCCTTGCTGGTGGTCTGGGGTGTGCAGCGTGGTATTCGACCACTGGAGTCTTTTCGGCAACGGCTGGTCGACAAGGCCGATGATGATTTTTCCCCTATCCATCCGCCTGATTTGCCCCGCGAGTTGCGGCCGCTGATTGAGACGCTCAACAGCTACCTGGCCCGGCTGGGACGTTTGATCGACATTCGCAAACGCTTTCTGGACAACGCCGCGCACCAGTTGCGTACGCCGCTGACGGTGCTCAAGACCCAGTTGACCTTGGCGCAACGCAATGCCGAACCCGCACAATTGCAGCTGCTGCTGACGGCTGCCAGTCAGACCACCGAAGGAGCGGTGCGGCTGACCGAACAATTGCTGGCCATGACACGCGTGGAGCATGCGCGTGAAATGCACAGCCACCAGGCGGTGGATCTGGTGGCGCTGGCGCGTCAGGTCACGCAGGAGCATTTGTTGCAGGCTCATCAGCGCGGGGATGATCTGGGTCTGGAGGTGCTGGTGCCCGAGGCCTCCGTACAAGGCGTGGCCTTGCTGCTGCAGGAAGCCCTGAGCAACCTGATCGACAACGCGATCCACCACTGCGCTGCAGGGGCGCACATCACAGTGCGTGTCGGGCAGGCTTGGCTGGAAGTGCAGGACGATGGCCCGGGCATTCCCGCAGTGCACCAGCCGCATGTGTTTGAACGCTTTTACCGAGCCGCGCCGGCAGACGTGTCGGGCAGTGGTCTGGGTCTGGCCATCGTCAAAGAGATTGCCCGCCAGCATGGCGCACAGCCCAGTGTGCGCAGCCCGGTGCAGGACGGTCGGGGGACGCTGATCCGCATCACCTGGCCTTGAGGGGTCAGGTGTAGCGTTTGTTGCGCAGGTTGTTTTTCATGTCGCGCAGCGTGGGCTGCAGCTCCTCGCCAATGCGCAGGGCCACGGTGGTAGCCAGGATGTCAATGATCAGCAGGTGCAACAGACGTGAAACCATGGGGCTGTACTTGTCGTAGCCCTCTGGATGGTCGGCCGTGAGGTGGATATGACCGGCGCTGGCCAGCGGCGAGCCGCTGGCGGTGATGACGATGGTGGTCGCCCCTTGCTTTTTGGCAATGTCGCAGGCGTCCATCAGGTCGCGGGTGCGGCCCGAGTTGGAGATGATCACGGCACAGTCACCGGGGCGCAGCATCGATGCGCTCATGACCTGCATGTGGCCGTCGCTGTAGGCGATGGCGTTCACGCCCAGGCGAAAGAACTTGTGCTGCGCGTCCTGCGCCACGATACCGGAGTTGCCCACACCATAGAACTCGATGCGGCGGCCGGTTTTTTGCGTTTCGGCCAGCGCTTGCGCCGCGTGGTCGAGTGCAAAGGAACTGGCGTCGTTGCGGTACTTGAGGAAGGCCGCCACCGTGTTGTCGATGACTTTGACCGCGATGTCACTGGTCTTGTCATCCACATCGACACTGCGGTGGATGAAGGGCACGCCTTCGCTCACGCTGCCTGCGAGTTTGAGCTTGAAGTCCGACAGGCCGTCGTAACCCATGCTCCGGCAAAAGCGCACCACGGTGGGCTTGCTCACATGGGCGCGGTCGGCCAGTTCGGTGACCGGCAGATTGGCAAAGGCACGTGGGTCGGCCAGCACCAGTTTGCCCACGCGTTGCTCTGCCGGTGCCAAAGAGGGCAAGGAGGCCTTGATTCGTTCCAGCATGGTGTGTCTCCGGTCTGTGTGTGGAAAGTGTGGCTCAGATTTCTTCGGACCAGCAGTGGCCATCGCGCGCAATCATGGCGCTGGATGCGCTGGGCCCCCAGGTGCCTGCCGCGTAAGGGCGTGGGCCAATGGTGTCGCTGCCCCAGTGCTGCAAGATGGGCTCAACCCAGCGCCAGGCTTCCTCCTGCTCGTCGCTGCGCACAAACAGGTTCAGGCGGCCGTCCAGTACATCCAGCAGCAAGCGTTCGTAGGCGCCCACGCGCTCGCTGCCAAAGCGCTTGTCAAAGTCCAGGTCCAGGTGAACAGGGGCCAGGGTCTGACCGCCAGCGCCTTGGCCGCGCTTGCTTTGCCCTTGTGCAAACAGGTGAAGCTCCAGGCCGTCCTTGGGCTGCAGGTGGATGACCAGCTTGTTCACCTGGCCGACCGGGGTCTGGAAGATGTCGTGTGGCGTTGGGCGGAAATTGATTTCGATGTGGGCCTCACGTGAAGCCATGCGCTTGCCGGTGCGGATGTAGAAGGGCACGCCTGCCCAACGCCAGTTGGCAATTTCCGTGCGCAGGGCCACAAATGTTTCAGTGCTGCTGGTGGGGCTCACGCCCGGCTCTTCGCGGTAGCCTGGCACAGCCTGACCTTCGACATTGCCTGCCGCGTACTGACCCCGGATGACATGCTGGCTCAGAGTCTCGGGCGTCCAGCGCTTCAAGGCGCGCAGCACCTTGAGTTTCTCATCGCGGATCGCGTCGGCGTGGGCGTTGATGGGGGGCTCCATCGCGATCGCACACAGCAGCTGCAGTGCGTGGTTTTGCACCATGTCGCGCAGGGCGCCTGTGCTTTCATAAAATCCACCGCGCTTTTCCACGCCCAGTTCTTCGGACATGGTGATCTGGATGTTGGCGATGTGCTCGCGACGCCACAGGGGCTCGAACAGGGCGTTGCCAAAACGCATTGCAAACAGGTTCTGCACTGCGGGCTTGCCCAGATAGTGGTCGATGCGGAAGATCTGCTGCTCTTTGAAGACTTTGCCCACGGCCAAATTGATGGCCCGGTTAGAGGCCAGGTCATGGCCCAGTGGTTTTTCCAGCACGATGCGCGTCTTGGGCGTGTTCAGGCCGCTTGCGGCGAGTTGCTCGCACACGGTGGTAAACAGGCTGGGTGCGGTGGACAGGTACATGACCACGTGATCGGTCTCACGCTCCGCCAGTCGACTGGCCAGTGCAGCGTAGGCAGAGGGCTGGGACAAGTCCATGCGCACATAGCACAGCAGGCTGGCAAAGCGGGCAAACTCTTCACTGTTGGGACGCTTGTCCCCTTCGACCTGCTCGAAGCGAGACTGGATCTGCTGGCGGTACTGTTCGTCGCTCAGGTCGTCACGGCCCACGCCGATGATGCGCCCCCCCTCAGGCAGGGTGCCGTGGCGGTAGGCCTGGAACAGGGCCGGCATCAGTTTGCGCCACACCAGATCGCCGGTGCCGCCGAAGAAAACAAGGTCAAAAGCCATGGTTAATCGATTTCAGTTATCGAGTTACAGGAAAAATTTGTTTGTAATGTAACTTTGTTTCACGGATAATTCAACCGATTTTTCAAAAAACCGCCATGAACCAACTCGAAGCCCTCAAAAAATTCACCACCGTGGTCGCGGACACCGGTGACTTCAGGCAGCTGGCCCAGTTCCAGCCGCAAGACGCGACGACCAACCCGTCCTTGATCCTCAAGGCGGTGCAAAAGCCCGAATACGCACCCTTGCTGGCCGAGACGGTGGCGGCGCACCGTGGCCAGCCCCTCGATGTGGTGATGGACCACCTGCTGGTGCGTTTCGGTTGCGAGATCCTGCAAACCATTCCGGGTCGTGTGTCGACCGAAGTGGATGCCCGTTTGAGCTTTGACACCGCAGCCACCGTGGCCCGTGCGCGCCGCATCATGGCGCTGTACCAGGCGCAGGGCATTGCCCGCGAGCGTGTGCTGATCAAGATCGCCTCGACCTGGGAAGGCATCCAGGCTGCCGCCGAGCTGGAGCGCGAAGGCATCCGCTGCAACCTGACGTTGCTCTTCGCGTTCTGCCAAGCCGTGGCGTGCGGGCAGGCCAAGGTGCAATTGATCTCGCCTTTCGTGGGACGCATCTACGACTGGTACAAGAAGAACGCAGGCGCTGCCTGGGACGAAGCGGCCAAGGCCGGAGCCAATGACCCTGGCGTGCAGTCGGTGCGGGCCATCTTCAACCACTACAAAAAGCACGGCATCGCCACCGAAGTCATGGGCGCGTCTTTTCGCAACATCGGCCAGATCACGGCGCTGGCAGGCTGCGATCTGCTGACCATCAGCCCCGAACTGCTGGCCCAGTTGGCTGCAACTGAAGCGCCCCTGAACCTGGCGCTGGACGCGCAAGCCGCGCAGGGCATGGACCTGCCTGCGGTGCAGTACGACGAAACCTCTTTCCGTTTGGCACTCAACGAAGATGCCATGGCCACCGAGAAGCTGGCCGAAGGCATCCGCGCTTTCTGCGCCGACGCCGTCAAACTCGAAGACCTGATGAAGAAAGCCTGAGATGCGTTGTGACCAGACCGCTGCATGGCAGGCCTTGCAGCAGCATGCCCAGGCGTTTACCGGATTCGATCTGCGCACGGCTTTTGCGCAGGAGGCCCGGCGCTTTGAGGGCCTGAGCCAGCAGGCGCCGCATGTGTTTGCCGATTTTTCGAAGAACCATGTGGATGCCGCCACCGAAGCGCTGTTGTTGTCCTTGGCCCGCGAGACCGGTCTGGCCGCACACCGCGATGCCATGTTCCGTGGCGAGCACATCAACAGCACCGAAGACCGTGCTGTGATGCACTGGCTGCTGCGTCAGCCTGAAGGCCCGCTGTCCGGTGAACTGGCCGCGCCTTTGAAGCTGGTGCACGACACCCTCAAGCCCATGCTGCAGTACGCTGAGCAGGTTCGCGCCGATGCGCGGATCACCGATGTGGTGAACGTTGGCATCGGCGGTTCGGACCTGGGCCCGCAAATGGCGGTGCTGGCCTTGCAGGACTTTGTGGTCCCGGGCAAGCGTTTTCATTTCGTGTCGAATGTGGACGGGCATGAGCTGGCAGCGGTGCTCAAGGGCCTCAAGGCCGAGAGCACCTTGTTCCTGATCGCGTCCAAGACCTTCACCACCATCGAGACCATGACCAACGCCCGCTCGGCACTGGCCTGGTTCCAGGCGCAGGGCGGTTGCAATGTGGCGCGCCACTTTGCGGCGCTGACCACCAACGTGGCCGCTGCGGCCGAGATGGGCATCACCACCACCTTCGGATTTTGGGATTGGGTGGGCGGGCGTTACTCCATGTGGTCGGCCATTGGTCTGCCGGTGGCCATCGCCATCGGGGCGAAGGGCTTCAAGGATTTGCTGGCCGGCGCGCACGAGATGGACCAGCATTTTCAGAGCGCACCGCTGGAAAGTAACCTGCCTGTGCGCCTCGGCTTGCTCGATGTCTGGTACCGCAATTTTCTGAACTACACCAGTCGCAGCATTGCGCCGTACCACAGCGCCTTGCGCCGGGTGCCTGCGTATTTGCAGCAGCTGGAGATGGAGAGCAACGGCAAACGCGTGGACCGAAACGGCCAAGCACTGCCGTATGGCACCTCGCCTGTGCTGTGGGGCGAGCCGGGCACCAATGGCCAGCACGCTTATTTCCAGATGCTGCACCAGGGCACCGACGTGGTGCCGCTGGAATTCATTGCCGTGAAAAAGCCCACACACAGCCTGAAAGACCACCACGAGCTGCTGCTGGCCAATGTGATTGCACAGGCGCAGGCGCTGATGCTGGGCCAAGCCGATGAAGGCGGTCACAAACACTTCACCGGCAATCGGCCCAGCACCTTCTTGCTGCTGGACGAGTTGACACCCGCCAGCCTGGGCGCATTGATCGCCCTGCAGGAGCACCGGGTGTTTGTGAGCGGCTCGGTCTGGGGCATCAACAGCTTTGACCAGTGGGGCGTGGAGCTGGGCAAGGTGCTGGCCAAGGACATCCATGCCCGCATCATGTCGGGTGACACCGCAGGCCTGGATACATCGACCGCAGGCCTGCTGGCCCGCGTGCGCTGATTTTCAGCTCAGTTGTCGATCCATCGCCCCGAGGGCGGGGCTCCCACAAATATCCGGCAGTGCCATGTGGGCGCGGCGCCCTCGCCGCGATGGGCTTTCACTCAGTGCGTGTGCGTGCTGTGGTCGTGCACTGCTTTGGCGGGGTGCACGCTCACGGTGCCGCGCATGCCGGCCTCGTAGTGTCCCGGGATCAGGCAAGCCATTTGCCATGTGCCGGGTTGATCGAACTTCACCACCAGCTCACCTTTCTGGCCTGCCGCCACCGTGATGGTGGCCCCTGTGCCGTGGCTGTGGCCTTCGTCATGGCCTGCGCCTTGCTGCATGGCCTGCGCATGCTCGCGGATGTCGGCATCTGAGCCCAGCACCATTTCATGCGCGGCCCGGCCCGCGTTGTGCGCCACAAAGCGGATGGTTTCGCCCGCCTGGACCTGGATGTTGGATGGTGTGAAGCGCATTTCATCGTCCATGCGCACCTCGATGCTGCGGCTGATCACCAGTGCTGACGGGCTGGTGGACGGGCCGTGTTCATGGTCAGCGGCGGCGTCATGGGTGTGCTCGTTGCCAGAAGCGTTATCGTGAGAGTGGCCTGTGGCGGCCCATTCAGGGTGCTGCTCAAGCCACTGCCAGGCGCCGTAGCTGCCGCCCAACACCAAGGCACCCACCAGCGCGGCGTACACCGTGGTGCCGCGCTGCCAGACGTGCGAGGTGCTCAGCGCCAGTGCCAACACAGAGACAAAGAAGCCCAGAGGCACCACCCAGGCGCTGCGCGCAGGCGAGTCCGGAAAATGCTGCAGACCACCGGTGAAAAACCCCAGGCCGATCGACAGCAAGGCCCCGAGTACCAGGGTTTGCAGGAGGCCCGTCTGAGGCACATCGGCTTGCGGGTCGCGCAGGCTGTGCTCCATCCACGCCCCCATCACGAACAGCACCATGCCAATGGCGGCTGTCCACAAGGAGCGCTGCTCGCTGAAGAAACCGTGGTTCACGGCACCAGAAATGAAGCTGATACCTGCGTATTTGAGGAGCATGGCCCCATGGTGTTGCTGAAGGTTCATGTGTGTGCTGTCTGTCCAAAGAAAAAAACCTGCAGGCTTGCACCTGCAGGGTCGATTGTGGCATCGGGGCCAAGCCAGAGGCTTGACTGATGTCATGAGCGCATTACATGCCCATGCCGCCCATACCACCCATGCCGCCCATGTCAGGCATGCCGCCGCCCATGGGGGCGTCGTCTTTCGGAGCTTCCGAAACCATGCACTCGGTGGTCAGCATCAAAGAGGCCACAGACGCTGCGTTTTGCAGTGCAGTGCGGGTCACTTTGGTGGGGTCCAGGATACCCATTTCGATCATGTCGCCGTAGGTGTCGTTGGCGGCGTTGAAGCCGTAGTTGCCTTTGCCACCCAGCACGGCGTTGACGACCACGGATGGCTCGCCACCGGCGTTGTACACGATCTCGCGCAGAGGCGCTTCGATGGCCTTGAGCACCAGCTTGATGCCGGCGTCCTGGTCAGCGTTGTCACCTTTGATGGTGCCAGCGGTCTGACGTGCACGCAGCAGGGCCACGCCGCCGCCAGCCACAATGCCTTCTTCCACAGCAGCGCGGGTGGCGTGCAGGGCGTCTTCCACGCGGGCTTTCTTTTCCTTCATTTCGACTTCGGTGGCAGCGCCGACCTTGATCACGGCCACACCGCCAGCCAACTTGGCCACGCGCTCTTGCAGCTTTTCGCGGTCGTAGTCAGAAGTGGCTTCTTCGATCTGCACGCGCACTTGCTTGACGCGGGCTTCGATGTCGCCAGCAGCACCAGCGCCGTCGATGATGATGGTGTTTTCCTTGCCCACTTCGATGCGCTTGGCTTGGCCCAGATCGGCCAAAGTCACTTTTTCGAGGGTCAGGCCGACTTCTTCAGCGATCACTTTGCCGCCAGTCAGGATGGCGATGTCTTCCAGCATGGCCTTGCGACGGTCACCGAAGCCAGGGGCCTTGACAGCCACAACCTTCAAGATGCCACGGATGGTGTTGACCACCAAAGTGGCCAGGGCTTCGCCGTCGACTTCTTCGGCAATGATCAGCAAAGGACGACCGGCTTTTGCAACGGCTTCCAAAGTAGGCAGCAGATCGCGGATGTTGCTGATCTTCTTGTCGAACAACAGCACGAAGGGGTTGTCCAGCAAAGCGGCTTGCTTTTCGGGGTTGTTGATGAAGTAAGGGCTCAGGTAGCCGCGGTCGAACTGCATGCCTTCAACGACGTCGAGTTCGTTGTTCAGGCTCTTGCCGTCTTCCACGGTGATCACGCCTTCTTTGCCCACTTTGTCCATGGCGTTGGCGATGATTTCGCCGATGCTGGTGTCAGAGTTGGCAGAGATCGAACCGACCTGGGCGATTTCTTTGCTGGTGGTTGTGGCTTTGGTGGCCTTCTTCAGCTCTTCGATCAGGGCGGCGACCGCCTTGTCGATGCCGCGCTTGAGGTCCATGGGGTTCATGCCTGCAGCCACGTACTTCATGCCTTCGCGCACGATGGCTTGGGCCAGCACGGTGGCGGTGGTGGTGCCGTCGCCAGCATTGTCAGAAGTCTTGGAAGCGACTTCCTTGACCATCTGGGCGCCCATGTTTTGCAGTTTGTCTTTGAGTTCGATTTCCTTGGCCACGGACACGCCGTCCTTGGTCACGGTGGGGGCGCCGAACGAGCGCTCCAGAACCACGTTACGACCTTTTGGGCCCAGGGTCACTTTGACCGCGTTGGCCAAAATGTTCACGCCTTCAACCATGCGTGCGCGGGCTTCGCCGCCGAAAATGACGTCTTTTGCTGCCATGTGAGTAGCTCCTGAAAGTATTTAAAAAATGGAAAAGGGGGACTTATTCGACAACAGCGAACAGGTCTTCTTCTTTCATGACCAACAGCTCGTCGCCAGCGACCTTGACGGTCTGGCCGCTGTATTTGCCGAACAACACGCGGTCGCCGACTTTCACGTTAAGGGCTTTGGTCTCGCCTTTGTCGTTGGTTTTGCCGGGGCCGACGGCCAGGACTTCACCTTGATCGGGCTTTTCAGCAGCGGAATCGGGGATCACGATGCCCGAGGCTGTTTTGGTTTCGCTTTCGATACGCTTGACGATCACGCGATCGCCCAAAGGACGCAGTTTCATGGAATCTCCTGGATTGGAAACAAGGGTTGCTAAAAGCGAGCACCATATGTTGGTACCCATTAACTTTGTGGAGCATTGTTAGCACTCAACTCCATCGAGTGCTAATCATAAGGGCTTTTGGGTGATTTTCAAGATCAAGAGGCGAAGTCAATGACGTGCTTGTGGCCGTGATGAGGAAGGCCAATCCTGTGTCGGACAAGTGCTGATACTGGGGTGTGCAGCCGGTTGGGCGGCAAAGGCATGGCCCAACAAATAGCCCTGGATCAGCTCTGAACTGACATCTCCCTGATAAAGGCTGGCTTGGGACTGAAGCCCGGTGCGGCTGTGCTCAGGCAGGTGGACACTGTTGTAAATGATGCAATGGGCCTCGGTGCCCAGGCTGTCTGCGATGTGCAGATCCTCCCATGGCAGCCAGGGAATGCGTGCATCGATGAACAGCACGCCCACCTTGCTGCGGATGCCGACCAACTCAAGAGGGTGGGTGATGAGTTGAAGTCCTGAGATCTGCCCGAGGCTGGCCAAGTGGGTGGCTTCGGTGCTGCTGGTCAGTACGCACAGCAGTCCCGGCTCTTCGATAGCTCCTGCAGTACCCCGGCAGTAGTGGTTCAGCGAGGAAGACAGGATGCGCCGATGCCCACCCTGGGTGGTGTAAGCCTGCAGCACGCCGGTCTCGACCATCCGTTGGATGGTGCCCACCGACAGGCCCAGCTGTTGGGCAGCTTGGGTGGTGCTCAGGTAACTGGTCACTGTTTTGTTGTTTTTCATGTGGCGTGGTGTGGCTTTGGAGTTTGTGGATGGTTTGCGGCACTTCTGATGCCCATGCTAGGAGCACTCTGCCGGGCCCGCTAGGCTGTGAAACGGGTAAGCCTGTTTGAAAAAACCGGTACACCGTTTGGCGAAGAGCTGGCCGGTTCAAGGCAAAATCTCCCACCATGCGTTTCTGGTTCCGTTTCTTCAGCCATTGGCCTTTGTGGGCTTTGCACCTTCTGGGTCATGCCGGTGGCTGGCTGGCCTGGCTTTTGTCGTCCACTTACCGACGGCGTTTTCTGGACAACGTGCATCAGGCTGGCTTGGGCCTGGGGCGCGTGGCACCTGCCATTGGCCATGCCGGGGCCATGTCGGCCGAGTTGCCGCGCTTGTGGTTTGGTCGTCCTGCTCCGGTGATGTGGGCGGATGACCGGGCCGCTGTGCAGGCGTATGCCGAGGGGCGAGGGGTACTGTTTTTGACCCCTCATCTGGGTTGCTTCGAGATCACGGCACAGGCGCTGGCGGTCCGGTTTTCTGCCGGGCATGGGCCGCTCACGGTGCTGTACCGCCCGGCGCGGCGTGCCGATCTGGGCGAGGTCATGGCGTCGGCCCGCAACCGGCCAGGGCTGGAGGCGGTGCCCACCAACCTGGCCGGCGTGCGGCAGATGCTCAAGGCCTTGCGGGCCGGACGTGCTGTGGGGCTGCTGCCCGACCAGGTGCCTCCCGAGGGCATGGGCCAATGGGCCCCGTTTTTTGGCAAACCGGCCTACACCATGACGCTGGCGGCGCGACTGGCCCTGCAGACCGGTGCCCGGGTGGTGGTGATCTGGGGTGAGCGCCTGCCCTGGGGGCAAGGCTACCGTTTGCACACCAGCGGGCTAGGGCACGATCTGTCGCCCGACCTGGATGTGGCCGTGGTGCAGATCAACCAGGCCATGGAGCGTGTCATCAGCCAGCAGCCTGGCCAGTACCTGTGGGGTTATGCCCGATACAAACAACCACGCTCCGAGTGAAGAGGTGTTGCCCGTGGCCCATGTGTTGATAGCGTTGATGCGATTTTTTGCGGTTCTGCCCCTGACCTGGGTGCGGGTGCTTGGGCACGGCTTTGGCTGGCTGCTCTGGCATGCGGCACGTTCGCGGCGTCACATCGTGCTGGTGAATCTGGGGCTGTGCTTTCCTGAGCTGGACGAGGCGCAACGCCGCACGCTCGCGTATCGGCATTTCGTGGCGTTTGGCCAGTCGGTGCTTGACCGTGCCTGGCTGTGGCATGCGCCCATGTCGGTGCTGGAACAGCGCTTGCAATGGACGGGACAGGTTCAGGCCTTGACCGATCCCGGCCCGCTGGTGATGTTTGCACCGCATTTTGTGGGCCTGGATGCAGGAGGTCTGGCTGTGGGCATGAAGATGTCGCCAGCGCCCGTGGCCTTCATTTTTGTGGCGCAGTCCAACCCGGTGATCGAAAAATGGGTGCGAGCCGGGCGTGAACGCTCGGGCAATGCCCGGCCGTATTTCCGGCATGAAGGCATGCGCAAAATTCTGGCAGGCCTCAAGCGCGGGGAGCCCCTGCACCTGTCGCCAGACATGGATTTTGGCCCTCAGGAGTCGATTTTTGTGCCCTTCATGGGGGTGGAGAAAACCGCCACCATGCCTTCGCTGACCCGCATGGCCCGCGTGACAGGTGCCCGGGTGGTGCCTGTGGTCACGCGCATGACGCCCACCGGTTACACCATCGAGGCGCATGCGCCGTTGGCCCATTTCCCGAGCAAAGACGCCACGGCTGACACCACCCGCATGAACCAGCTGCTCGAAGGCTATATCCGCAGCATGCCCGAGCAGTACCACTGGGTGCACCGCCGTTTCAAGACCCGGCCCGAGGGCGAGCCCAGGGTTTACTGAGGTTCCAGAAAGGCGTGGATTTCCGTGATCACGCGCTCGGGCTGCTCATGCACCACCCAGTGCGTTGCACCTTGGATGTCTACCCGTTTCAGATCGGGAATGTGTTGCTCCAGCCCGTCGGTCAGACAAGGCAGCAAGGCGATATCGTCCTGTGCCCAAAGCACGAGCGTAGGTACGCCGATGTGCAGCATTTCGGGTGGCAGGGTGATGTTGACGATCGCGTTGTCTTGTGCGGTGGCCGGTTTCAGGGGCGATGCCCGGTAGTAGTTGAGGCCGCCTTGCAGGCCCAGCCCCCAGACGGTGCGGTAGCGCTCTTCCAGCTCGGGCGTGAGCCAGGGCGCGGCCCTGGCGGCCTGGCTGTGGCTGCCGCTGAGTTCGTCGCCCTCGCCACGCAAAAAGCCCAGCAACTTGGCAAAGCCGTTGGCAGACAGCTGCGCCGCCGCATCGGGTTGCACCAGAAAGCTCATGTAGGCGCTGGCCGCCTGTTGGGCCGGGTTGGTTTGCATGGCCCGCACAAAAGGTCCGGGATGCGGCGAATTGATCACCACCAGCTGGCGCAAGCGCTCAGGGTGCTGGTTGGCCAGGCTCCAGGCCAGGGCGCCACCCCAGTCGTGGGCCACCAGGGCGGCCAGGGGCTGGTCTGCACCGCATTGCGCCTCAATCAGGGCCACGATGTCCTGCACCAGGAACTTGGCCCGGTAGGCTTGCACATCGCTCGGCGCGCTGGAGTGTTCGTAGCCGCGCAGGTTGGGGGCCACGCAACGGTAGCCGCCGTTTTCGGGGCGAGAGAAATGTTCCAGCAACGCGTCCCACACAAAGGCCGCTTCCGGAAAACCGTGCAGGAACATCAGCACCGGGCGACCCCTGGCCCCGCTGGCACGGCAGCTGAGTGTGATGCCGTGGGGGAGCGCTTGCTGCCAGGTTTCGATCATGAAGTTCCTTTACCGTAGCTTGAATGTGTCGCAGTTGCGCCCTGTGTGGGAGCGGTGCCCTCGCCGCGAATGGGCGGTCGTGGACCACTACCATTCGCCCCGGGGGGGCGAAGCTCCTACGGGGCAGGGGAGGCCAGTTGGCTTTCGACTGGGTGTGTCCAGTCCCACAGCAGCTGAGCGACATCTTCCACGCCTTGCTTTTTGAGCGCCGAGAACAATTTGACTTCGCCGCCACCGGCCTGCAGCTTGGCGATCGACAAGGCCTTGGCCTGCTCGGCACGGGTGAGCTTGTCGGCCTTGGTCAGCACGATCAGGAACTTCAGGCCTTCTTCGACCCGAGGCCGGATGATGTCGAGCAGGGCGTCATCCAGCTCGGTCAAGCCGTGGCGGGGGTCGCACATCATGACCACGCCCAGCAAGTTGGGGCGGCTGACCAGGTAGTTGGCCATGACTTGCTGCCAGCGGGCCTTGTCCATTTTGGCGACGGCGGCGTAGCCATAGCCGGGCAGGTCGGCCAGCACGGCGTCGTGCACGCCCTGTTTGCCCAGGGAAAACAGGTTGATGTGCTGGGTGCGGCCGGGTTTTTTGGAGGCAAAGGCCAGCTGCTTTTGCTGCGTCAGGGTGTTGATGCAGGTGGACTTGCCCGCATTGGAGCGGCCCACGAAGGCGATTTCCGGCAGCTCGTAGGCGGGCAGGTGGTGCAGCTGGGCGGCTGTGGTCAGGAATTTGGCCGTGTGCATCCAGCCCATGGGGGTGACAGGTTTGGCATCCGCTGGGGAGGTGGCAGCAACAGGGGGGGTGGTGGTCATCGATCGGGCTGGGTTGGGTCGTCAGGAAACTGACGCTGACGGCATTGTAGAATCACCGGGTTTTGCGCCAACTCTTGGATGATCCCCATGAAGTCGATTGTTTCTTTTCTGATGCTTGCTCTGATCGCAGGTTCCGCTCTGGCCAACGGTCCGGCTGCCAAGGCCGCCAAGCCTGACCTTGCCAAAGGCGAGGCCTCGTTTGGTGCGGTGTGCGCTGCCTGCCACGCCGCTGACGGCAACTCCACCACTCCGGTGAACCCCAAACTGGCCCAGCAGCACCCGGAATACCTGGTCAAGCAGCTGCAGGAGTTCAAATCCGGCAAACGTGCCAACGCCGTGATGAGCGGTATGGTCGCTGCGCTGAGCGATGACGACATGCGCAACATCGCCTACTGGCTCGCTTCCAAGCAGGCCAAGGCCGGTTTTGCCAAGGACAAAGACACTGTGGCTTTGGGCGAGCGCATCTACCGTGGCGGTATCGCTGACCGTCAGGTGGCTGCTTGCGCGGGTTGCCACTCGCCCAATGGCGCTGGCATTCCGGCCCAGTACCCCCGTCTGTCGGGCCAGCACGCTGACTACACCACGGCCCAGTTGACTGCTTTCCGTGACGGTGCCCGCAAGAACAGCGCCCAGATGACGGGTGTGGCCGCCAAAATGAACGACCGCGAAATCAAGGCGGTGGCTGACTACATCGCTGGTCTGCGCTGACCGCACGCCCCGATGGGCACGGGTTTGACCCCGGCGCCCAAGGGGTTTCAGTCGGCGTGCGCTGGCTGTGACACCATCGGGGCACCTGTACGCAGGGCCTCGCAAGAAGGCCGGTTCTCCGGCCTCTTTCTTTTCAGCGGGTCCAGGCCCGCTTTTTGTTTGCCTGTCTGTTTGTTGCACCGATGACTGTTTCCACCCAAGGTCTTGAAGTCGAGCGTGGCTCGGCCCGCTGGCGCGCTGCGGTGGAGCTGCTGTCGTCCATGCGTTTTGCGATTTCACTGCTCACCGTCATTTGCATCGCGTCGGTGATCGGCACGGTGCTCAAGCAGCACGAGCCCTTTGCCAATTACGTCAACCAGTTTGGCCCCTTCTGGGCCGAGGTCTTCAATGGCTTGAGCCTGTACAGCGTCTACAGCGCCTGGTGGTTCTTGCTGATCCTGGCGTTCCTGGTCACCAGCACCAGTCTGTGCATCGCCCGCAACACGCCCAAGATCTTGACCGACCTGAAGGTCTACAAGGAAAACATCCGCGAACAAAGCCTGCAGGCCTTCCACCACAAGGCCCAAGGCGTGCTCCATGAGATGCCCGAGGCTGCCGCGCACCGCCTGGGTCGGTTGCTGGCCAGTGGCGGCTGGAAGGTCAAGCTGCAGTCGCGTGACACCCCTGCGGGCCAGGGCTGGATGGTGGCGGCCAAGGCAGGTGCGGCCAACAAGCTGGGCTACATCGCGGCCCACTCGGCCATTGTGCTGGTGTGCCTGGGTGGCTTGCTCGATGGTGACCTGATCGTGCGGGCCCAAATGTGGCTTGGCGGCAAATCGGTCTACAACGGCGGCGGCCTGATCGCCGACGTGCCTGCGCAGCACCGCTTGTCCGAGCGCAATCCGACTTTCCGCGGCAATGTGATGGTGGCTGAGAACACAGCCTCCAGCACCGCGATCCTGAACCAGTCAGACGGCATCTTGCTGCAGGAGCTGCCGTTTGCGATCGAGCTCAAGAAATTCATCGTCGAGTACTACTCGACTGGCATGCCCAAGCTGTTTGCCAGTGACATCGTGATCCACGACAAGGCCACGGGCGAGAAGCAGACGGCCCGGGTCGAGGTCAACCACCCGGCCAATTTCAAAGGCATTGAGATTTACCAGTCCAGCTTTGACGATGGCGGCTCCACCGTCAAACTGCAGGCGGTGCCCATGGCCGCCGCCAGCAAACCGTTTGAAGTGGAAGGCACGATCGGCAGCAGCACCGAGCTGACCAACGGCACGGACAAGCTGCGTCTGGAGTTCACGGGCCTGCGCACCATCAACGTCGAAAACTTTGCCGGCGCAGGGCGCGGGGCGGATACGGCGGTGGATGTGCGTGCGGCAGACCTGCGTGAATCCATCGAAGGCCGCCTGGGCGCAGGCCACAAGACCTCCACCCGCAAGGAGCTGCGTAACATCGGCCCCAGCGTGAGCTACAAGCTGCGCGATGCCGCAGGCCAGGCCCGCGAATACAACAACTACATGGTCCCGGTGGACATGGGCGATGGTCAGGCCGTGTTCCTGTTGGGCATGCGCGAGAACCCGGGCGAAGCCTACCGCTACATGCGCGTGCCTGCCGACGAAAACACCAGCATGACCGGCTTTGTGCGCCTGCGTGCGGCCCTGCAGTCACCTGAGCTGCGCGAACGCGCCGTACAGCGCTACGCCCGTCAGGCGGTGGACCCCAAGCGCCCTGATCTGGCCAAACCCCTGGCCGAGTCCGCCGCCCGTGCGCTCGGCCTGTTTGCCGGGCTGGAGCCGGTCAAGGGCCAAGCTGTGGCGGGTCTGCAGGCGCTGGCCGACTTCATGGAAAGCAATGTGCCCGAGGCCGAGCGGGCCCGCGCGGGCGAGATGCTGGTGCGCATCCTCAACGGCGTGCTGCTGGAGCTCGATGCCGTGGCCCGTGAACAGGCCCGGGTTAAGCCTTTGCCGCAGGACAAGGTGCAGGGCTTCATGGGCCAGGCGGTGCTGGCGTTGAGCGACGCGCCGCTGTATACCGCTCCCATGGCGCTCATGCTCAAGGACTTCACCCAGGTGCAGGCCAGTGTGTTCCAGGTGGCGCGAGCCCCTGGCAAGACGGTGGTTTATCTGGGCTGTGCCCTGCTGATCCTGGGCGTTTTTGCGATGCTCTATGTGCGCGAGCGCCGCCTGTGGGTCTGGCTGGCCCCTCAGGGTCAGGGCAGCGCCGCCACGCTGGCGCTGTCGTCCAACCGCAAAACCATGGACGCTGACCGCGAATTTGAACAACTCAAGGACCGCCTGCTGGCCCCGGAGAACGCTGCATGAACACAACCGTCACCTTGAACCCCGGTTTCTTTTCGCACCGCAGTCTGGCCGACTGGGGTTTTGCCCTGCTGGCGCTGGTGGGCATGGTGTTCGCTTTCACCCAATACCAGCATGCGATGGATGTTTATGAAAAAGCCATCCTCGTTTGTGCCTGGCCGGCTGCCGTGTGGCTTGCCTGGTTCTGGCGTCCGTTGCGCCACCTGATGGCGCTGGTGGCGGTGTTGTCGCTGTTGGCGGTGGCCAGCTACCAGGGTGATCTGGCGCGGGCGGACACCGTGTTCTGGCTCAAGTATTTTCTCTCCAGCCAGTCGGCCATCCTGTGGATGAGCATGCTGTTTTTCATCAGCACGGTTTTTTACTGGGGTGGCATGTTCATCCGCAGCCAGAGTGACACGCTTGAAACCCTGGGCTCGCGCATGGCTTGGGCGGGCGTGACGCTGGCCCTGGTGGGCACCCTGGTGCGCTGGTACGAGAGCTATCTGATTGGCCCCGACATCGGCCACATCCCAGTGAGCAACCTGTACGAAGTGTTCGTCATGTTCTGCTGGATGACCGCGACCTTCTACCTGTACTACGAAGACCAGTACAAGACCCGGGCGCTGGGCGCTTTTGTGATGCTGGTGGTCAGCGGTGCGGTCGGCTTTCTGCTCTGGTACACGCTGGTGCGCGAGGCGCACGAGATCCAGCCTCTGGTGCCCGCGCTCAAGAGCTGGTGGATGAAGCTGCATGTGCCCGCCAACTTCATCGGCTACGGCACTTTTGCCCTGTCGGCCATGGTGGCGTTTGCCTACCTGATCAAGCAGCAGGCCAATGAAACCCGCTGGCTGCGCCTGACGCCGATCTGGCTGCTGGGCGCAGCGCTGTGCTTTGTGCCGATCGCTTTCCGCCAGCGCGGCATCGCCGAGGCGGGTGGCGGCTACTGGGTGGGCTATGCCCTCATCTCGGCCCTGATCGCAGCGGGCATTTTGCTGGGGCGTCGCCGCATTGCCGAGCGCCTGCCTGCACTGGAGATCCTGGACGATGTGATGTACAAGGCCATCGCCGTGGGCTTTGCCTTCTTCACCATCGCCACCGTGCTGGGTGCGCTGTGGGCGGCCGAGGCCTGGGGCGGTTACTGGAGCTGGGACCCGAAAGAAACCTGGGCCCTGATCGTCTGGCTCAACTACGCGGCCTGGCTGCACATGCGCCTCATGAAGGGTCTGCGCGGCACGGTCGCCGCCTGGTGGGCGCTGGCCGGTCTGGCGGTCACGACCTTCGCCTTTTTGGGCGTCAACATGTTCCTGAGCGGCCTGCACAGCTACGGCACCCTGTGAAGCGGCGGCAGCCCCTGTAACCTGCATCGCCTGCAGGGCGAATGGATCAAGGTCACAATCCACAGCCTGGGCCAGCACGGCCCGGGTTCATGAGGGGACACCATGCTCATTTGCACTGATCGCACCGGCTTCAACCATCCGCTGTCCAGCGAGATCACGCCGCAGGCGCTCTACCAGGAGCGCCGCGACTGGCTCAAGGGCTTGGCAGCAGGGATGGCTGGTCTCACCTTGAGCGGCTGGGCCGGGCGCGAAGCGCTGGCGCAAACCGCTCGCCCTGGCGTTTTGTCTGCGTTACCGGGTGCCACATCGGCCGTGGTCGGGGCCAACGTCATGGACAAGCCCACGGCCTACAAGGACGCGAGCAGCTACAACAACTACTACGAGTTCGGCACCGACAAGTCCGACCCCGCCAAGTACGCCCACACCCTCAAAACTCAGCCTTGGACGGTCGAGATCGAAGGCCTGGTCAAAAAGCCCGGGCGCTACGGCCTGGAAGACCTGATGAAACTCAGCGCCATGGAAGAGCGCATCTACCGCCTGCGCTGCGTGGAGGGCTGGTCCATGGTCATCCCCTGGGTGGGCTACTCGCTGGGCGACCTGATCAAGCGGGTCGAGCCGCAGGGCAGCGCCAAATTTGTGGAGTTCATCACCCAGGCCGACGAAAAAACCATGCCCGGTGTGCGCGGTGGCGCGCTCGACTGGCCCTATGTGGAAGGCCTGCGCCTGGACGAGGCCCTGCACCCACTGACCTTGCTGGCCTTTGGCATGTACGGTGAAGTGCTGCCCAAGCAGAATGGCGCGCCCGTGCGCCTGGTGGTGCCATGGAAGTACGGCTTCAAAAGCAGCAAGAGCATCGTCAAGATCCGCTTCACCGACAAGCAACCCCGCTCGTCCTGGGAAAAGGCCGCGCCGCAGGAGTACGGCTTTTACTCCAACGTGAACCCGATGGTGGACCACCCCCGCTGGAGCCAGGCCACCGAGCGGCGCATTGGCGAGGACGGTCTGTTGGCCAAGAAACGCAAAACCCTGATGTTCAACGGCTATGAATCGCAGGTGGGTCAGCTGTACGCGGGCATGGACCTGAAAAAGTCTTTCTGAACATGCGCGGCTGGCTTCGCACGCGCACAGCCTGGTGGGCGCTGCTCGCCATCGGCCTCATGCCACTGGCCTGGCTGGTGTGGCTCACGCTGACCGATCAACTGGGGGCCAACCCTGCCGAAACCCTGATCCGCGCTACTGGAGACTGGGCCCTGCGCGGCCTGTGCCTCACGCTGGCCATCACCCCGCTGCGCGTGATGTTCGGCTGGCCCGAATTGCTGCGCTTTCGCCGCCTCCTGGGTTTGTTGACCTTCGGTTATGCCTGTCTGCACCTGCTGGGCTACACCGGCTTCGACATGGGGTTCGAGTGGGCCGACATCGTGCACGACGTTCCCAAACGCCCCTTTGTGCTGGTGGGCACGCTGGCCTTTGCGCTGCTGGTGCCGCTGGCGGTGACCTCATGGAATGGAGCCATCCGCCGCCTCGGCCCGCAGCGCTGGCAGGCCCTGCACAGCAGTGTCTACGCTGTGGCGGTGCTCGCCATCCTGCATTTCTGGTGGATGCGTTCGGGCAAGCGCAACTTCTTTGAAGTGTGGGTGTACGGCTTGATCCTGGCGGCTTTGCTGGGTTGGCGTGTCCTGAGGCCCATGCACCGCCCATGAGCTTGGAGGAGGCTGCGCCCAGGGCGACGATTTGTGACGCAAAGCGGCTTATGAGGAGTCCTGGGCGCAGCCTCCTCCAAGCGGTCTGACGCAAGCGCTGAAGATCAGCCGACCAGCTGCTCCAGCGCAAAGGTGTCAAACGCCGATTCGCGCTGGCGGATCAGGTGGGCTTGATCGCCATCCACCAGCACCTCGGCCGCACGGCCACGCGTGTTGTAGTTGCTGGACATGCTCATGCAGTACGCACCAGCGGACATCACGGCCAGCACATCACCCGCCTGCACCACCAGCTGGCGGTCGCGACCGATCCAGTCGCCGCTCTCGCACACCGGGCCTACCACGTCACAGATGACAGGATCACCATCGCGTGGTGCCAGGGGCACGATCTGGTGGAAAGCCTCGTACATGGCCGGACGCGGCAGGTCGTTCATGGCCGCATCGACGATGCAGAAATTCTTTTGCTCGCCGGGCTTGGTGAAGACCACCTCGGTCAGGCAGACCCCGGCATTGCCCACCAGCGAGCGGCCGGGCTCGATCATCAGCTGGCGCTGGCCATAGCCGCGTGCGTCCAGCTTGGCCAGCAATTGCGTCCACAGCGCATCGGCTTCGGGCGGGGTGTCGCCGTTGTAGTTGATGCCCAGGCCACCGCCAAAGTCGATGTGGTGAATGGGCACGCCCGCTGCCTCGACGGCAGCCACCAGGTCCAGGATCCGGTCCATCGCGTCCAGGTAGGGTGTCATCTCGGTGATCTGTGAGCCGATGTGGCAGTCGATGCCCACCACTTTCAGGCCCGGCAGGCTGGCGGCGTGCTGGTAGACCTGGACGGCGCTTTCGTGCGCGATGCCGAACTTGTTGCCCTTCAGGCCGGTCGAGATATAGGGGTGGGTTTTCGGGTCGACGTTGGGGTTCACGCGCAGACTCACCGGGGCCTTCAAGCCCAGGCTGACAGCGACTTCGCTGAGCACATCGAGCTCGGCTTCGCTCTCCACATTGAAGCAGCCGATGCCGACCTGCAACGCTTGTTTCATCTCGGCGCGGGACTTGCCCACGCCCGAAAAAATGACCTTGGCCGGATCACCACCTGCAGCCAGCACGCGCACCAGCTCGCCACCCGAGACGATGTCAAAGCCGCAGCCTGCGTTGGCAAACACCTGCAGCACGGCCAGGCTGGAATTGGCCTTCATGGCATAGCAGATCTGTGCCTTTCGACCGGCAAAGCCGCGTTGGTAGGCTGCCAGTGCCGACAGCATGGCGGCTTTGGAATACACGAACAGGGGCGTGCCGTGCTCGCGGGCCAGGTCGGCCAGGCGCAGGCCTTCGACCATCAGCTGCTGGCCCTGGTAGGCGAAGAAAGGTTGGCCCGGCAGGGCAGAAGTGTTCAGGTCAGAGGTCATGGTTCAGCGTGTGGGTTCGGCGGGGGTGTTGGCGGGCGACTGGGCCGGCGTGTTGGCTGGTCGGTGCCAGGGGTTCAGGGTCTGGGGCAGGGTGGCCCGTCCAGCCGACTCGGGGGTCTGGGGCAGCACCAGCGGGCCCTTTTGGCCGCAAGCCGTGAGCATCGCCGCACAGGCCACAAGGACTTGGGCGATGACTAGAATCTTCAGAACTCTCAACATGCAACGATTGTAATGACCGACCTTGAATTTCTGGATCAGGCCGAGCGCCTGCTGGCCGGTGTGGAAGCCAGCTGCGACCGCATCAACGACGACACCGATGCCGACCTGGACAACCAGCGCGTTGGCGGCATGGTCACCATCACCTTTGCCAACCGCAGTCAGATCGTCATCAACCTGCAAAAACCACTGCATGAGGTCTGGTTGGCTGCCCGCTGTGGGGGCTTTCACTACAAGTTCGATGGGGCACAGTGGCAAGACAGCAAAGGGCAGGGCGAGTTCTGGGCCAGCCTGTCACGCTACGCCAGCGAACAGTCGGGTCAGGCGCTGGCATTTAGCGCCTGACACATTCGCTGGGCCTGAACTCAGTTTTTGAACAGGTCCAGGATTTTCCGTTTTTCGTCGGTCGTGCCACCCCCGGCGGCGGCTGAATCGCCCAGGCCCAGCGATTTCACACCGCCGCTGGCGTACTCTTCAAAAATCCATTCCCCACCCACCTGCACCAGGCCTTCGGGCACGCTGGGTACGGTCACAGGCTGTGAGTGCAGGGCAGTTTCCATGAAGCTGATCCACACGGGCAGGCTCAGGCCGCCACCGGTTTCACGGTCACCGAGTTTGCGGGGGTTGTCGTAGCCGATCCAGACCACCGCGGCCAGGTTGGGCTGGTAACCGGCAAACCAGGCATCCATCGCATCGTTGGTGGTACCGGTTTTGCCGTACAGGTCGGTGCGCTTGAGCATGGCCTGTGCACGGGCCGCTGTGCCTGAACGGGTCACCTCCTGCAACAGGCTGCCCATCACGTAGGCATTGCGCGCCGGGATGGCACGCTGCTCTTCAGTGGGTTGTTCGGGCGGTGGGCTATCGACCAGCACTTTGCCCTTGGGATCGCTGATGCGGGTGATCAGGTGGGGCTGCACCAGGAAACCCTGGTTGGCAAACACCGAATATGCGGTGGCCATCTGCATCGGGGTGACCGAGCCCGCGCCCAGCGCCATGGTGAGGTAGGCCGGGTGTTTTTCTTCGTCAAAACCGAAATGACCAATCCACTCCTGTGCCTGGCGGGTGCCTGTGGCCTGCAGCACGCGGATGGAGATCATGTTTTTCGACTTGGCCAGACCTTTGCGCAAGGTCATGGGGCCGTCAAAGGTGCCGTCGTAGTTCTTGGGCTCCCAGGGCTGACCGCCGGTCACACTGCTGTCAAAGAACAGGGGCGAGTCGTTCACCACAGTGGCTGGCGTGATGCCTTTTTCAAGGGCCGCCGAGTAGATGAAGGGCTTGAAACTGGAGCCCGGCTGACGCCAGGCCTGCGTGACGTGGTTGAACTTGTTCTTGGCGTAGTCAAAGCCGCCCACCAGTGCCCGGATGGCACCGCTTTGCGGTGACAGCGCAACAAAGGCCCCTTCCACCTCAGGCAGTTGGGTGATTTCCCAACCACCTTTGGGCGTTTGCGCAATCCGCACCACCGCGCCACGGCGCAGGCGCACGGCCGGTGGGGCCTTGTCGGACAGCCCGGACTGAACAGGTTTGAGGCCTTCGCCGCTCACGTCGATCTGCTCGGCGTTCTGGCGCACCACCACCACCTTGCGGGGACTGGCTTCAAGCACCACAGCCGACAGCAGGTCACCGTTGTCCGGATGGTCATCCAGCACATCGTCAATCGCTTCTTCGAGCTTTTTGGGGTCTGTGGGCAGATCAACAAACTTTTCGGGGCCGCGGTAGATCTGGCGGCGCTCGTAGTCCAGGATGCCCTGGCGCAAAGCCCGGTAGGCGGCCTTTTGCTCGGCAGACTGCACAGTGGTGTAGACGTTCAGGCCGCGGGTGTAGGTTTCGGGGCCGTATTGCGCAAACATCATCTGGCGCACGGTTTCGGCCACGTATTCGGCATGCAGGTTGTTCTTGTCGGCGGCCGAGCGCAGTTTCAGGGGCTCGGCTTTGGCGGCCTTGGCCTGCGCGGCGGTGATGTACTTGTTGTCCTCCATCCGCTCGATGATGTAGAGCTGACGGGCTCGCGCACGCTTGGGGTTGCTGATCGGGTTGTAGGCCGAAGGCGCCTTGGGCAGGCCGGCCAGCATGGCTGCCTCGGCGATGCTGATGTCCTTCAGCGATTTGCCGAAATAAATCTCGCTGGCCGAAGCGAAGCCGTAAGCCCGGTTGCCCAGAAAAATCTGGTTCATGTAGATCTCAAGGATCTGGTCCTTGGTCAGCATGTGTTCGAGCTTGTAGGTCAGCAAGATCTCGTAGATCTTGCGGGTGTAGGTCTTCTCTGTGGACAGGTACACGTTGCGGGCGACCTGCATGGTGATGGTCGAGGCCCCCTGGCTTTTGACACGACCCAGGTTGGCCACACCGGCACGCAGGATGCCCAGGTAGTCCACACCGCCGTGCTGGTAAAAGCGTGCGTCTTCAATGGACAGCACCGCGTCCTTCATGACCTTGGGGATGTCCTTGATGGGGGTGAGGTTACGTCGCTCTTCGCCAAATTCACCCATCAACTCGCCGTCTGCGGTGTAGATGCGCAGTGGCAGTTTGGGCCGGTAATCGGCCAGGTCGCTGATGTCGGGCAGGTTGGGAAAGGCCACCACCATGGCCACGCCCACCACCAGCAGCAAGGCCAGCAGACCCGCCAGCACCAGGCCTGCAGCCCACAAACCCAGCTTGACCAGCCAGGACGAAGAGGACGGGGTGGATGGGGCAGGTGCCTTGGGCTTTTTGGGAGCTTCAGGCGGGGTAGGCGGGCGTTGTGTCATGGGGCTTTGAAGGGCGCTGGCGCGGATGACCAGCGGTGGCTGATTATAAAAATCCGGGGGTGCGGTGTTGGCGTGATTTTTGATTTTTTGAAACTATATGTACTAAAAAATGATTGATATACCTAGAGCTTCATGCTAAAAAACAGCCAGAAGGCCGATTCAGGCCTCAGCATCAGGGAGATACACCGTGCGTTCAAAGCTCAAGCTGTGGCCAGGATTCCCATTTCGCAGGATCACCAGCGCCTGGGGCGTGGCGCTAGAGACGCAGGGCGTGTCCCTGGTGTCTCTGGTCCAAACGGCAGCGCAGGAGGTGAGGGTGCAACGGGTTCTGTACCTGTCGTCACCGGTCTGGGCACAGGAGCCCGACAGCCACCACGACTGGCTGGTGCAGGCCCTGGGCGAGGTCAGTGGGCAGGAAGTTCGGCGCCACCGGCGCCTGGTGGTGGCTCTGCCAGCTGACCGTTGCCGAAGCGGCCACATGCATGTTCCTGCGGCACTGGGTCTGGATGCGTTGCTGGCAGAGGTTCAGCTGGGTGCGGCCGAGGGCCTCCATGTGGAGGCCGGCGAGGTCAGTTTTGACTTTGAGGTGCAGCCCTCGGACAGCCCTGCCCAGCAATCTGTGCATTGGCTGGCTTGCCTGCACAGCGAAGTGCAGGCTTGGCACACCCACACGCGGGCGGCTGGTTGGCACATGCCTGCCATGGAGCACCAGGCACAAGCCGCGCGGCGCGCTTTGCAAGCTTTGCGCGGTGGCATGCACAGTCTGCAAACGCGTGCGCACCAGGACTGGCAGTTCCACTGGCCTGGTGCCTACCGGGCCGAGTCCGACGAGGCGCTGGATGTGGCTTTGCGACCCCTGCACGGTACACCTGCCTGGACCTGGCTGTGCGCCTGCGGTGCGGGCTTGAGGGCATTGTCATGAGCACGGCCTTCAATCTGCTCAGGTACCCGATGCAGGCCCGCCAGCGGCGCATGCGCTGGCGTTGGGGATCCGCCGCAGTCGGGCTGCTGGTGGGGGTGTGCATGGGAGGTGTGGCACTGCAGTGGCTGGGCGAGGACATTGCGGCCTTGAGTGCTGAACGGGACCGTTTGCAGGCCCAAAACCTTCAGGATCAGACCCGCCTGCAGCAAGACAAGGCCCGGGGTGAAGCGCTGGTATTGGCGCAGCGTCAGCAAAGCCAGCTGAGCCGGGTGCAGCAGCACCAGCAGGCTTGGCTTCGTCTGCATCAGGCTATTTTGCAGGGCACGGCGCACGATGGCTGGTTGCTGGAGCGCTTGCAGGTGGACGGTGAACGGCTGGAGTTGCAGGGGCGCATCCGCGATGTGCGGTCGCTGGCAGCCGCGCAGCAGCGCTTGTCTGACGCCTTGCAAGGTCCTTTGGTGCTGGTCAGCCTGCTGAGCAGCCCGCCTGACGGCCCTGATCGCCGCGTGGGCGGGATGGGTCATGTTTTTGTGTGGCAAGGGGCATGGCCTGCGGTGGCGCCGCAGTTTGCGCCGCCCGCTTCGCGGCGCACGCCATGAGAGTTTTTCGACTGAATCTGAACCGACCTGCGCTGCAGCGCGCTGCACGCCGCTGGATATGGGCGCTGGCGGGGTCCATGGCGGGTATGGGCGGCATGCTTTGGTGGAATGCGGATGTGATCGAGCAGCACAGCCAGTTGCAGCGCAAGGTGCAGGGCTTGCAGGGTGTGGCCAGACCTGTGGGTTCTGCGGTGCATGCACTGCCTGCCGGGTTCGACTTGATCGATCGCTTGCCTGCGCAAAGCTCGGCCAGCCGCCTGGGTCTGGATTTGCAAAACGGGCTGGAGTCGCAGGGCCTGCAGGTGCTGGCCTTGAGGCCACAGGCTTTGCAGACCGGCTTGCCTTTGCCCAGCCAGGCGGTGGCGCTGCGTTTGCAAGGACGTTTTTTGGATTTCAGTCAGGCCTGGACCGCGCTGGTGGATGCCGGACCGGTCTGGACGCTGGACCGTCTGACGGTGGTGCCCAGCTTGCCAGCGGGTCAATTGCAGTGGGACGGCGTTTGGCGTGCCTGGTTGCGGCCGGATGCCGCCGCCGAGCAAGCCTGGCCTGTGGGGTGGGTGACATCGACCAGACCCGGTTTGTCTTTGGGGAACGACCCGTTTGTGCCCCCAGGGTCCGCCTTGGCAGGCCCTGCGGTGAATGCTTCGGATGTCGCTCCGGCTGCACTGTCTGCCGATCCGCGCCAATGGCCTTTGGCCTCGATCCGGCTGGTGGGGGTGTGGCAACAGGCGGACCGCGTGCAAGCTGTGTTGTCTGCGGGCTCGCATTGGGTGGCGTTGGGCGTGGGCGCCCGTCTGGCGGTAGAGGGCTACCGTGTCAAGGCGGTTTATCCGGAATTGGTCGAATTGCAGCCCCCCAAAGGTGAGGACTTGGTGCATATCTTGCGTCTGGAAAGGGCATGGCCATGAAACGGTATTGCGTGAGGCTGGGTGTGGGCTTGCTGATGGGCGCGGGCATGGCGGCGACCCATGCACAGCCTTCTGCCCCTGTGGTGGCACAGTGGGGTGCAGAAGCACCAATCAGCCTGAACTTCCAGAACATCGAGCTGAGGGCTCTGATGCAGGTGTTTGCCGACTTTACCGGCTTGAACGTGGTGACCACCGATGCCGTGACCGGCAGTGTGTCCGTGCGGCTCAAGGATGTGCCTTGGTCGCAGGCTTTGCAGATCGTGCTGCAGTCCAAGGGGCTGACGTCGCGCCAGGAGGGGCGGGTGATCTGGATCGCGCCACAGGACGAGTGGCTGCAGCGCGAGAAGAAACACCTGGAAGCACAAACCGCGCTGGAGGCGGTCAGTCCTTTGCAGGTCTTGTCCATGCGCCTGCAGTACACCCGGGCCAGCGAGGTGGCACAGCGCCTGCAAGGTGGGGGCGGCGGTGCGCCGGGTGCTGCGCCAGGGGGTGGGCGCTGGCTCAGTGCCCGTGGCACGGTGCTGGCAGAGCCTCGCACCAACCAGCTTTTCGTGTCGGATGTGCCTGCGCGCCTGGCCGAGCTGCAGCAAATGGTTGCGCGGCTCGATGTGCCGGTGCGCCAGGTGCTGATCGAGGCACGCATCGTCGAGGCCGATGACCAGTTCGGCGAGTCGCTCGGGGTGCGCTGGGGCGCAGGCAGCACGGGGGCGGTGGGGGGCCGCACCCTGGCGCTGGGCGCGACCAACGCCACCATGGGTGCTGGCGTGGTCACCGGCAACCAGGTCGCACTGCCCGCGGGCAATGCGGGGCAGACCCTGGTGAGCCCGGCCAGTTTTGCCGTGTCCCTGTTCAATGCATCAGCGGACAAATTCATCAACCTGGAACTGTCGGCACTGGAGGCCGATGGTCGGGGCAAGGTGGTGTCGCGCCCGCGGGTGATCACGGCCGACCAGACCAAGGCCCTGATCGAGCAAGGCACAGAGTTGCCCTACCAGACGGCTGCGGCCACAGGCGGCACCACCATGACCTCGATCACCTTCCGCAAGGCCAACCTCAAGCTCGAAGTCACCCCGCAAATCACCCCCGACGGCTCGGTCGTGCTGGAGGTGGATGTCAACCGCGACAGCGTGGGCCAGCTGACCACGGCCGGGTATGCGATCAACACCAAGCACGTCAAGACCCAGGTGCGCGTGCAGGATGGCGGCACGGTGGTGCTGGGTGGCATTTTTGAAGACGCGGACAAGAGCGATGACGCCAAGGTGCCCAGTCTGGGCGATGTGCCGCTGCTCGGCTGGCTGTTTCGCAACCGCCAGCAGACCCGCCGCAAAAGCGAGTTGCTGGTGTTCCTGACCCCACGGGTGATGGCCGACAGCACGCCTGCGGCCGACATGGTGGGGCCCACCACGCCGGTGCCCGATCTCCGTCCTGGCATACCGCGCAGTCCGTGAGGCCGCAGGGCCTGCGCTGCACGGCAGGTTTAGGCGTGTCGAATACACTTGCGGATCCGGCGCACAGGCCTCTGACAGGCCACCAGCCGCCTGTTTTCGCGTGTGAGACTGTCTTGACCATCATCTTTGTGGGCCTTCCGGGCTCTGGCAAAACCACCATCGGGCGCCAGCTGGCGCGCCGCCTGGGTGTGCCTTTTGTCGACTCGGACCATGTGATCGAAGACCGTCTGGGTTGCTCGATCCGGGAGTACTTTGCCCGCGAAGGCGAAGACGCCTTCCGCGATGTGGAGCAGGCGGTGCTCGACGACCTGAGCCAGCACCACCAGGGGGTGCTGTCCACCGGGGGCGGTTCGGTCTTGCGCGAGGCCAACCGACGCCATCTGCACGACCGGGGCCAGGTGATTTACCTGCGCTCGTCCCCAGAAGATGTTTACCGCCGTCTGCGGCACGACACGGTGCGCCCCTTGTTGCAGGTGGAAGACCCGCTGTCCCGCTTGCGGGCTCTGTACGATGCACGTGACCCTTTGTACCGCGATGCGGCGCATTTCGTGATCGAAACCGGCCGCCCTTCGGTGGCCACCCTGGTCAACATGATCCTGATGCAGCTGGAGCTGGCAGGGCACCTGCCTGCACGCCCCCCGTCTGCCATGCCTGCGACTGCGCAAACCCGCTCGCCCGCTGCGTCCTGACGTGGCGCTGCTCGCCCGAAGGGCCTGGCCAGGCCCTACACTTGGGGGCTATGGCTCAGCATCCTTCCTCCATTGAAAAAGTCGCCATTGCGCTTGGCGACCGCAGCTACGACATCCACATTGGCTCCGGCCTGCTGGCGCAGTCTGAGTCCTTTGCAGGCCTGCCCAAAGCGCAGGCGGCTGTGATCGTGACCAACGACACTGTTGCGCCCCTTTATGAAGCGCAGCTGCGCACTGCACTCACGCCACATTACAAGCAGATCCACACCGTGGTGCTGCCCGATGGCGAGGCACACAAGGACTGGCAGACGCTCAACCTGATTTTTGACGCCTTGCTGGCCAAAGGCTGTGACCGCAAGACGGTGCTGTTCGCCCTGGGCGGCGGTGTGGTGGGCGACATGACCGGCTTTGCCGCCGCCAGCTACATGCGTGGCGTGCCCTTTGTGCAGGTGCCGACCACGCTGCTGTCGCAGGTGGATTCGTCGGTGGGCGGCAAGACCGCGATCAACCACCCACTGGGCAAAAACATGATTGGCGCCTTTTACCAGCCGGTGCGCGTGGTCTGCGATCTGGACACGCTGAAAACCCTGCCAGAACGCGAGCTGAGTGCGGGTCTGGCCGAAGTCATCAAGTACGGCCCGATCGCCGACATGGATTTTCTGGCCTGGATCGAGGCCAACATGGGTGCACTGATGGCGCGGGAGCCGCAGGCGCTGGCCCATGCGGTCAAACGCAGTTGCGAGATCAAAGCCTGGGTGGTCGGGCAAGACGAACGCGAGTCGGGGCTGCGCGCCATCCTCAATTTTGGTCACACCTTCGGCCACGCCATCGAGGCGGGGCTGGGCTTTGGTGTCTGGTTGCATGGCGAGGCCGTGGGCTGCGGCATGGTCATGGCGGCTGAGCTGTCGCAACGCCTGGGCAAAGTGGAGACTGCTTTCGTCACACGACTGAAAGCCTTGATCGAGCGCGCTGGCCTGCCGGTGCGTGGCCCGGTGCTGAACACTGCCGACAATGCGCTCGATTACATCGAACACATGCGCCTCGATAAAAAAGCCGAAGCGGGCGATATCAAATTCGTGGTGATTCACCAACCCGGGCAGGCGGTTGTGCAGGGGGCGCCCGATGCTGTGGTGCGCGATGTGATCAATACTTGCTGCGGTTGATGATTCACACCATGCAAGAAAAACCCACCAGGCTTGAGGCCGGGTGGGTTTTTTTGTTTGAGACTTGATGAGGCCGTCAGTTCGGCTCAGGGGGCTGCCCGGCCAGTGTGGTAGCTGTATTGGCTGAGCATCAAACCACGATCCGTCACTTGGCGCAGGCCCACTTCACG
>Ga0228702_1000331_pt1 | contig 37820 bp, 52 predicted proteins | sample McNCre217_Aug_MG_2_FD_178018 | JGI IMG/M metagenome (GOLD analysis project Ga0228702, IMG submission 178018) | Freshwater microbial communities from McNutts Creek, Athens, Georgia, United States - 20-17_Aug_MG | ecosystem: Environmental > Aquatic > Freshwater > Creek | place: USA: Georgia...
AAATTGCAAATTCACAGCAGCGGCAAAAGGCGGCTGAATGCCAGCAAGCGCCACGGCATCCGCCAATGTGGCGCCTTGCGGCAAGGTGTGCTGGGATTGGTTGATCAGCACTTGGAGGGGGGTATCAAACATGTTCAAACTTCAATTGGTGAGAGGGAGTGAGATATTTAATTGAATCCAGCGAGATAAATCAGGATTTATTGGGACTGAGCTGGAAATAACAGGACAAGAATTGAAAATAACTTTCGTAGAGCGAAAAAATTGGCCGCGAGGTTTTTTCAAAAGATTTGGGCATAAATCAGATCAAAGACCGTCCATCAAATAGTCGTTGAGCGACTGAATGATCAGGTTTTCCTCCTGTGGGTAAAGTGTACCGTCTGGCCTGATTGGCATGTAAGGGCGTGCCTCAAGCGTCACTTTATTGCCCCTGCCAGTTTTGGCTCCAAACTGGTTGGGGGAAGCATAGATCGGATTTGACCTCACGGTCAGGGCTCCTGATATCACGGAGCGATCGAACTGCCGACTCAACTCCCGGGTAGCGATCAAGGGCTTTTTTGAACTAAGCCGTTGCTGCCCCTTCGCATTCAATGCCCCGCTTTTTGTCCTGTTTGAGCCGACCTTAGCCAAACTATTGGCAAAAGCGCGGAGTGTGGCTAGTGAATTGGGCTTCCAAGCAACGCCATCGGGACCTGTGCTGGTGACAAACCGCCTCTTAGTGCGCTCAATGATGTCGTCTCCAAGCCCCTTCAGAAACGTATTTTGATGCTGGGTGCGGTCAATCAGCTTGGCAAGCTTCTCCTGAACTTCCTTGCTCTCGACTTTGATATCGAATGTCGCCATAATTCTCCCCCGTGGGTGGTAGTTTCCAATAGGAACGGTTGGGGTCAATGACGTCATTATCCGGTTCGAGTCCGGCGCCACCTGCCCTTTTATTTTTTCAACAGCAGCACATACTGCGATCCGCTGTTCAAGTCGACTTCATTCACCACACTTCCGGTTCTCACGAAATTTGAGACCATGCGGTCGCGAACACCATCCAGTCGAACCCGTTCCCCAAAGTTGACCCGCACTACAACTTTTGCCGATTTGCCATCAAGGGGCAGTGCATAGATCAAATTGTTGTTAATCGTGTCAATGTAGGCAGATGCGTTTTCCATCTTCGTTGGCAACTCGCGCCAGAAGTCTGTGGATAGTGCCGTACCGCGATCTGTTTTGCTGTCACGGATGGCGTGCAACAGCTCGGTGTCACGCATCCAGATGGCTGCGTTTTCTAATGTGATGCCACGATCGGACAACAAAGAAACCACCTCAGGTTCAACGGTATGAACCTGCTGAGCAGAATTGGTGGACTTCATGGACTGCGCAGTCCCGTCCACCAGCGTGTGCCATGAATTCAACCTCTCGGACGCCAAAGCTGGTCCGAGCGATTTCCACATGGCTGCACCAATAGGCGCATCGAGATTGATCAACTTGCTGGCGATGAGGTCTGAGAACGATCTTTTGACGCTTGCACCTGGCGCATAGTCAAACCCTTTATCGATCCCAACTGGAGCCCCTGTTTTAGGGTCAATTTGGTCCCATCCTTCAGGTGGTGAACCCATGCCTGCCTGTGCACTGGCAAGCCCATCTTTTTTGCTTACAGAAATAATCCGGCATTCGCAGCCCCATCCATTGGGCGCAAAATGGGTCTTCCAAAATGGGTGGTCATGTAGAAGCGTCAAGCCATTCCACGACAAATGAAGTGGCCGTGGATGAATCACGCTGTCGTTGTGGACATAGCGCCAATATGGACGAAGCCTCAAATAATCTGGCTCAGTCATCTGCTGCCAGCGACCAGCTGCGTAGCTGGTGGCCATGTTGGTTTGATAGATGATCCGGGCACGCCACGCTTCACCTTCTGGCGTGCCCTCACCAGTCCAGCCTGACCATCCATGTTTGGCCACAAGGGACTTGAATGATTTTTGGAATTCACGTTCACCTTTGCCAGATGCAGCAGCTTGAATGACTGCCTGATGAAGATCATTCAAAAGATCAGCCTTTGCTGCTCCAGCCACAATGAAGGCACGGTCATGCGCGCTGCGCTGAATGTCATCCCATCGGTCTGTAGGCAATTGCAGCTTATTGCGCAAAAAATTAATCTGCAGTTCAAACGGTGTTCCAAAGCCAACATTGAGCTCTGCGGTATTGCTTGGCATTTTTAGCAATCCCTTTTACGAACCAGACCCAGACTGTGCGTCGACCATCCCCTTGAGCTCAGCCAATGCAAATGCAGCAGCCATGATTTTTTCAAGATCAGCACTGTCAAGACTTGCGTAGGCTTTAACGAGCTCTTGCTGCACTTGCAGAAAAGAGTCCGAACGATTCACAAGCGCCTGAATTGAACCGATCATGGAGTCCAGCGATGGCTTGGTTGCCTCCATCAACAAATCGGTTTGCGATTTTGTTGGATCGGTGGCTGTCGATGAATCAGCAAAGCTGGCAAATGTTGCCGCAGGAACTGGCGCAACTTGGGCAGTATCAGGGGCCAAGTCGCCCTCGATGTAACCATAGGATCGCTGCCAGTACGCGTTTGTAAATCGTGCACCAGCCTCATAGTTGCTCTTGTCCCGATCGGCTTGCAATTTGTCACGAGATTGCTGATCCCACATGCTAAATACGGGAGGTGCAGACGATGCCCAATTTGCTTCGCAAATCCATCGAATCAGCTGATTGATTGTTGCCGCCACAATCTCTGCATCACCGTCGCGCAAATCTTTGGTGACCTCAAGTCCAGCAGAGGCGCTAGCCCGGTTGGCCGATGATTCAGTTGTTTGATTTTGACCAAGCAAGGCGATGGAGATTTCACTGCGGCAATGCAAAACCAGTTTTTCATATAGGTCGGCACTTGCAGCCTTTCCTGCCATTTCCTTGATCTCAATGCTGCCATCATCAGGTATGACTGCGGAGCCATCTTGTATCAATGCGTCAAGGCTATCAAGCAACTCGGCACGTTCCTGATCTGTTGCTGCTCTTGGCAACTTGCCAACAGGCCAAGCACTGCCAAATTTTTCTGTGAATGACAGCCAAAATTTCAGTCCACCTTTTTTGAAAGCCAATGGCCAAAAGCACATGCTCAGGTCAGGAAAACCGTATGGGTTTTTGTAGGTTGGGTCTTGTCTTGGGAGAAGGAACTTACGCTCAGGCAGTAGTTCGCCAAAAACGGGGTTTTGACGGGTCTTGAATCTGAGGTTGTTTTCCGGGTCAAAACAAAACCACTCAGGGGGTTTGGCAACCACATCATCAGGGACAAGAACACCGCCAACATATTTCCACATTACCTCCATTGGCTGATAGCCATAAAGGGTTGCCTCAAGAATTTGACCAATGATTCGTTCAAGATCGAGGTCATCCAAAATAGACTGAATGGATTTCGAAGTGCGACTTGCAGCCTGCCCACGGTCAATACCCCACTCAAGCGATTTCACGGCGCTCTTACGGCGACGAATGCTCCCGCCAACAAGCGCGTCTGTGCGCAAATCGCGGTACACCTCAATGTCTCTGCCCTGCGCTTTGAGAATCGGGTCGGGATTAGGCAACAGCAGACCAAATGCGGTGAAATCTAAGCTACGTGCACGAGTTGCAAAGTGGTCAGAGAGGAGGGCTTTAATTGACATGTTCGTAACCGATTAAGTTGATGCCACCAACACGCTTTGAGCGTGATCGTGGCCGTGTAAGAGCCTTCACGGGGCCCTTGGTCATCTCTCGACTGGCGAAGTACGCCAAAGCCAAAGCGACAGCTGCATCGCCATGTCGCTTGGCAACATCTTCCCTTCCGTCAGATGAGCTTTTTTCGCTGGTGCGTGTATCCGGTATCCGTGGCACACCTTTAATGACTTGAACCAAGCGAAGGTCACCTAAGAAGTCTTCATCCTTGGGAAGCTTGTCCAAATTTCCATCTTCCAATGCGGCTTTGACAGGTGGCATGTGCTCCCGGTACCAGCCTTCAGTCAACATCACCTGTTGAATGCGGCTGGGCCCATAGCGTTGCATAGCAAACTCAGCCAGAAACTGCCCGTTACCACGTGCGTCAAATGCGCCACCAATGAAGTTTGGCAATCTGTCTAACAAATAGAAAGCCACTTGCTCTTGCTGCCTGAAAGGAACATTGCGCAGCTCAATCACAAACGGCACTCGTCGCACCAAGTTCTTTTCTTGGATCAGCGGGATATGCACCGTCAAGTCGCCAGAGCGTCCAAAGTCTTCACCGTTGAAACTTTTTGCATCCGCTGGCAACACCTCCAGTCGTGGCGCCAGGTGCTCTTGAAGCCAATCCTGACACTCCGCTTTTCTGATGTGCTCAGGCAGCAGCTCAAAACCTTGTTTGCACTCCCAGCGCAACACGGGCGTATCGCTGGACATGCGAGATTCGATCAGTGCACGAGACAACCACGCGCCACTCGAATTGGATGGAATGCAGTCAAGCTCTTCCTGTGCGCCAACACCATAGAACGAATAAACGCTTTGAATCCAAGCAAGTTCTTCTTCTTGCTTCCATTCTTTGCCTAAACGCAAACAAACGCGACGATAAAGACCATCAGCAACAGCTTCTTGAAAAGTGACCCGATGCACAGATCCACTGCGTTTTTCAGCGCGAATGTCGGTGATCAATTCATTGAACGGGTTTTCTGTCCCATCGTGCGTGCTGATGATGCGAACCTTCCCGCCCCAAATCAACATGGCCATCGCCGCCTTGAGCAGTTCGGACAGCTTGTCATGGAACGCCGCCTCATCAATCACAATGACGCCTTGGCGACCGCGCAAGTTAGAGGGGCGGCTGGTCAGGGCAACGATCCTGAAACCAGAATCCGGGAAACGAATGGTGAAGGTCTTGATGTGTTTGTCTTCATCCTCTCCATCCCAAAAACCATCTTCGACTTCGCTGGCCGCGTAGTTATACACACGAGCCCACATTGCTGCGGCTTGAATGTATTCAATCGTCATGTCTTGGTTGTAGGCGATGTAGTAAACGTTTTGCCCACCCACATTTCGATTGGATGCTGCAATCAAAACATCATCAGCGGCTTCGGCCCATGTGATACCAGTACGTCGAGATTTCTCAAAAACCTTGAATGGCGATGGATCAGCAACCCATCTTTGCTGGTATCCCATCAACACAGCAGGCGCACTTACCTGCGCGGTGTTTGGTACTTTGGCCGGAACTTTTGTCATGACGCGATGCCAAGAATTTCTCGACGAAGCTGATCAACTGTCTCAGCAGACAAGCCGCCTTTTTTGGCGATCTTTTCCACGTTTGCAGCTGCTGCCTGCGCGCGCTCTTTGACCTCAGATTGGAATTTCTTAAGGTTGACGCTGCTGCGCGTGAGAGTGGCAATGTTTTTGGCAGCAGCGCTAAGCATGCCAATGCGATCGCCAGCATCAACATCTTCATCACTGGCTTCTTGCAGGGAAATGATGGCGTCAAACAACTCGGTCTGAACCAGCGCGGTCAAAGCCTCGCTGCGTGCATCTTCATCGTCGCCAGCTTGGGCGCGAATAATCTTGGCTGCTTCGGTGCTGGCCCTGATAGCCGTTAAACGACGCTCAAGCTTTTGGCCATACCGATGCATGGCTGAGCGGCTTGGCAGATCACCTGCAATTTCATGTCCGGGAAATTGATTCCGCAAATCTGAAATCAGCTCATCTAGTGTCATTGAGCCCTCTGCGATCCTGCCCTCAATATAGGACTTGACCTCAGAAGGTAAACGAGAAAGTTTGGATTTGCGCCCCATGCTTATGTCCCAGCAGATGGACGTGCAATGCCGGGCTCGCAATCCACGGTGTACTCAACCATGTCAATGCCAAATCGCTCCAGCTTGGCACGAACCTGTCCAAGTGGATCGGTGCGAAGAGAAATCAGTTCGCGACTCTCTAAATAGTCAAGCTCACGGCGAACTTCCATTTCAGTCACGTCAGGATAAGTCGCTGAAATGACGCCACGCATCATGCGAATCGTTGCATCGCTTGGGCGCGCAATATTCATGGTCAACAACAACAGCCAGCGCATCGTCTCGCGTCGAGCGCGCTGCGCGACCAGGTGCATTTCTTCTTCTTTCATAGATTCCGTCCCTCTTTCAAGAGCAAGTTTTCAAACCGTAGTGCAATTGCATCCAGCTTGGTCATGATGGTGGCAACTGCTTGCACGTAGTCTTCTCTGCGCACGTAGTGCAATGGAAGATCTGCCTTGAGGTTGAGCAGCTCACGCTCTACCCGCTGCCACTGGCCTGCATCTGTCTTGATGGCCTCATCCAAGGTATTGAGTCGATCTGAAAGTTGAATGTGCTGAGCAGCTCTGGTTGTTTCTAGTGAAGTGAAGCGTTCATCCAAATGCCGCTGCATTTGCCCAAGCAGAAGTTTCCCAACGGCACCGCATGCGCCAAAAAAAGCAAGCAGCAACAAAATCAGGTGCCAAAGTTCAATCGTCATTTTTTTCTCTTGTGGTTGGTTGATTCGTGTGCCATGCAATCAAGGCGCTGAGCCGTGCGCGACATTGCCCGTATTGAGCTCCTGCCTCTGTGATCCAGATGGCGATGTCGGTATCGGTGGCAATGGCCCCATTGGCTGCAGAAGTTCGATTGGGGGCTTCAGGTAAATCACTGACGTTGATTTCTGTGGCGTTGTTGAGCACCCGCAAAGCAGGCTCGTCAAGGCAAGCGCGGTTATGCGTGACTTCGGTGAGGGCATTGCGTTTTTCCTTTTTTAAGACCTCAATTTCCTGAGTCTTCTTTGTCAGAACCAGATAGAGGTCATCACCATTTTTTTTGGCAACTTGCAGCGCCTCAAGCGTGCTGGAGAGCGTCTCAATTTGTTCTTTTTGATGGTCGGCCTTGAGCTGTGAAATTTCAGCTTTGAGTGGGTAGTGACCAAGTGACCACCCCAAAGTTGCCCCAAGCAAAAGGGAGCTCAGCGCTGATGCAAAAAGCGCAATGAATTCACGATTCATACGCTGGGCCCCCATGTTGCGTAAATTGGTTGCAACTCAATCAAGATGCGTTTTGGATAAGCTCTGTTTTCTTGCCAATTGACAGCGGCGCGTCCTGCGTTGACAAGCTCGACCGACCCAAACCACACCAGCGGATCAAGCCCCTTACTTGATGCCAGTTTTTTATCGCGCTGAATCCATCCAAGGCCACCGTTGTATGCAGAAAGCATGAAGGCATGTTGGTTGCGTGAATCTCTGGCTTTGATGCGGTCAAACAGCCAGCGGTCATATCCCACCAATGCACGAATTGCCCACACGGGATTTGTCGGTTGGCAATCTTGCTTTGCAAGACCATTGAGCTCACACCACCACGATGCTGTACCTGGCATGAATTGAGCCATGCCAATCGCACCCACGCGACTGACTGCATTGCTATTCCAGCGACTCTCTTGATGCAGTTGTGCGGCCAGTGCTGCGATGGGCGCATCGAGACCCCACTGCGCATGCGCAGCGCGCGTTAAATCTGCACGCCATCGATTTGCAGCAGATGGAATTTGCGCGAAGGAATTTGCAGCAAAAAACACCACAAAGAAGATTGAAGCGATGAACTTCATGCATCCACCTTGATGAAGTGGCCTGATTCGCATCCACTTGTGATGTTGGGGCATTCCCCGCAATCAACACGGGATTTCTGCTCATCCGTCAGCAGATTGCGTTGTTTGCTATTGCGCTGCTTTTCTCTCACATTTGCTATGTGTAGAACGTCTGCCAAGCACTCTGCGCTGTCGGCCAGTTCTTGCGCCACTTTTGTTCCGTCTGGCGTGTCATAGGTCGCAGTGAGCGGGTTGTATTTCACCCATTGGTCATGTCCGATTTTGATGCTCATGGACTTTCCTTAGTGCCGTGGGCAGCTTCGTCGATTAGGTCAAAGTAACGCTGTGCATCAGTGAATCGGCCAGTTTGACGGTCAATAACCGTGTTGTCTCGGCGTTTTTCAAGTCCAAGGTGCTTTTGAATGAGTGCATACTTCTCCTCATTCGTCAGCGGCTTGCGTTCCTTGCTGTTGCACAAAGCTTCGATAGCTCGGCCAAACTGGATAAATTCTTTGACATATGTTGGGAACAGTTGGGCTGGCATCTGATCCAATATCTGTTCATTAGTCAGCGATCTCATATCAAGCTCCCAATCCCATCGCCAACATGGCACAGCCAACAATGACTGCGCGTCGAATCATGCTGGCTGCCAGTGCAGCCGCAGCAATGGCACTCTCATAACTTTGGTATTTGTGCACATTTACCAGCCACATGAAAAAATCGGGTCTTGCATAGGGAAAGAGACTTCGATCTAGCCAATAGCCCACCACTGCGGCAAGCGATACAAGACTGAGCTTGTAAAGGCTGACGGGTAATTGCTGGGGGGCCAAGAGCCCAACCAAAAAGAGCAGGGCGATCGTGATAATGAGCCAGCCACTCAGCCGGGGCAAACGTTGGAGTAGGGTGTGTTCAGTCATACGCAGCATGGTGCCGCGCGCGCGCGATCTAATCTAAATAAAGCGTTTTAAAAAAGATCGCGTATGTAGAATGAGGCCACAATCCTTTTGCAGCGTCATTAAGTTGGCTCTCGCTCAAGGCAAAAAGGCCATCGGAAGTGAACTGCACCCCAAAAGTTGGACACATGTCCAACGAAGTAAGGTGCAGTTTTTATGTCCAAATATTCAAAGGAATTTAAGCTCAAGGTGAGGTATTACAACCACGACAGGATCAAGGAAAAACTAAAGGGACTGAGTCCTGTGCAATACAGGATTCAGTCCCTTAAAGTAGCCTAGTTAAACCGTCCAACTATTGGGGGTCAGTTCAAAGATGGCCTTTTTTTATAGGGATTTCTTATGGAACTTTTATAAAAATTGTCCTTTGAACGGTTCCGTCTTGAAATGTTTCATCAAATGCCTGCCATTCATCGCAACCTCTAACGGCAACTTGAGTGCTCACATCGTCCACTTTAACTCCTGATTTAATCTTCCCCTGCATCCAATCAATAAAGTCATCAATGACGACGCCATAATTCTTTATCCTATAGATTTTTTGGTTTGTTTTTATATTTTGAGGTGATGTGTCTTCTTCGTACTCGATTTCTTGATAAGGCATTTTTGTCTCCTGTTGTTGATGAGTTTTTTAATTTTGAGTCCCATGCGGAATAAGATCCCCACCGCATTTGATTGAAGGACATGGAAGTTTTGGGAAGTGCAGTAGCGCATCTCGAAGAGGCATAACTTGCCCATTAAATTTCATGCATTCTGTATCAACGGATGGGTGATCGCTATCACAACGAAATTGGCAGTTAGGTTTGATTTTTAAGTAGGCAGGGTTATTCAGACAATCTAAACGGTCATTTCGTATTTTTTGTCGATGAATGATGGCGCCAATCCTACTTACAATCCAAGCCGCAATCTGTGTCCTATTGCTGCGAAGTAAATCGTGCAATACACGCATCCTGATTTCTTCAAGTCCATCATGCAAATCCGCTGAATTGGCATTTTCTTCTAGCCATTCACACAAATCTTTTATGGTGCTTCTCTTGGGTGGCTTCCCACCAAAACGAATCACCAATGAATTCAATTCGTTTTTATTCGCACGACTCATCAGATCAATTTTGGTCATCGCTTTGACTTCTGTGCGAACTGTATTAAGGCTGTTTTCGTCGTATTGATCAGCCTGTTTCTCCCATGCCCTGTGATGCCAATTCAGATGAGATAAAGAATCTCTTAGCATGCGACCAGTTTTTTGTGGGTCATTAACTGCATTAAGTATCGGTACTCGAAATGACTCTAGCAAAACATGATCAAGTGCTTTGTCGTCTTGGTCTACAAGATCATTCATTACTTGCCAGTACGCGTTCACTTTCTGTGATTCTTCAAAATTAGCTTGGTTGGGTGTTTGAGTTGAAGTTGAAATCAATCTTCGATGCGGTGAAGCGTTATACCTAGCAATTTCGTGTTCATCAATTAATGGTTTTTCCTTGAACTCATCTTGTTGGTATGAACGGGCTTTGCCTAAAAAAATAACAAGCCAAATTACAAACCCCAGAAGAAGCAAAACCACGATGAAAAACCAAAAGATGAATGTGACCATATGTGTATTTCATTTTGATTGGTGATTGCTATTCTGAGCTGAGATTAGCTGAGCCTTCAATGAAGTGTTTTGCATCGTCATCACACACCCGATAGTCATCCAGCAGGGCGAGCTCTTGTGGTGGCAGTGATCGCTCTGTGCGTTGTCCCGTCATTTTGCATGAGGTTGCTCCCTGATGACCAGAGGCTGACAATTTTGATTAGTTTTCTTTGAGGTCAGGCCGCTTTGGATTGCGAGCCGAGACGAGCTGCGCCCTCAATGACGCGTTTTCCATCGTCATCGCAGGCCCGGTAGTTATCGATTAACGCTCGCTCGCGTGGAGGCAAGGCCTGAGCCTCATCCACTGGCGCACTTCGTTGACCCGTCAGTATGTAAAGAACATCTGCACCAACGGCAGAAATGGCTGTTAAGTAGTCCATATCAGGCTTCCTTGTGCCTGATTCGTACATGTGCTGAGCCTGCTTGCGCACTCCACCTATTTCGCCCAATTCGGCTTGTGTCATGCCCAGACGCTCGCGCTCCTCACGCAATCGGTCGTGATTACCCATTTGAATTACTCAAGTAATGCTTGCAGATACGCAAATGCGTATTCATAATCACACCTACCAAATCCAAACCAAACCTAAACACACCACCTAAGGCAAAAAAATGAACCAAGACAAATCCCTTGCAGTTACCGCCCTTGAGACCCTCGCTCTTGAAACCCTCAACGAGGCGATCAAGGACGGAGCTGAGTTTCCTGATGCATGTCACCAGGTAGCCAACCAGTACTGCGTAGATCAAAAGCAACTGGAAGAAGCCTACGACGCGCAGTTTCATGCGATAGCTGAACAAGCCTGCCCTACTGCTCAAGAGACAAAGTCAAACGGCACACAGGTTTTGCCCCTTTTGCGTAATCAAAGTGGCGAGCTATGCATACGAACTGGTGTTCAACCATGTCAGGCGCAAAGCGAAGACGCACCGTGTCCCCAATGCAAAAACCTCCCACGGGGACATCAAAGTGGACAACCCCCTCGTAGCCACGAACTAGCACCTCAGCCGTTGGGCTGAATACGACTTCATATTGTTCCATTTCAAGCCTCCTATTAGCTTTTATTTGCTCACACCAAACAACACTGATTTTCCCATGAAAAAACTTCGTACTCATATTGAGGCACGTGCTTGGCTGGATTACCAAGGCATCTCGATCAGCCAGTGGGCCCGAGAGAACAAGGTTCATCACAGCTTGGTGCGGGAAATCTTGGCGGGGCGCAAAAAGTGCTCTCGCGGCATAAGCCACAACATTGCCATCTTGCTTGGCATGAAGGCAGGCGTTCTGACCACGCGCCCCGGTCGCATCAGTCCAAGTCGACGCGGTCGCAAAACCAACTCGGCTCATGTAGGAGCAATGGCATGAATAAGACATCTTGCTTGTCCAAATGTGATGTTGATGAGACAGGTCTTTGTACCGATCAAAACGTGCTTGCTGAGCTAGATCGAATGATTGAGGTATCACGTAGAAAAAATGGCAAGCTGCTGCTTACTTGCCAGCAGGCGTACCAAATTCTTTGCGCTTCAACAAAATGTCATAGAGCACCTTGCGAGGTCGCAAAAGCTCAAGCGTCTGATCAAAGTCAGGATGCTGACCATCCAATTTTTCAATCTGGTCAAACTGGCGAGACGCCTCTCCCCACGTTTTTGCCAGAGTGCGCGAAATGCCCTCATCTGCTTTCCATATATGGGGCAACACCTCGGCCAGAGCCAACAACAAGCCATTGCAAAAGTCATCCAACTCATCTAGTTCACGCTGAATTGGCTCAAGGCGTTTTTGCAACGCGGACTCAACGCGCTCGTCAATTGTGGCGAGCATTTGCCAAATTTCTTCGGGGGTTTGGTTCATGACTTTTCTTCTCCAAGATTTGTTGCAGTTGCCACTACTTTGCCAGATGCGCAGCAACTTTTCTATGCGCACAAACGGTATTTGTTTGGAATCGCAAATCACGATGGCCGGGAGGCCTTTCCAATGAGCCGCCGCAATTGGAAACGGGTGCGCCCCAACAGCTTGACCGAAGCGCTGCGTCTGTGCAAAGAGTTCGCGCAGGCCAAGGCCAATATGTCGATTGAGCGCATTGCGGATCGCATGGGCGTGACGCACGACAGCCTCTACAAGTGGCTGGCTACAGGTCGACTGCCAGCCATCTTGATTCCAACGTATGAGCATGCATGCGGCTGTCACTTTGTGAGCGAGTGGCTGGCTGCAAGCGCAGGCCGATTGGTCATTGATATGCCCAAGGGCCGAACCGTGAGCCAGTCCGAGCTGGTGGAGCTCAACAGTGGATTTGCAGCAGCCCTGCAATTGCTCACCAACTTTTATGCCAGCGAAGGCAAGGCCGACCCGATTGAAACGCTGGATGCGTTGACCACTCATTTGCAGCAGGTGGCATGGCACCACGCCAATGTTCATGTGCATGCAACGCCTGAATTGGAGTTTGACGCATGACCAATACAAAGACCGATTACACGAACTCAGCGCAGCAACGCTTGATCAAGGTGATCTTGGCATTGTTTGGTGATGTGGTGCATGGCCTCTCACCTGGTGCGATTGCCAAAAGTGTCGGATGTAGCTCACCCATGGTGACGCGCGATCTGGACAACTTGGCCAGTGCAGGCATCGCCCAGCGTGATGAGGCCACGGGCCTGTGGCGCTTGACGCCACGACTGCCCCAGCAAGCCATCAAGGTGTGGACCGCAATTGATCGCGCTGAGCAGCGCCTTGCAGAGTCACGCCAGAGATTTTCCCGTAACCCAGATTAACCAACCCAAGGAGTTTTGAAATGAGTAAGGCAGGAAGAAAACCAAACCAAACGACCGCTGTGGATCTTGTGGATCCATCGCTTGATCAGGATCGTATTGGTGATGCCATGGAGGCCATGCGTGCAAATGGTGCAACTGAACAACAAGTGCATGAGGCTGGTATTTTTGATCTTGGGCGTCAGGTTGGAGCGATCCAAATGGCGCGCATGCAACGTGATTTTTGCGCCGTGGCGCAAATCCGATTATTCGAAGAGGCGAAAAAGTCTAATAAATTCAAAGAGTTATCGATTCAGACACCAGATGGAAAGTGCGCCACGGCGCAAAATTTCGAAGATTTCTGCAAGCTGGTGTTTGGAACTGGATACAGGGCAATGGCCGAAGAATCTCAGAACCTTGAGATGCTTGGGCAAGCATCCTTTGAATCGGCCAAACGAATTGGCCTGAATCGCCGCGAGATTCGGATGATCCGCGCACTGCCCCAAGAGCAGCGCGCAATTGTTGACGACGCCCTCAAGTCAGAAAGCCGAGCCGAAGTGGTCGCGGCCATTGAGGACTTGGCATCGCAGCTCTCCAAAGCGCAAAGCGACACAGAAGAGGCTCTGGCCGAGCTTGAAGCGGAACGTGAGCTCTCGGGCAAGAAGACGCAAAAAATCGAACAGCTCAAGCGCGACAAGGTCCGCATCAATAAATTGCCACCTGAAGATGCGTTGATTGAATTGCGCAAAGAGGCAACCGCCATTGCCCTCGACTCAGAAGCCTCCATTCTTGGTGGGCTGCGCCAAGCCTTCATTGTCTTGAGCGAACACGAGGGTGAAGACAACACCATTTTCATGGCGGGTCTTGCTGGTCAGGTCCAGCGCAGGCTCAATGAGTTGCGCGAAGAGTTCGAACTGCCTGACTTGAGCAATGCGGACGATGTGGAGCTTGCGAAACAGGTAGCGCAATGGGCCACTGGCGAAGTCAAGAGCGCCAAGGGTGGCAAAGGGTCCAAAGGCTAAAGCGTACTGGCCTGATTACATAGACCCACTATGCCTTTCAAAAACCCCGTCATGGTTCAACGCTTGATGCGAGTTGCACAGGATGCAGCTGCCGCACCAAGCGGTGGCAAGCAGGCAATTTATGCCGCTGCGTGCCAAGAGCTCGACATGAGCCTTGCAACCTTGCATAGACATTTGAAAAAAATCACTGTGAAACCAGAACGTAAAAAACGAAGTGATGCCGGGCGCGTTTGGTTGACTCGCAATGAAGCCGTTGCTATCAGCGCGGTCTTGATGGAGAGTCATCGCAAAAACAAAAAACGTTTGATGGCGATTGGTCAAGCAGTTCAGCTTTTGCGCGCCAACGACAAGGTTCGTGCAGAGCGCGTTGACGCCATCACGGGCGAGTGCGTTCCACTCTCAGATAGCGCCATTGCAAGATCGCTCAAGCAGTATGGTTTGCATCCTGATCAACTCAATCAACCCACGCCATCGGTGCAGCTCAAAAGCCTGCATCCCAATCATGTGTGGCAAATCGACGCTTCCATTTGTGTGTTGTATTACCTCAAGAAAAGCGTCAATGACACAGGTGGCTTGCGCGTGATGGAGCGTGAGGCTTTCAACAAAAACAAACCTAAGAATCTCAAACGCATTGAGTCCGATCGCGTTTGGTCTTACGAGGTGACCGATCATTATTCGGGCGCGATCTTTGTCCACTATGTGTACGGCTCGGAAGACAGCGCCAATTTGATCGAGAGCTTCATCGAAGCAATTCAAAAGCGTCCCGATGACCCCATGCACGGGGTGCCGTTTCATTTGATGATGGACATGGGCTCGGCCATGACCAGTGGCATGTTCAAGAATTTGGCCCGTCGACTGCAGGTCAATCTGATCGCTCACTCGCCCGGCAATGCGCGTGCCACAGGTCAGGTGGAAAAAGCGCGTGACTTGATTGAAAAGAGTTTTGAATCAGGTCTGAAATTCAAGCCCATCAAAGACTTGGCCGAGTTGAATGCGCAGGCGCAGTGCTGGTCTCGTTGGTACAACGCCACCCAAATTCATTCGCGTCATGGCAGAAGTCGTTTTGACCAGTGGATGAAGATCACTGCGGAACAGTTGCGCATTGCACCCGATGTGCAAATGTGTCAGGCGCTGGTGAGCCACAACCCCGAAAGCCGCAAAGTCACCACCGAGCTGACGGTCAGCTTCAAAGGCCAAAGCTATGACGTGCGCGATGTGCCCAATGTGATGATTGGCGAGTCATTGCAGGTCTCTATCAACCCTTATGCCGAAGAAGCCGCGTTGGTGATTTACGCCGACGCTGAAGGCAACGAGGTGTTGCACAGCGTGCCCCTGATCAAGAAAGATGAGGGAGGCTTCCGTGAGGATGCCAACGTCATCAATGAAGACTACAAGCGTCCCAAGAACACGGTGCTTGAAGCCAACCGCGATGAGGTGCGCCGTTTTGCCATGCAGGCCTCAACCAATGAAGAGGCGCAAGCCAAGGCTAAGGCCAATGTCACGCCATTTGGTGGTCAGCTCGATCCATTCAAGGTGATTGAGCAAGCGCCTGAGCGTACTTATTTGCCCAAACGCGGCATTGCATTGCCATCCTCCACTACGACAAGCCAAACGGCCACGCCAGTGCGTGTGCTTAGTTTGTTTGAGATTGCCGCCGAGTTGGTGCGCCGTGGCATGACCATGAATCGTGAGCGCAATGAGCAGATTCGTTTTTGGTATCCGGATGGTGTTCCAGAAGACCAGATTGACGCGCTGCGTGCTCGTTTAGAGGTGCGCGGGAATTTGCGAGTCGTCGCTGCAGGTGGCGCGTGATGATTTTTTCAACCACAACCAAAGGAGAGTGTCCATGTCAACACAGTTCGCCAAAGGATGGCGCAAGCGCCAAATTCTGGCAAAGAAAAAACCAATCGTCAGGACTGGCTCATGAGCATCGCCCAAACATTACCCGCGCTGGGATTGAGTCAAAGAAGTTTGGCGCGTGCGGTGGGGCTGAGCTTGCCCACATTGAATCGAATCATCACGCAAGGTCGCTGGCCCACGCGTGGTGCTGCGCAAGTGCGTCAGCGCTTGGAGTCCTATTTGCGCGAACAAGGCGCAACGTCCAACCAATTGCTGGCACTTTTTGTGCCGCAGAAAGAAGTTGGCCTCGATGAGCAGCAACCCATCGAGGCCGTCCCCGCCCTAGCGGCAAATCCAAACCTGAAACCAGAACCGGAGGAATTTATGTTACTTCAAAACCAATCTTTGACACAAGAAGCCCGTCAGCACTTCAATTTGCCACGCAATCCCTTTGTGGATGATGTGCAGTCTTCAGACGATGTTTTCCAAACATCCAACGTGCGCTACGTCCGTGCCGCATTGATGGATTGCGCCAACCACCATGGCTTCATGGCCGTGATTGGTGAGTCAGGCGCAGGCAAGACCACGCTGGCCGAAGACTTGGAAGAGCGCATCAAGGCAGATGGGCGAGACGTCTTGGTGGTTCGCCCCTATGTGCTGGCGATGGAGCAAAACGACCAGACGGGTAAAACGCTCAAGAGCAGCCACATTGCTGAATCGCTGTCGATCGCGCTTGATCCTCAGCTTAAGGTCAAAAGCAGTCCCGAGGCGCGTTTTCGCCAAATGCACGAGCTGCTCAAGTCCAGTCGAAAAATGGGGCGACGCCATTTGCTGGTGATTGAAGAGGCGCATTGCTTGCCAACGGCAACACTCAAACACCTCAAGCGATTCTTGGAGCTCAAAGATGGGATGCAGCGTCTGCTGGGCATTGCGCTTGTCGCCCAGCCCGAATTGCGCGATCGCCTTGGCTCCCAAAACGCCGAGGTACGCGAAGTGATGCAGCGCTGTGAATTTGTCGAACTGGCCCCGCTGGACGATGAGCTTCAAAACTACCTGCGCCACAAGTTCAGCCGATTTGACTTGAAGTATGAGGATGTGTTTGCACCAGATGCTGCAGATGCCATGCGCGCACGGTTGATTCACATGCCTCGTGGTGGCAAAGCCAGCGATGCCAAGAGTGTTTGCTATCCACTGGTGGTCAACAACTTGGTGTGTCGCGCCATGAATGCCGCTGCGCGTGCAGGCTGGCCTCAGGTGGACGCGCAGGTCATTGCTGGCTGTTAAGGGGCGTCACATGCGGACATACCAAATCATTGTGACCATGCCTGATGGCCAGCAAAACAAACACACCGGAATTTTTGAATGTGGGGTCGATGCGGCCATCGACGCCATGGAGAAATTCCCTGAAGCAAGGCGCATTAGCGCAAGGAGGATCCCATGAGTCGATCAATCTCTCAGTTTTCACGACCACTGCAATTTGCCCCGGGTGTCATTGAGGTGTATCGCAGACCCATCTCCAAATCTCAGGTTCGCACCCTTGTTTTGGTTGTGTTGATCGCAAGCCTTGCTTTGTGGAGATTGTCATGATGGCCGTTCATGCACCAGGTGCCAAAAGACGCGTTCGTCATGTTGCTGTTTTGTTGGGGCCCGGGCTGTCGGTGCAGGCCCAAAGCATCTGGATGCTGCTGCGCGACAAGGGTGGTTATTGGAATGCGGCTGATGTTGCGCGGCACTTTGAGATGTCGCGCATGGACCGGATCGCCATTGCGCAATGGCTGCGTCTTTTGGCTGAGCGTGGCTACGTCAAGCGTCATGAGTCATCTGATGAAAAGAACTTTTGCTATGGCGTCACCACGCGCTGCAAAGTGCCAGATGGTTTGACGATGGAGCTGTCCTCATGATCATTCAATTCCCCACGCTCACCAATCCAGATGCTATTCAGACGGAGGCCGAGTTGAGGCAAGAGCTGACTCGTGTGAATCAGCTCCTGTTTCAAAACTTCGGTCAATTGGCAACGCTGACTGGTCTGTGCAAAGACCTGAGTGATCACCTTGAGGCATTGACTCGGATGCACATGGCTGGAAATACAGATCAGATCACAACGATGCTGGATGCATTTGCCGATCGTCGACGCACATTTGAATCCGCAAAACACTGACCCATGAAAGGAATCAATATGTCAGAAGTTCAAGAGCAGTCCATTCCAAAGGGCTACATGAAAAATGCCAATGGCGCTTTGGTGCCAGATGCCAAGGTCAAGCCGATTGACAAGATCCGGCAAGAGGTGGTGACGTCCCTGTGTGAAGAAGCAAAGAAACTGGCGGCGCAAATGGTGGGTTACAAGCTGGCCTCGATGAACGCGCTTGAAGAGTTCGTGAATCGCTCCCTCTCTGACTATGACGTAACGGTGGGCGGCAAAAAGGGCAACGTCACGCTGGTGAGCTTTGATGGCCGCTACAAGGTGGTACGTCAAATGGCAGAGCACATCGTGTTTGATGAGCGCCTGCAAGCGGCCAAGCTCTTGATTGATGAGTGCATTCAGGCTTGGGCCAAAGGCAGCAACGCCAATATCAAGGTGTTGGTCAATGACGCGTTTCAGGTCGACCGCGAGGGAAAGATCAGCACAGGCCGTGTGCTGGGTCTGCGCCGACTGGACATCAATGACGACAAGTGGCAGCAGGCAATGCGCGCCATTGCTGACAGCATGAATGTGTCTGGCACCAAACCGTACATCCGTTTTTATGAACGCAACGAACGCTCTGGCGAATACGTTGCGATCAGTTTAGACATGGCGGCTCTGTGAAGCAGGCTGCGATGGTGGCAAGCGGTGTGTGCCACGGTTTATCCATAGCCGCAACTGCCGCTGGTACTGCACATCTGCGCATCGCGTCCGGGCGCTTTGCGTATCTCCTTCCCAATCAAATCTTGGGTGATGTGGCTTTATCCGGTTTCCGGTGTCCGCAAACACTGGTCCTTTGAGGTGCAAATGATGGTGACCCAAAAAACGGTTCAGGTGACAGATGCAAACGGCATCCCTTGTGGGCAGCGATACATCGTCGTTGAGTTTGATGCCGAACATCGTCCAACAGACGTTTGGTACATGGGGGCATGTTGGAAATTCACAGGAAAAGATGGCACCAACCGAGCGACGGGTCGAGATGTGCGGGAAATGGCTGATGCGAAAGATCGTCGAATTTGGGTTGATTTTGACGTTTCCATGCTTTGGGAGGACTGAGATGCAAGTTGGTTCAAAAAATTGTGTTTTTGAAGCAAAGCGGACATTTTTGTCGGCATTGAATCTCAATCGTGGTCATGAATACCGATTCTTGGGCCAACAACCCGTTCCAAATCGTTCCAAAACAAAAAACCAAGGGTGTGCCGCAGCGTTGCACGAAATCGCCTTAAAACGCGCAGGAAAAAATTAACCATGCAACGAGCAATTTTGATTGAGACGATGGCTGCGCTGACTGGCGTAACCGGAGCAACTTTGGTGGCCATACCTGGCTTGACCAGTTGGGGCTTCATCGCCTTTTTGCTCAGCAACATCGGATGGCTGGCTTTTAGCCGCGCAAACGGCCACTGGCGAATGTTTGCTCAACAGCTGGTGTTTTTAGCGACCAGCTTGTTGGGCTTGTGGAATTGGTGGCTTGCACCATTGATGAGGGGCTGATTCATGATGAATGCTGAAGTTCGTCGTAAAAAAGAGCTGGCCCTCATCCACATGGCCAAGTCCGATCTGCGCATGAGTCGCGAAGACTATGAATTTGTCTTGCATGAGGTCACGGGCAAAACCAGCGCTGCCTTGCTCAATGAGCGTGAGCGCGCAAGGTTGATCAAACACTTAAAGACGAAGGGTTTCAAAATCAAGTCTGGCAGCTCGGCCACCAAATTCAAAGCTCAGCTGGGCCATGAAGGCCTAAAAATTTTGGCCCTCTGGAATATGCTGCATAAGTTGGGTGCAGTTCAAAACCCATCAGAAGATGCGCTGCACGCCTATATCAAACGCATTACCAAGGTGGATGCGCCCAGGTGGGTAAACGGTGCGCAGGTTGAAACCGTGATTGAGACGCTGAAGAAATGGTCGATGCGGTATTTGCCCGATCGGGTCAAGTCAATGGCTCAACATTTGTCTGATGAGATTCGGGCTGGTCGCGTTGTGCTGGAAGATGAAGCCGTTCAAAAAATTCATTACTACGTTGCCCAAGCGCAGATTCGCGCAACCTTTGAGCCGACGTGGGACGCGTATGAGTTGCTTAAACAACATGTTGCCTATCCAACCGAGCAAGGCGGGGTTGAGTGATGCGCCGTTATATGTCCACCGTTGAATCGGATGTGCTGGAGTCCATGCTGCCGCAAGGGCTCACGGTGGAGATGCGCGACGTGGCTTTTTGCCTGTATGAGGCATTGGTGATCAATGAAGACCGCTGTGGTGGTGGCAGCGATGCGAAGTGGCGTGAGCAACTCAAGAGCTGGGGCGCGCAGGTATTGATGCAGTTGCAGCATCTGACCAATGAAAAAGGTGGTCAGGCCATTTACCTAGCCAAAGGTGTGGCCGTTCATTTGTCGGCACGCGACCGAGAGATGTGTATGAAATTCAAGGGCAACAACTATCGCGAGTTGTCTAAAGAATATGACCTGACGGAGATGCGTGTTCGTCAGATTGTGAATATCTTTCAGCGTAATCAATTCCTGTCGCGTCAAGGCCAGTTACCCGGCTTAGACGTTGAATGAATTTTCTAAAACGCTTTAATTAGTCTCAAAGGGGCGCTTGCACGACAGTGCAGGCATGACACAAAACAAGCCCTCCTCACTTCACATCTTCAAGCCAGGTAAGCACACTGCGATGAGCGGTGTTCGGTTGGCATTTTCTGAATCTGAGCTTCAAGCATCTGCTGAGGCTTACGACCCCAAGCTCCATGAAGCGCCATTGGTGGTCGGCCATCCTAAGCTGGATGCGCCTGCCTATGGTTGGGTATCTAGCCTGAAATTCAGCGATGGCGATATTGACATCGATCCCGGCTTGTATGCATTACCCAGCCAAGTGAATCCCGACTTCGCTGACATGGTGGCAGCAGGCGCATTCAAAAAAATCAGCGCATCCTTTTTCAGCCCTAGCTCTCCCAACAACCCCGTGCCAGGTGTTTATTACTTGCGTCATGTCGGTTTTCTTGGCGCTCAAGCGCCCGCTGTGAAGGGGCTTCGCACTCCCAGCTTTGCTTCTGATGAAGAAGGTGTGGTCACTTTCAGCGAGTGGGATGACGTGGACAACGCCAACTTGTGGCGTGGTCTTCGTGAGTGGCTCATTGGCAAATTTGGCCTTGAAGAGGCCGACAAGGTCGTGCCAGGTTATCGCGTGCAAAGCCTTGAGCAAGGTGCTCAGGACGAATTACGCGAGGCGCAGGCCGAATCCGCTGCATCTATGACAGGTGCTCCATCCTTTTCCGAACATCAACCTCAGGAGATTTCCGTGACTGAACAAGAAGCCGCGCGTTTACGCGCAGAAAACGCTGCTCAAGCGCAGCGCATCCAAGAAATGCAGGCCAGTGCGACTGCGCAGCGCCATGCAGACATCCATGCTGAGAACTTGGCATTTGCAGACCAGCTCATCAGCCAAGGTCGATTGCTGCCCACGGCACGTGAGGTGATTGTGGCCACGCTGGATCACTTTGCCAAACAAGAGCAGCCGCTGGAGTTTGGTGAAGGTGAAGTCAAGGCTCCCTTGTTGGATGGTTTGAAAAAGCTATTCGAAGCAGCGCCCCAACAAGTTGATTTCAGCGAATCAGCCACTGCGCAGCGCGCATCGGGTCAAGCCTCGGATGTCGTGGAGTTTGCTGCGCCCTCGGGATTCCATGTCAATCAAGAAAGCCTTGCCCTGCACAACAAGGCTTCTGCATGGATGGTGCAAAACAACTGTGACTATGTCACGGCTGTGGCCGCGATTCAAAAAGCTCAGTCCTGATTTTCAGAGCTGATTGGTTTCAAAACACATTTCACTCAATTCTGAATCTTTGAAAGGATTTCCCCATGAGTAAACAAAGCGTTTCATTACTCGCCCTGCCTTTGATGCTGAGTGCGACGGTCGCTGCTTCCCGTTTCGTGACTCCTGCTGGTGCGCAAGCGGGTGCTGGTGCCAATACGTTTGGTGTGAGCCGCAGCGATGGTATTGCTGGTGAGCGCATCACAACGGATGTGATTGGCACGGCTGTGGTTCAAGTCGGCGCAGCGGTCGACAAGGATGCCACCTTGAAGTCTGACGCCAACGGCAAAGCCATTGCATGGGTAACCAGTGGTGCAAAGGTCGCCATCGCGTTGGAGGCCGCAACCGCAGCAGATCAATTCATTGAGGTGCTGCTCATTCCAAATGCCGCCTAAAAGCTAGGCAATCCGAAACTCCTTTTCTCTGAAAGAAAACCATGACTCAAATGACAGCCGCCCAAGCACGCGTAGTAAATCCGGTTTTAACCACCGTTGCTCAGGGTTACAAAAATGCCGCAATGGTTGGCATGAGCATTTTTCCGTTTGTCCCAACGGGCGTTCGCGGCGGAAAAATCATCACCTTCGGTAAAGAAGATTTCCAGATCTATGCCACTGGTCGTACTCCCGGCTCGAACACCAAACGAATTCAGTTTGGCTATTCCGGCGACAACTACGCGCTGGAGCAGCATGCCCTTGAAGGCGTCTTGCCCATTGAAAACATGCAAGAAGCGCAGGTTGTGCCCGGCATCAATATGGGACGAACCACCATCAATAAAACGCAAAAGGCCATTCGTCTTCGCCTAGAAAAGGCTCAAGCTGATTTGGCTATCAATCCTGCCAAGTACCAAAGCACAAACAAACTGGCGCTTTCAGGTTCGAGCAAGTGGAGCGATTACGCCAATTCAGATCCGATTGGAGATGTGGGCGATGCTCGTTCCTCTGTACGCACGCAAATTGGTCTTCGCCCCAATGTTGGTGTGATTGGTGGCGCAGCATGGGATGTCCTTAAGAATCACCCCAAAATCACTGACCGCATCAAGTACACCAGCCGTGATACGGCTACGCCTGAGTTGGTTGCCAGCTTGTTTGAGCTTGACCAGTTGCTCGTTGGTGATGCCGTGTACGCAGATGTCACAGGTGGTTTCCGTGATGTGTGGGGCAAAAACATGGTGCTGGCCTACAGCGAGTTGGGCACTTTGGCCGACCAAGGTACGCCAACATTTGGATACACCTATCAGCTGGAAAACTACCCGCTGGTTGAGGAGCCCTATTTCGATCGCCCATCAAAGAGCTGGGTCTATCCCGTCACCGATGAAGTGCAGCCAGTGATTGCTGGCCCTAGTGCTGGCTTCTTGCTGTCGGATTTAGTGGACTAAAGATGGCCACGAAAGCCAAAAAGCCAGCCGCCAAGCTGGCTACCAAAAAAAAGGTGGCTACGACCGTGGCGGCGGTCAGTCCCGAGATCACCGAAGAGGTGATGGTCAATAGCGTTAAGTTGCTTCACCCCATCAAGCATGACGGTAAACGTATTCCTGCGGGAGCGGTTATTGAATTGCCCGATGAGGCTGCAACCAGCTTGGTTGACACTGGTATTGCTGATTGGGTTGATGCTGAAGCAGATCAATCACAAGAGCAGTCACCTGAGTCTGAGGGCAAAGGCTGACCATGACATACGCGACGCAGGATGACATGGTCAAGCGCTTCGGTGAAACCGAGCTTGCGCAACGCACCAATCGTGTTGATGGAAGCTCCATTGATGCGGTGGTGCTGACGCGTGCGATCGGGGACGCCGAGGCTGAGATCAATGGTTATCTTGCGGTGCGTTATCAGCTCCCATTGGCTGAGTTGCCAAGCGTCTTGGTGCGGGTGGCCTGTGACATTGCTCGCTACCACTTATATGACGATGGCGTTCCAGAAACGGTGCGCACTCGTTACCAAGACTCGGTCAGTCTGTTGAAGCGCATGAGTTCTGGTGAGGTTCAGTTGGCGGGTGGAAATCCAATTCCAGTCGCCAGTGGTGGCAGAACGGTTGCATCAAGAAGTCCTGCTCGCGTTTTCTCAAACGACGTGTTGTCAAAGTTCTGAGGCAGCTGAGTATGGATTTGACATTCGTCATCGATCGCATTAGGTCGCAAAACATCGGCTTCAAGCAGCTCGGTGGCAGTGCCGATCTGGATGCTGCGATGTCGGGTTCTGTCATTGCGCCTGCGGCGTTTGTGATTCCGTTGCGTGAAAAAGCTGATCCAAGCGAGATCACGATGGTGACGCGTCAGCGAATCACGACAGTTTTTGGCGTGGTGATGGCGGTCGTGAATCGCAGGGATGCGCAAGGTGCCGCATCGTTGGTTGAGCTCAATGCGTATCGGTCTCCGTTGCGCACGGCATTGGCTGGCTGGATTCACGATGACGAATCTGGTGAGCCTATGCAGTATGAGAGCGGCAATTTGTTGCGGCTCGATGGCGATGGCCGACTTTGGTGGATCGACGAATTTTTCTACATGAGCACATTCAGGAGCAATTGAGATGGCAAAACAAAACCAAACACAAACGTCAGACGTGTATGCGGTTGCAGATATTGATCAAAACCAAGAGGCATCGACTGTCGCAGATGCTGATCAAGAAGCCGTGGTCAACACGCAAGGTGCTGTTGTGTTGCCAGATGAGCACCACGGTCAAGGTGGGCTTTATGAAGTTCGTCAAGGTCAGCGCGTTTTGATTGAGCGCACTGGCGAGTAATCGCAACGTTCACAAACAAATTTTTCACAACATTTTTCAGGAAACACATCATGGCAAACAAAAAAATCCGCAAGATGGTCATTCTGGCAAAGCCAGAAACAACGCGTGGCATTGATGCGGCACCAACGGGTGCGAATGCAATCATTGTTGCCAACGCTAATTTGACGCCGATTGAAGGCGATGAAGTTGAGCACAACTACATCAAGCCATTCTTTGGTAACAGCGGGAGCGCTCAGGCGACTGCCTACAACAAAGTGTCATTTGATGTGGAGCTTGCGGGTTCAGGTACCGCTGGCACACCACCTGGCTGGTCGGCCTTGATGCGTGCTTGCGCATGTGCAGTCACGATTGTGGCGGGAACCAGCGTGACGTATTCACCCATCAGCGAATCGCTTGAAAGCATCACCATCTACGCCAACATCGATGGCACCAATCACATCATGCGTGACGTCAAGGGCAATGTGAAGGTGACAGCGGATGCCAAAGGCCTCCCGAAATTGAATTTTGAATTCACTGGTTTGTTTACGCCTTTGGCTGCAACTACGTTGCCAGCGGCTACATATTCGAACTTCTTGGATGCAATTCCAGTTAACAAGACAAACACACAGCTGTCTCTCTTGAGCATTGCTTGTGCGGCCAGTGCCTTTAGCTTTGACATGGGCTTATCGGTTGTCAAACGTGACTTGACCAATGTGGACTCGGTTGAAATCACCGATCGCAAATCAACCGCCAGCGTTACGTTCGAAAACCATGCGATCGGCACAAAGGATTGGGTGGGTTCTGCACTTGCCTCTGAGACTGGTGCTTTGCAGCTGATTCATGGAACTGTGGCTGGGAACATCATCGAAATCAATGCGGCTCATGCGCAGATCAAGAAGCCCAGCTATTCAGACAGTGATGGCATTCAGATGATCACCACGCCTTTGGCTCTGCGTCATGGCACATCGGGCAACGATGAGTGGTCCATTGTGGTCCGCTAATCAATTCCACTCACCCATCCAACCTATCAAGCTGACATGAATAAATTTGGAATTGCAACATCACTGTGGGCCCACGTTGTTGTGGGGCTTCCATCTGATTTGGGCGAGGTCATCGAAGTCAAATTCAAGGCCAAGTTCAAACGACTCAAAACCGATGCTCAAAAAGAGTTGCACAAAAAACTGGCCGAGCGTGCATTGACTGACCCTCAGGTGCTGGAAATGGTGCTTGAAGATTGGGATCTGAAAGACCACGAAGGCGCATCGATCGCTTTCACGCCGGATAACCTGAAAGACACGGTTGAAGAGTTACCCGGCGTTGAACAAGCGCTGGTGCGTTCGTTCTTTGAGTACTGCCTCGTGCCTCACAAGGATGCACAGGTAAAAAACTCACTGGTGCCGCAGGGCACATCCTAGGTTTTTCAAATGCATCGCGCCACGTCATGGATGAAGAGCTTCGTGCTCAATGCGTGGCGCTTTGTGTTGACCCCAAACAGCTGCTGCCAGATGCACAGCCTACATCTCAGGTCTACGAGGTTTGGGAAGAGCATCTGGATGCGGTCAGGGTATTTGAAGCGAGTCAAAGCCAGTGGCGCGTGGTGGCCGGATTTTCTGGACTCATGTATTTGGGGTTTGACTACCTTGGTGTCAAAGAGGTTGCGTTTGCCTTAGGCGTCACTAAAAAGCGGTGGCCTCAAGTGCTCTTGCAATTGCAGGTAATGGAGTTTGAAGGGGTCAAGTTGTTTAATCAACGCGCCTCTTGATTCTCAAATTCAAGGGGCTTGTGGTGTTGATTTTTCAAAAGCAGATGGCTGAGTGGATTGCAGGAACGAGGCTATTTGCTTTTGGTCATGTGATTCGCAACTTTGGCGATCACCCACAAAACTGGAAGTGCGGCCAGCCAAACCAGCTCTTGCAAAAGCACAAGCAACGCAAGCGCCCACAAAAAGTAGGCAACCCACGGATGCACCAAAAAGAAAAGCACCAAGCCAAAGCCAATCAATGGCAGGCAAATGGATCGACTGATCAAGGGCGGTTGAGACATGTCTGAAGTTTCTCTCAAAATCACGGCTGATGGCAAGGCGGCGACCGCCTCCATTCAGCAGGTGCAAGGCGCACTCAAGGGCGTTGGCGAACAGGCCTCTCAAGCGGCCACCAGCTTACAGGCAACGGGCAAGGCCACGACAGGTCTGAGCACCTCGTTGTCTGATCTGGGACGTGCCAGCATCATTTTCTCAGCTGTGAGCAATGCGGCTGGCAATCTGGCGGACGCCATGATGCAGCTGCCCAAAAGCGGCATTGAATTTGCGGCGCAGACGGAGACCACAAAGCTAGGCATTGCGGGCATCTTGTCCAGCATGACTGCGATCAATGGTCAGACCACGACCTATGCGCAGGGCTTGGCGCTGGCAAGCGAGATCACCGCTAAGTTGCAACGCGATGCGATGTTGACTGCGGCCAGCACGCAGGAATTGGTGTCGGCATTTCAGGCAATGGTTGGGCCCGGTCTGGCTGCTGGCATGAGCCTTGATCAAATCCGTCAGTTGTCCACCACGGGTGTGAATGCGGTCAAAGCCTTGGGGCTTTCTGGCACACAGGTGGTTCAGGAGTTGCGCGACCTGGTTCAAGGTGGCATCACGCCTGCGAGCTCAACTTTGGCGACTGCGCTGGGCCTCAAAGATGAAGATATCGCCAAGGCGAAATCCAGCACCGAGGGGTTGTTCAGCTTTTTGATGCAGCGCCTCAAAGGTTTTGATGAGGCTGGCACTGCATTTGCTGACAGCTTTACAGGGCGCATGCAGGCGCTTTCAGAGCAGCTGGTGCGTTCATCGGCCACCATTTTCGAGCCCTTGGCCAACACGCTCAAAGATCAGGCTAAGGGAATCAGCGATGCGCTGAGCGATGAGGGCAATGTTGCCCAATTCCAGAAGTTGACCTCTGGTGTTCAGGCTGCGGCCACGGCATTGGGTGAATTGACGCAATTTGCGATCAAGCACAGCGATGCCATCGTGACAGTGGCCAGCGCTTATGCGGCCATCCAAATTGGTGTGCGAGTGAGTGGATGGGCAGCCGAGGCAACTGCACTTGTGCAAGCTACGCTTGCTACGCGCGAGAAGGCGGTTGCAGAGCAAGCTGCACTGATCGTTAAGCGTGAGGCCATTGCGGCTGAACTTGCAGCGGCACAGGCAAATTTCGCATCAGCCAGCAATGCAGCCCGATATACGGTCTTGCAGCAACAAATCATCCCACTCCAGCAGCAACATGCACAAGCGGTCATTCAGGTCGAAGAGGCTACCAAACGGCTCTCCATTGCCCAGAGCATGGCCGCTATGGCCACCAACGGAATGGGTGCCGTGCTGGGCGCTTTGGGCGGTCCTGTGGGCATTGCAATCGCTGCTACTACTCTTTTGATCGGCAAGCTCATGGAGCTGCGCGGAGAAGCCAATCAAACAGCACTGGTAAATTTGTCAAAGAAGCGGATTGAAGAAGCTATTGCGGTTGGCAAAAAAGCAGATGACGCTGATCTCGCGCGTGTACAGGCTTCCATCACCGTTTTGAAAAATGAACGAGATCAACTTATCGTTGATCAAGAGGCGGGTGGTATTGCATCCTGGTTGTTTGGTGCCGACTACGAAAAATATCTGAGTGACTCACTAAAGAAGAGTGCTGCTGGAATCAAAAGCAATGAGGCATTGGTTGCGGCAGCAACAGCCGTGGCGCAAACAAGTGGTGCGCAGGTGCAATTGCAAGGCAATATGGCCATGCAGCAAATTGACCAGCTGCTGGCTAAATACAACACAGCGGCTCAGCTGACTCAGACTGCCAAAAAAGACAAAGACGCGCTGGATACGCAACTCAAAAACGTTAAGAACAGCAATGCAAGTGCTGCTGATATCGCGCAAAAAGAAAGAGATGTGGCAGCGGCCAAGGTGCTAATTGAGCGCAAGCTGCAAGACGACTTGAAACAGCTCAGAGAGCATGGCATGGCCGAGACACAGGCGATCGCCAATGCGCAACTGGCTCTTGATAAGGCTCAGGCTCAGCTTCGTTTGGTGCTTGAGCGTTCAATGCTCGATCAAAAAGAGCATGCAGTTGAAATGGCGCACTCGCGTGGCCTGATGAGCGAAAGCGAGTACTACGCGCAGCGTTTTGATTTGCAACGTCAAGCCATGCAGGCTGAGCTCGATGCGGTTCAAAGTGAAGTCGACAAGGTCAATGCGTTGCGTGCAAATGCAAATTTGCGTGCAGCAGATCGAATTGGCTTAGAAGAAAAGTTGGTTTCTCTCATGACCAAAAGCGCGGAGGTTTCTTCTAAGTACAACAAAGCGCAAATGGGCGCAGGCGAAGCTGTTAGCAAGATCGCGTTTGAATACGGAAAAACGATCGACCAATCAAATGATCGACTGAATCTTGAAATCAGCCTCATGGGAAAAAGCGAACAAGTGCGCGCAACAGCTTTGGCCCAATATGACATCGAGGTGGAGTTGCAGCGCAAGATTTTGGAAATCAAAAAACAACTGGCTAACCAAGACGAGCAAGATGCAGCTATTGCATCCATCAAGGCTTCAGCCGAGCGTGCAAAACAAGCTGCTGCACAGCAGGTCTATTTGAGTGAATGGAAACGCTCGACAGACCAGATCAGTCAAAGCTTGTCTGACGCATTGATGCGCGGTGGCAAAAGCGGCTGGGATTACATCAAAGACTTGGTGCGAACCACGGTCTTAAAACCCATCATTCAGATGGTGGCCACGCCAATCGCTGGCGTGTTGTCGACCGCCCTTGGTTTTGGTGCACCTGCCAATGCGGCTGGCGTTGGAACGTCTGGCAGCATGACCAGCTCTTTAGGCATGGCCTCAACGGTCAGCAGCATTTATAAAACCATCACCTCAAGTTTTACGTCTCTTGGCGACAGCGTTGCATTTGCAGCGCATGACATGGGCGCTTGGTTGGTGAACAACACCACTGGCATTTTGAATCAAGCTGGCGGCACGTTGATGGAGAGTGCTGGTGCGGTGGGTCAGTTTGCAAGTTATGCAGGCGGCGCTTTGGCGGGTTATGGCATTGGCACGGCAGTGAGCGGCAAATATGCTGCATTTGGTGATCAAAACGTTGCCGTTGTTGGCGGTACCGCAATTGGTGCAATATTGGGCGGTCCAATTGGTGCGGCCATCGGAGGAGCGATTGGTGGCGTTATCAACCGTGCCTTTGGTATGGGCTCGCAAGAGACAACTGACTACGGGATCAAGGGCTCGTTTTCTACTGCAGGTGCAAGCGTTAGCCAATATCAAAATTGGAAGCAAGATGGTGGCTGGTTCAGAAGCGATCGCAGCGGCACCAATCTGAGTGCGATCAACGCTCAAATGCAAACGCTGCTTGATGCGTCTTTGCAATTGACAACCGAAGCTACTAAGGGATATGCCAAATCAATTGGTCTGAGCGCTGACGCTGTCTATGGTTATACCCAGTCAATCAATCTGAGCTTGAAAGATCTGGATCAGACTGGGCAAGAAAAGGCGATCGCCAAAGCGCTCAGTGGATTTGGTGAAAGTCTCATTCAAACTGCCTACGGCGAAATCCTTTCTGGATTTTCCAAATCAAGCGAGACCTTGAGTCAAACGCTGACACGTCTTTCAAGCAGCTTGTCCGCTGTCAACCAGGTGTTTGATACGTTGAGTTCACGCTTGATCGATATTGGCGTGGTGGGTGCTGATGTGGCCAGCAAGTTGCTGGATGCGTTTGGCGGTAGCGACACTTTTGTGAAGGCGACAAGCGCTTATTACGACGCGTTTTATAGCGATGCAGAGCGAGTTGCCACCACCACTCGCCAAGTCTCTGCCGCATTGCGTGATTTGGGCCTTGTCATGCCTGACACCAAAGAAGCGCTGCGCGCACTGGTGGAGGCTCAGGATTTAACGACTGACAGCGGAAGAAAGAACTATGCGGCTCTGATGTCCATGGTGAGCGGGTTCAAAGTCATATTTGATGCCCAAGAAAAAGCTGCTGCAGATGCAGCCAAAGCTCAACAAGACTATGTTCGCGCTTTGCAAGATAGCGGCAAAAAAATCTCTGATTGGCTGGCGGGGCTGAGCACATCCAGTTTTGACAGATCCAATCCTGAGCGATCTTTGGCTGATACGCGAACCAATTACACACAAACCTTGCAATTGGCACGCGGTGGTGATCAAACGGCATTGGCTGAAATTACTGGCCGTGCTGAGGGGTATTTGCAGGCGGCTATGAGCACGTCCACCAGCAGCAGCCAATACCAAGCGATCTTGGCGCAAGTCAAAGCCGAACTTGGAGACCTGCCAGCGGCGAAGACTTATCAGCTTCAAACACTGAGCGCCCTTGAGGCCATCAACATGGCAATTGTTGAGGGGTTTGGTGATGGGTTGTATGGAATCACGACAGGCTTTGCCAAGCTCGATGCCAATGTTGACGGACTGCTGACATTTGATGAGCTGGTCAATGGTCTTCAAGGCAAGGCGACCAATAGCCAGATCATGGCGTTGATCAGTTCGGTTGACAGCAATGGTGATGGGCAAATCAGCGCCATCGAAGCGCAGACTGCGGTCAACCAGCTGATTGTCAAAAACATCAGCAGCGGACTCTTCAATATTGCAACAAACTTTGCGACCTTGGATTCAGATGTCAATGGCTTGCTGACATTTGATGAATTGAAGCGTGGTCTTTCAGACAAGGCGAGTGACAACCAGATCAAGGCATTGATTGCTGCCATTGATACGAATGGTGACGGGCAAATCAGCGCCTTGGAGGCTCAAACGGCTGTCACTCAAATGCTCAAATCATCAACAGATGGTGTTGCTTCTAATACGGACGGATTGAGCACCAACATGGGGGCGCAGCTTCGGACGTTGTTGGCAATCAGCAATGATGGCATCTACGCAGTTTCCAAAAACACATCATCTGCTTTGGACTATTTGGCTGCAATCAAGTCGTATGTTGGCAATATTGATATCAGCACGGCCAAGACTGCAGCCAACCCGACCACGGTCGTTAATAACGGAGGTGGCGGCGGCATCATCAGCCGTACGCTCAGCGCATTTGGTTTTGCACAGGGTGATGTGTTTGGTGGGGCTGGCATTTACACCAAGCCCACTTATTTCTCATTTGAGGGGAACCTAGGGGCTCTTGGTGAAGCTGGTCAGCCTGAAGCCGTTATGCCACTTGAGCGCATGGCTGATGGCGCGTTGGGCGTTCGATCACTTCAGCAGTTGGTGATTGACCGTTATGTGACGATGGGTGACACATCAGCGCTGGAGACAAGAATCGACCAACTGATTGAGGATGGTCGACGTCAAGCCTATGCGATGGTTGAAATGCAAATGCGCATGACCAAGCTCTTTGAACGCTGGGATGGCAATGGCTTGCCAGAAACGAGGGTTATCGCATGACCTTGACGGTTGTTAAGCCTGCAAGCATTACGGATGCGGTGCTCATCAATACGGATGTAGCTGAGGCTGACTATCCGGCATGGTCGGCGTCGACCACTTATGCGGTTGGTTCGCGCGTCATTCTTGTGAGCACGCACAAGATTTATGAGAGCCTTCAAAACACCAACCTCAACAACTCACCTGCAACAGCGACCGCTTTTTGGAATGAGGTCACGCCCACCAATCGCTGGAAGCTGTTTGACTTGAGCAACAGCACGCAGACCACGAAATCGGGTTCGATGTTCTATGAGCTGAAAACTGGTTCCGCTGTGAATGCGGTTTCAGCGTTGAACCTGAGTGGCGTGCAGAGCATACGAATTCGTTTGACCGATCCAGTCTTTGGATTGCTCTATGACAAAACCACATCTCTCACGAGCATTCCGAGCGAGTCAAGTTGGTACGCATGGTTTTTTAGTGAGCGCATTGAAAGCGTTCAGCACGTTGCGTTGGATTTGCCAAGTTATCCAAACGCCACGGTGCGTGTGGATTTGACGGGTACGTCCACCATGGCCATCGGTGTTTTGATGATCGGCCAGCAAAAAGTTGTCAGCGAAGAGATTCGTTTTGGCATGCGCATGGGAATTCGTGACTACAGCCGCAAAGAAAAGAATGAATGGGGTGATGTGGTTTTGGTTGAGCGCGCTTTTTCCAAGACCCGTTCATTCCCTGTGCAGTTGCGCAACGATGACCTTGACCGAGTGGACGCATTGCTGGCTAGTTTGAGGGCCAAACCCTGTTTGTGGGTTGGTTCAGATTCTTTTTCCAGCATGACTGTTTTTGGCTACCCAAGTAATTTTGAGATCGTCGTTGCTTATGCGCGCTTCTCTGATTGCACCATTGATATTGAAGGATTGACATGACCACCATTTCCACGTTGCCAACGCCTCCAACGCCAGCGGATACGCCCGCTGATTTCAATACCAAGGCATTCAACCTGGTTGGCGCTTTGCAGGCCTTTGTCACGCAGACCAATGCCGTTGTAGGCGAGGTCAATGCCAGTGCCGCAAGCGCCTCATCGAGCGCATCAACTGCCACTTCAGCTAAGACCTTGGCTGAGACTGCAAGAGACACGGCTATTTCCAATGCAAGCGCTGCTGCTTCGGCCAACACGGCTGCGCAAACGGCATTGGCTGCTGTGCTCGATGCGTATGACAGTTTTGACGATCGCATGCTTGGCAGAAAAGATGCAGACCCGACAGTCGACAACGATGGCAATCCATTGGTTGGTGGGGCCCTCTATTTCAACCTAGGCATTTCCAATCCATCGATCAAGGGCATGCGACTTTATGACGGGTCAACTTGGGACATGGCTTATGTCACTGGTGCGAGCTATTTGAGCAAGGCCAACAACCTGTCTGATTTGCCCAATAAAGCCACGGCGAGGGGCAACCTTGGACTTTCCTCTGTCGCGGCTTCTGGGGCCTATTCTGACCTTTCTGGAGCCCCTGACACGAACATGTCTTATGGGTTGTTTTATAAGGCCAATCCCAATGCGGTGGCTTTCACCAAAACGGGGGCAGCAACGCTTCAAATCAAAGCTGGCACCAGAGTTGATGTGGCTGGAACGATGGTGACTTATGCCAGTGCGACCTCGGTGACCATGCCAACGCTGACTGCTGGTGAAGACTACAGCATTTGGGTGAAAACGGACGGAACCATTCAAGCGGTTGCTGATCCATACAGCGCCCCGGCCAGCGCACCAGGTGCTGGCAGCTGGCGAAAGATTGGTGGTTTTCACTATGGTTTGGTAGCGTCTGGCACCACGGTGGCTGGAGGCAGTTTTGCGACGACAGGCAACGGCATGATCTGGACGCAAACTGATGTGGACGCGATCGCAGGCATCAATGCGTATAGCCTGTGGGATTTGCGTTGGACCATTAAATCCATTGATCGCCAGCCACGTGGCATGGCATTTGACCCTTGGGTTAACGCATGGGCTGCAATCTATTTCTGCCCTACAAACCACATCACTAGCGGCATCAGTCGTTACAACACCGATGTGGCCAGCGGCTCTGTGTTGCCTCGTAAACCATTGGCTTATGGTGGCAACGGCACCACAACCTATGCAAACGGCAACTGGTGGACATTCAATGAGATTGCGGCAGCATTTGGGTTGCGTTTGCCATCGGAACGTGAGTTTCAGTCCACCATGTTTGGTGTGACAGAAGCGCAGTCTTTGGGAGGCTCGTCAGTGACCATTCCCTCAACGGGTCGTCAGGCGGGTTATACGAGCCGTATAGGCTGCGAACAGGCCACGGGGCATATCTGGACATGGGGTGCTGATACGGGCCACTATGGCGAGACATTCGCTTGGTCAGATGTGACTGGTGGACGTGGGCAATCCTACACCTCGTACAACACGAAAGTGTTACTAGGTGGCGGCCGCGGTGACGGCTCCTTCTCCGGTTCCCGTGCCTCTCATTGGCACTACTATCCATGGAACGCGGGCTGGGACATTGGGCTGCGCGCCTTCGGTGACCTCTTGGTCTTGTGATAAGTTGCGAAAGCAACTTATCCGGAAATTTTTTTATGAAGCCAAGCACAGTCACCAAATCGGTTCGGCAAGAGCCAAAAGCCACGATGGCCATCATTGAAAAGTTTGATGGCTTCGCGCGCTACCTTTATCCAAAACTCACCAATACCAGCAGAGTTCATCGAGTCATGCGAGATGAATTTTTAAAGGCCATATTCGATCAGTACAAACTGTTTCATGCCGCAGGTAAAAGTGGGCAGGTATCGCGCCTATATGAGGCTGATGCGGGTTTGGCATATATTAGGGAACTTTTGCGATTTATGTCATGGTCTGGGGTCAAGCAGGACGGTAAAGGTCTGATGTCATTGCGTCAATACGAGATAGCTTCGGTTCATCTCGCAGAGACTGGTGCCATGCTTGGTGCTTGGATTGCGGCATCGCAAAAGAGGTCGGTAGGGGGTTAAGTGGCAACCGCGATAACGGCTCCTTCTCCGGTTCCCGTGCCTCTAATTGGAACAACTATCCATGGAACACGAACTGGAACATTGGGCTGCGCGCCTTCGGTGAGGATCAAACGAAAGGTAAAAGCACCCTGTACTGCTACGGCGTTGCAGGGCGACCTGAAAATTGATGGTCAGCCTCTATCGGCCTGCTTCGGCAAACACGCTTCGAGGTTCGGAAAACGGGGAGTAGGGCTTTGCCCGAAACCCGCGCCGACTGCTATGGGTAAAAAATATAAAAACCTGTTTGACCAAGTTACTGACCCAGATAACCTTTGGTCCGCCTATAGAAAAGCATCGTTGGGCAAGCGCATGACGATGGGCTTTTTGCTCTTCAAAGAAAACGAAGCGGCAAACCTCTACTACCTGCGACAAGCCCTGCTCGATGGGACGTATGAGCCAGGTGAGCCTCGTAAGTTCATGGTCTATGAGCCTAAGCCTCGCCAAATATCTGCGCTACCGTTTGTCGACCGCGTAGCGCAACATGCTTTGTGCAACGTCATAGAGCCAATTTTCGATGGTGTATTCCTGCCTCAGAGCTATGCCTGTCGGCGTGGCAAGGGAACGCATCGTGCAGCCGTGCAAGTTCAGGCCATGCTGCGCAGGGTGATTAAGTCGGGTGGTTCACCTTGGATTTTGAAAACTGATTTTTCAAAGTACTTCGCCAGCATCGATCGTGAATTGTTGCACCGAGAAGTTCGCAGAAAGATTTCTTGTGAAAAGACGATGTGGCTGTTTGAACGATTCATTCCAAGGACTGGCACTGGGTTGGATATTGGCAACCTGACCAGTCAGCTCGGCGCAAACATCACTGGACACATCCTCGATCGCTGGCTGGTCCACGAGGTGGGAATTACCAACTTTGCCCGCTTCATGGACGATGTGGTGGTTGTTGGGCGCAGTCAAGAAGCCATGATTCTGTTACAGGCGCAGATGGAGTCATATGCCAAACACCATCTTGGCTTGAAGTTCTCGCACTGGAGCGTCCAGCCGTGGGAGCGTGGCGTCAATTTTTGTGGCTACCGCATTTGGCCAACTCACAAGTTACTGCGCAAAGCCAGCGTGGTTCGGGCCAAGAAAAAGCTCAAACAGTTTGAAGAGCATGGTGACACAGAGGGTCGCCAAAAGTTCTTAGCCGCTTGGCGTGGACACGCCATGTGGGCCAACACCTACAACCTTCTGAAACGACTCGGAGTAATCAAATGAAGCACTATTTCAGCCCCCATACGGGCGAACACATCGCAACCACCACGCCCGCTGACTGGATGGGCAGTACAGACCTTGCGCCACCCGGCTATGACCCGATTTCGCAAAGTGCGATTTATCAGGGCGGCATTTGGCGCATAGCCGATGCACAGCCTTTGCCCAAGGTGGTGCCCACCTCGGTGTCGATGCGTCAAGCGCGTTTGGCGCTGTTGGATGCGGGGATTTTGAGCAATGTGATGGATGCGCTGGCCGCTATCTCGGATGAGAAGCAGCGCATGGCTGCACAAATCGAATGGGAGTACGCCAGAAGCGTCGACCGCAGCTCGCCATGGGTAAGTAGCCTAGTGGCCTCTTTGGGCCTTTCTGAGGCCGATGTGGACGCTTTGTTCACGAGAGCTGGGGAGTTCTAAGGCCCCCCACAAAAAAGACAGGGCGAGTGGCTGAAGTGCGCCAACACTCCAACCACCCGTCTCAGCCGTGATCAAGCCACGGCATCAACCAAAGACCCTGCCACCTGTACAGGCTCGGTCATTATGCTGGATGCCGATATGGAAACGATTCGATGTGGTTCATGCCACAGAAAGCTGGCCGAGGCCAGCTATGTTCGACTGGAGATTAAGTGCCCGCGCTGCGGGACTTTGAATGTATTGAGAGCTATAAGCTCCCCACCTGCGCGCCTTGGAGCGTCAAATGTTGAAAGCAACTATGACAAAGCTCAAGTCCAAACCGCAGGCGCGACCTGTTAAAACCCCTGAAATTCAGGCCCTTCCTCTTGTCCCTTGGGTGGGCGGCAAACGTCGCCTAGCCCAGCACATCCTTCCCCTGTTTCCCGAGCACTCGTGCTATGTGGAGCCGTTTTGCGGTGCTGCTGCCCTGTTTTTCCTAAAAGAGCCCGCCAAGGTTGAGGTATTGAATGACGTCCACGGCGAGTTGGTGCGGCTCTACAGGGTGGTGCAAAACCACCTCGATGAGTTTGTCCGTCAGTTCCGATGGGCGCTGGCCAGCCGTGAAATGTATGGCTGGTTGCAGGCAGTTCCACCTGATACGTTGACCGATATTCAGCGTGCAGCCCGGTTCTTTTACCTCCAAAAACTGGGCTTTGGTGGCAAGGTGGACGGGCAGACTTTTGGCGTGGCCACGACCTCCAAGGCTCGCCTGAATCTGCTTCGGCTGGAAGAGGATCTAAGCCAAGCTCATTTGCGTCTTCACCAAGTCACCATCGAGAATCTCGATTGGCAGGCCTGTTTGGACCGCTACGACCGTCCACATACGCTGTTCTACCTTGACCCGCCTTACTACGGCACTGAGGGCTATGGCGTTGGTTTTGGCCTAGAGCAGTACGGTTTAATGGCCGATCGGCTCAGATCTATGAAGGGCAAGGCGCTGGTGAGTGTCAACGATATCCCTGAGATGCGAGCAGCCTTCAAAGGTTTGCCCATGCGCAAGCTGTCCATCACTTACACGGTTGGGGCCAGTGGACAAGGTCGAGGGGAGCGAGGTGAGCTTTTGATCGCCAATTTCAAGATGTAGACCTGCCTGATGGAGTCCTAGCGCCTTATTGTTTTCTCTGAGCGTAATTTTGTTTTTCTCAGCGAAAATGCTAGGACTCTCCATTTATCGCGCTTTTATCGCTCAAATATCGCGCCGCGCTTCAAATTGGAATTGTGTTGCCAAGGTCGTTGTGCGCGCTTGCACCCATTCCACCACCACGTCCAGCATGGCAGGGGAGATCAAAAAACCGTGCCGGTACAGACCATTGATTTGCAAGGTCCGATCACCCA
>Ga0228702_1000336_pt1 | contig 37644 bp, 27 predicted proteins | sample McNCre217_Aug_MG_2_FD_178018 | JGI IMG/M metagenome (GOLD analysis project Ga0228702, IMG submission 178018) | Freshwater microbial communities from McNutts Creek, Athens, Georgia, United States - 20-17_Aug_MG | ecosystem: Environmental > Aquatic > Freshwater > Creek | place: USA: Georgia...
ATCCCATTAAATACAATCTCCTTTTTGAGCGTTTTTTAAATCCAGATCGGAAGTCATTGCCCGATATTGATACGGACTTTGATGATGAAGGCCGACAAAAAGTCATTGATTACGTCGTGGACAAATACGGCAAGAATCAGGTGGCTCATATTGCGACGTATGGCACGATGGCTGCTAAAATGTCCATTAAAGACGTTGCTCGTGTATTGGATTTACCGTTATCGGAATCAAATGCATTAGCCAAATTAGTGCCAGAAAAACCGAAAATCACTTTGGAGCGTATTTTTAATGCGCCTTTAAATGGGGATAAAAGTTTAGCTGATAAGGAAGGCTTGAATCCAGAGGAGATTGAGCAAGTGAAGCAATTGCGTCAAATCAAAGAATCAGGCGGATTACCTGCCACGGTCATTGAAAACGCTTTGGTATTGGAGGGTTCTGTTCGAGGAACGGGGATTCATGCGGCAGGTATTATCATTGCACCGTCTGATTTAACAGATATTTTACCTGTAGCGGCCTCAAAAGATGTGGCCTTGTTGATTACACAATATGACGGCTCTGTAATTGAGAATGCGGGTGTAATTAAGATGGACTTTTTGGGGCTAAAAACCCTATCTATTTTAAAGGAGGCTGTTCGCTTAATTAAGCAAAATCATGGCGTGACGATCGTTTTGGATGATTTGCCTTTGGATGATAAAGCTACTTTCGAATTATACCAACGAGCAGAAACAAATGGGACGTTCCAATTTGAATCTCCGGGTATGCAAAAGCATTTACGTGACTTAAAGCCCGATCAATTTTCGGATTTAATTGCGATGAATGCCTTGTTCCGTCCAGGTCCAATGGTCTATATCCCGAATTACATTGCTCGTAAGCACGGTCGAGAAGCGATTGAATACGATTTGCCTGAGATGGAAGAGTATCTGAATGATACTTATGGGATTACGGTTTATCAAGAGCAAGTGATGTTGCTATCGCAGAAATTGGCCAATTTCTCCAAAGGAGATGCCGATGTGTTGCGTAAAGCGATGGGAAAGAAAGATAAAGCGACAATCGATAAGATGAAAGGCAAGTTCATGGAAGGTGGACAAGCCAATAATCACCCTGCGCCGAAATTGGAGAAGATTTGGACCGACTGGGAAGCCTTTGCGCAATACGCCTTCAATAAATCTCACTCGACTTGTTATGGATTAGTAGCTTACCAAACAGGATATTTAAAGGCAAATTACCCGTCTGAGTTCATGGCGGCGGTACTTTCCAATTCTTTGGGAAATATTGAAAAGATTACCTTCTTCATGGATGAGTGTAAACGCATGGGAATTCCTTTGTTGGTCCCTGATGTGAACGAATCATCGCGTTCTTTTGCGGTCAATAAGAAAGGCCACATCCGATTTGGATTAGGTGCGATTAAAGGTGTTGGAGAAGCTGCCGTAGATGCTATTGTGGAGGAAAGGACGCAAAATGGTGAATACAAGGATATCTATGATTTTGTTTCTAGGGTCAATGTTCGTCAAGTAAATAAGCGCAGTATGGAGTCCTTGGCTTTAGCTGGCGCTTTTGATTGTTTCGAAGAAGTTCAGCGTTCGCATTATTTTGCGATGGAGGATGGTACCTCGTTTATTGATAAAATTGTTCGATATGCTTCTCGTATGGCAGAGTTAAAAGCTGAGGCAACGCAATCCTTGTTCGGCGATTTAGGTGCAGGAACGGGAAATGATATCGCGAAGCCTCGATTACCTGTCTCTGAAACATGGTCTGTGATGGAGCAATTAAAGAATGAGAAGGAAGTTGTGGGCGTTTACATTTCAGGGCATCCTTTGGATGAATATAAAGTTGAGATTCAAAATTTTACCAATTCAACGGTTGTTCAGTTAGATTCGAAGCCAGGTGCTGTTCAATCAGTGGCTGGGATTGTATCCAAGATGAATGTTCGTACATCTGCCAATGGAAATCAATTCATGATTTTCACCTTGGAAGATTATTCAGGGAATTATGAATTTGCTTTGTTTGGGAAAGATTATATTGAATTTGAGCGTTTTATTGGCCAAGATCGGATGTTATTTATTCAGGGTTCTTATCAACAAAAGAATCGCTACATGGAACAAATGGTCTTTAAGATTCAATCCATTGAGTTATTATCTGAGGTTTTAGAGGAACGTACCAAAGAAATGAAGCTTTCCTTACATTTAAAGCATTTGAATCCTGCCTTAATGGATAATCTATATGATGTGCTAGAACGAAACAAAGGCAATAAGAAATTGGTTATTGAGGTATTCGATGAAGATGAACAGATTCAAATGGATTTTTTATCAAGGAAAATGCAGATTCGGATTGGTAAATCTTTAATCGCGGATTTATTGGGTTTAGAGAAAGTTGGTTTTCGATTAATTTCATAAATAATTTGTCGGGAACTAATTCTTATACCTGAAATGTTATAATTTTGAATTTTAAAATAAAATAGAAAATGGGAAAATACGTAGAGGCAACGGATGCCAACTTTCAAGAATTAATTAGTGGACCTACACCAGTATTAGTCGATTTTTGGGCTGAATGGTGTGGACCTTGTAAAATGATTGGACCAATCGTAGAAGAGTTAGCGGGAGATGTAGAAGGACAAGCGGTTGTAGCTAAAATGAATGTAGATGCGAATTCAGCAGTACCTGCATCGTTGGGAATTCGTTCAATTCCTACATTGATGGTATTCAAAAATGGCGAAATGGTTGAGCGTTTAGTAGGTGGAAATATTCCAAAATCAGTTTTGGCAGAAACCTTGTTAAAGCACGCTTAATTAGCTTTTATAGACTTTATCCATGGCTTGTAACAAGATGTTGCAAGCCATTTTTATTTCCTCATTTGTGATGACCAAAGGCGGTGCAATGCGTAAGGAGTTGTCGCAAAATAGGAACCAGTCTGTGATTAAGCCATTTAAAATGCATTCATCAATTACCGCTTTCACCGTTTTGAAATCTTGCATTTCTACAGCAATCATCAATCCAACCCCTCTAAATTCTTGGATGATTGGGTGAATCAATAGTTCCTTAAACAATTGATGCTTTTCTTCAATTTTATCAAGTAGTTGATTATTTTGAATGAAGTTTAATGTCGCGAGGGATGCTGCGCAGGAAACGGGGTGACCACCAAATGTTGTAATATGGCCCAAAACGGGTGCATAAGATAAGGTTTGCATCAAGGATTCATTAGCGATAAAAGCGCCAATTGGCATGCCCCCTCCCATTCCTTTCGCACTTAATAGAATATCCGGAATTATATCCATGGCTTGAAATGCCCAGAAAGTACCCGTTCTGCCGAAACCCGTTTGGATTTCATCGAGCACTAATAAGCAGCCAACTTCCGTACATCTTGCTCTAAGGGCTTTAAAATAGGCCTTAGAAGCCCTTTTTATGCCCGCCTCCCCTCCTACGATTTCAATGAATATTGCTGCTGTTTTTGTGGTGATTTGATTTAAATCATCCAAATTTCCGTGTTGGATATGCCGAATATCGGGTAATAGCGGTCGGAAACTATTTTTGAAATGTTCGTCACCCGCTAAGGATAATGCACCTTGAGTTGCCCCATGGTAGGCATTGTGGCATGAAATAATTTCTCGCCGTTTGGTATATCTTTTGGCCAATTTCATGGCTCCTTCTACCGCTTCAGTTCCTGAATTGGTGAAGTAAACCTGATTTAGACTATCTGTATTCGTTGATTTAGCCAAGGCTTCTGCTAGCAGCACTTGAGGACTTTGAATGTATTCGCCATAAACCATGAGATGCATGTATTGATCCAATTGGTCTTTGATGGCTTGTACAACTTCAGGATTACGATGTCCAACGTTCGAAACGGCGATACCGGAAATTAAATCGATGTATTTTTTGCCTGCTGTATCTGTTAAATAGATGTGTTCCGCCGATTTAATTTCTAATGCCAAAGGGGCATCAGAGGTAGGCGCCATGTGTTTCTGAAAGAGTTGTCGGTGTGTAAATCCCATATCAATTCAAATTTACAGCCTTTTATCAAATTATCAGTTTTTAACATGGTCTATTCCTAGAATCTTCGAATCTTGCATCATGAAGCTACTGATACTCTTGTTTATACTTCCTGTTTCTTTATTTGCTCAATCCATTCAAGGAAAGGTGATTGATGCGCAAAAAGAAGCCCTAGCATTTACATCCATTTGGGTGGAAAATACGAATCAAGGAACTTTGGCGAACGAAAATGGTCAATTTGAAATTCATTTGAAGTCGGGCAAAAACCGTTTGGTTTTTCGGCATGTTGGCTTTGCGCCTCGGACGATTGATGTGGAATTAGTAGGGCAAGAAACAAAACGGGACTATCTCGTTCAGTTGCAAGAACAGGCTGTCTCACTTGAAGAAGTTAATATTCGTGCATTAAAGGAAGATCCGGCAATTGGTATCATGCGAAGAATGATTTCGATGGCTCCATTTCACTTAAAAGAACTTAATGTTTATCAGGCAAAAGCCTATATCAAAGGTAACGGGAAGATTACCTCCATTTCGAAGTTGGCCGATTTTGCTTTTGGAAAGCAATTGGAAAAAGATGCCGGAATCAAAGTAGGAAGAACCTATGTCTTGGAGGCGATTAATCAAGTAGATTACAAACGGCCAAATCAGATTAAGGAGCGTGTTATTTCAAATCGGAATAATTTACCGCTAGCGATGAAAACGGCTGATGCTCCCAATTTGCGCGCAACACAGACTAATTTTTATATGCCTAAAGTTTGGGGAATATTGATATCGCCTTTATCGCCTGCAGCATTTCAATTTTATACGTTCAATTATTTGGGAAGTTTTGTACAAGGAGGAAAGACAATTAGTAAAATTCAGGTTCGACCAAAGTCTTTTTCAGTTGATCTGTTTGAAGGTGAATTGCTTGTTGTGGAGGATACTTGGAGTATTTATTCATTGAAGCTTCATTTTAAAAATAGTAATGGGAATTATACATTAACCCAACAAAATGCTGAATTTCAAGGCGTTTGGATGCCCATTAATTATGAAATGCGTGCGAATATGCAGGCTCTAGGCTTGGGTTTTTCGGTTAATTATGTCACTCAGATAAAATCTTATCAAATTCAGGTAAATCCGGGCTTTGTGGTTAAACCTCAGCTTATTGAGGAGCGATTGGATAAGACATTAGCCAAGGAGATTGATAAAACTCCTGTAAAAGATGTAAAGCAGGCACTTTCAGGAGAAATTACCCGTAGAAAATTAAAACGCGTACTACAGAAAATAGCTAAAGAAGAGAAAAAAGCAGATACATTGGCTATGAAAGGTATAAGTGCTGTATATGATATGCAAGTGGATACGCTTGCAGATAAGAAGTCAATAGAATATTGGAACGAAGCACGTGAAGTTCCCTTAACTGACGCCGAATTAAGTGGGTTTAAAGAAGCCGATAGTTTATATGTCATAGAGAGGGCGAAAATGGTAACCGATTCCATAAATGCCTTGCCTAGGTTTAAGCTACCCCATCTTTTTTATGGCAAGAAATATAATTTTGAGAAAGCCGGAATTGGTAATTCATTTATGATGAATATGCTTGGTTTTGGTTTGTCGCCCGTAGATGGGTATTATCTTGACAGGAACTTGAACTTTAACCGCCAGTTGAATACAACTGATTATTGGAAGATAGGCGCCAACATTCATGTTGGATTTCAGCGGAAAGCATTGAATGGGGATGTTTATTTCGATCGAAAATCTCAAGAGGGCCGTTCGTTATTTAACGTGACTACGGGATCCCAATTAGCGAACCAGAGTGATGCAAAAACAATTACGAGTGCCTATAATTCGAGTACCTCCTTGCTGACTTCAAAAAGCTATTTGTATTGGTATCAAAAAGATTTTGTTCGTATTTTTTATGAATATCAAGTGCGAGCTTCATTGATTTGGTCTGCACAAATTGAATACAGAAATAGAAGTATGTTATCAAATGTTGTTAAGCATGGTTGGTTTGGACTGGAGAATGAATTTAGGGAAAATGTGCCTATTTCAGACGAATTGAGTGATACTCGTTTTCAGACTCATAAGCAATGGAGTTTGGGTGCATTCCTTACTTGGAAGCCCGGGTCTACTTGGCGTTTAATCAACCATGTTCGAAGAGAAGATCGAACTGAGAATAATTTTACCTTAAAATTTAATACTCAAGTAGTTTTGGGGGATTATCCTTTTTCGAGTGTCTCCATTCAAGCGGATCAATTCTTCAATTTAGGTCGATTAGGTAGATTAGCTTATCAAGTTCGTTACCAAGATTATTTAAAAAAGCCCAGTATCTACCTGGATTTTACTCATTTTAATGGGAGTGATATTAATGTAATTTCAAATCAAGGTTATGTATTTAGTACGTTACCTATGTATACCTTTAGCACGAGCGGACAATCCATTATTTTTCATTTGAAATGGACACCTCGTAAGTTTTTATTAACACAACAAAACGGTATTTATTTATATGGAATACGTGAGTCATTACGATTCAGTGCACTTAATACACAAAATCGAATGGGCAAAGACGGATTTTATGAGCTAGCCTACTCTACGCAAGGAATATTTAGAAGCTTTGGATTGGAACTAGCTAAACCAATTGGAAATTGGGTACCCTCACAATGGAAAGTTTCATTAACCTTGCCCTTCTAGTTGGAAATCTGCTTCAAATTCTATTAATTGTGCTAAATTTTTTTGAAATAATCTAAATCTTTATTTATGAATCAAATTGTTTACTTAGTACCTGCTTTTGGTATAGTAGGATTGCTGTATACAGCATGGAAATTTAGTTGGGTATCTAAACAAGATGCAGGAAACGACAAGATGCAAGAGTTATCGGGTTATATCGCTGATGGCGCCATTGCATTTTTAAAAGCAGAATGGAAAATATTAACCTATTTCGCTATTCCCACAGCAATTCTATTAGCGTGGTTGGGGACGCAAACGGGCACTGTGGAAAATCCCATCCACTCATCTCCTTTAATCGCCGTTGCTTTTTTAATTGGCGCGATATTTTCAGCAACAGCCGGATATATCGGTATGATTGTAGCGACGAAAGCCAATGTTCGTACTGCAGAAGCGGCTCGAACTTCATTAGCTAAGGCCTTGAATGTATCATTTACAGGAGGTTCTGTGATGGGCATGGGAGTTGCTGGTTTAGCAATTTTAGGTCTTGGAGGATTGTTTATTGCGTTTTATCAGATTTTCGCTCAAGGACAAGCATTGACTTCTGTTGAGATGAAAACGGCTATCGAAGTATTGGCTGGTTTTTCTTTAGGAGCAGAATCGATTGCTTTATTTGCTCGTGTGGGTGGTGGTATCTACACAAAAGCTGCCGACGTAGGAGCTGATTTAGTTGGTAAAGTTGAAGCTGGAATTCCAGAAGATGATGTTCGTAACCCTGCAACGATTGCAGATAACGTAGGTGATAACGTGGGTGATGTGGCTGGTATGGGTGCCGATTTATTCGGTTCTTATGTGGCAACGATCCTTGCGACAATGGTATTAGGTCAAGAAATCGAAGTTTCTGATAACTACGGTGGGTTCTCACCTGTCCTATTGCCTATGTTAATTGCAGGTGTAGGATTGATAGCATCATTAGTATCTACTTTCTTTGTTCGTATTTCGAAAGAAACGGATTCTGTTCAAAATGCATTGAACTTAGGTAACTATACTTCGATTGCGATCACTTTTGTAACATCCTATTTCTTAGTGACGAATATTTTACCTGAAAGCTTAACGCTTCGTGGTACTACATTTTCTGCCATGGATGTGTTTTATGCAATTATTGTAGGTTTAGTTGTGGGTACTTTGATGTCGATCATCACAGAATATTACACAGCCATGGGTAAACGTCCGGTAGATTCGATTGTACAAAAATCAGGTACAGGTCATGCGACAAATATCATCGGTGGTTTAGCGGTTGGTATGGAATCTACCGTATTACCAATCTTAGTATTGGCGGCGGGTATCATAGCTTCTTATCATTTTGCTGGTATCTATGGTGTTTCTATCGCTGCTGCAGGTATGATGGCAACGACTGCTATGCAATTAGCGATTGATGCATTTGGTCCAATTGCGGATAATGCGGGTGGTATTGCTGAGATGTCACAATTGCCTTCAGAGGTGCGTGATCGTACAGATAATTTGGATGCAGTAGGTAATACTACGGCTGCAACGGGTAAAGGTTTTGCGATTGCTTCGGCGGCGTTAACATCCTTGGCTTTATTTGCTGCGTTTGTTGGCATTGCTGGTATTGATGCGATCGATATCTATAAGGCAGATGTTTTAGCTGGCTTATTTGTGGGAGGAATGATTCCTTTTATTTTCTCAGCATTATGTATTTCAGCGGTGGGGAAAGCTGCGATGGAAATGGTGAACGAAGTTCGTCGCCAATTCCGTGAGATTCCTGGAATTATGGAATACAAAGCAAAACCAGAATATGAAAAATGTGTGGCAATCTCGACAGAGGCGTCTATTCGTCAAATGATTCTTCCAGGAGCAATCGCTTTGTCGGTGCCAGTGATTGTTGGCTTTACCATGGGACCTGAAGTATTAGGTGGTTTATTAGCAGGTGTTACGGTTTCCGGTGTTTTGATGGGGATTTTCCAATCAAATGCAGGTGGTGCTTGGGATAATGCGAAGAAATCGTTTGAGAAAGGTGTTTTGATTGATGGTCAAACATTCAAGAAAGGTTCGGAGCCTCATAAAGCAGCTGTAACGGGTGATACGGTTGGAGATCCATTCAAGGATACCTCAGGTCCTTCGATGAACATCTTGATTAAATTGATGTCGATTGTATCCTTGGTTATCGCACCTTACATCCATGTAGGAAAGAGTCCAGCACATTCCAGTGTTAAATCGCCTGCTCCTATCGTTAAGATGGTAGCTAAGCGTTAGTTGATTTAAGCGATTCTCATATTTGGGAGTCGCTTACTATAAAAAAAGCCATTCGTCAATTGACGAATGGCTTTTTTAGTTCTATCAGAAATTCCGGAGGGAATTAAGCGGTTAATTTACCTCTTAAAGCTCTTGGGATATCGATTGTTGCAACTGGGTTAGAAGCTGGGTTTAAGATTTCGCAACCTTCAACTTTCAACTTGTTAACTTTTACTGTTTGACCTAAATCAAGGCCAGAGATATCAGCAGTTACAAAATCAGGAATGTTAGCTACTAAACCACGCAAAGAAACTTTACGTAATTTTTGTACCATTTTACCCCCTTTGATAACGCCTGGAGAGTTACCAATGATTTTAACCGGAACATCAATTTTGATAGCTTTATCAGCAGTGATTTCCAAGAAATCAACGTGAAGAATCATCTCATTCACTGGGTGAAATTGAGCATCTTGCAAGATAGCACGGTGAATATCACCTTCAATGTTCAATTCTACTTCGTAAACATCTGGAGAATATAATAACTCGCGGAACAAGATCATTGGAACAGCGAAATGCAATTGCTCTTTTCCACCGTATAATACACATGGAGCTAGTGCCTCTGCACGTAAATCTTTTGAACCTTTTGTACCTAATGTAGCGCGCTTATACCCTACGATTTCTAACTTTTTCATTTTGTTTTTGTTAGTGTTTCCAGTCTTTCGCTCGAAGGCTATCCCCTGAAAACGATTGAAATTAATATTTAATAAATAAAGAACTGATAGACTCGTGATCACGGATACGACCGATTGCCTTCGCAAACAACTCAGCAACGGAAAGTACCTTTATTTTGTCGCATGTTTGTTTTTGAGGAATCGTATCTGTTACTAATAATTCAGTCAAAACTGAATTAGAAATGTTTTCATACGCTTTCCCAGATAAAACCGGGTGCGTTACCACCGCGCGAACGGAATTTGCACCCTTATCCATTAATAATTGAGCAGCTTTGCACAAAGTACCCCCTGTATCAATTAAGTCATCGACTAAGACTACATCTGCGCCTTTCACATCACCAATTAATTGCATCGAAGCAATTTCATTAGCACGTTTCCGGTGCTTATCGCAAATAACCATCTCCGCATTGAAGAATTTGGCCATGTTACGTGTACGTACTACTCCTCCTACATCAGGAGAAGCAAATACGATGTTTTGTAAATTCAATGATTTCAAATAGGGAACAAAAATGGCGTTTCCTTCTAAGTGATCTACTGGAAAATCCATGAATCCTTGAATCTGACCCGCATGCAAGTCAATCGTCATTAAACGATCCGCTCCAGCAGCTGTCAATAAATTACCAATCAATTTTGCTCCAATTCCTACACGTGGACGATCTTTACGATCTTGACGTGAATAACCAAAATAAGGAATAACTGCAGTCACATAGTGCGCTGAAGCTCTTCTTGCCGCATCAATCATCAATAACAATTCCATCAAGTTATCAGCCGTAGGAAATGTTGATTGAATAATAAATACATCACAGCCGCGAACAGATTCATCAAAACTCGGTGACATTTCACCATCTGAGAATCGTAAAGTGGTAACAGCTCCTAAATCCTTCCCGTAATATTTGGCGATTTCTTTTGCCAAATAATTAGAAGCCGAACCGGAGAAAATTTTAACTGCGTTAATCGCTGCCATGTTATTTGTTAAGGGCTTAATTATAAAAATTAAGGCGCAAAATTAGACATTTTACGCCTTAAATCAAATCTATTTTACTGATGCACGAATAATGTTCAATGCACCACCTGCTTTGAACCATTCAATTTGTTGTGCATTGTAGGTATGATTCACAGCAAAACTATCTTTCGAACCATCTGCATGAACCAATTCAATCGTCAAGGATTTCTCTGGAGCGAATGAACCTAGGCCAACAATATTAATGCTGTCGTTCTCTTGAATCTTATCATAGTCTGCTTCATTTGCGAATGTTAACGCAAGCATACCTTGTTTTTTCAAGTTGGTTTCGTGAATACGTGCAAAAGATTTAACTAATACCGCACGCACACCCAAGTGACGTGGTTCCATTGCCGCATGCTCACGTGACGAACCTTCTCCGTAGTTGGTATCCCCTACCACAATTGTCCCAATTCCCGCTGCTTTGTAAGCACGTTGCGTGGCAGGTACAGGTCCATACTCACCCGTTAATTGATTTTTAACGTTGTCTGTTTTCTCATTGAAGAAGTTAACAGCGCCGATCAACATGTTGTTCGAGATGTTATCTAAGTGACCACGGTATTTCAACCAAGGACCAGCCATGGAGATATGATCGGTTGTACACTTACCTTTTGCTTTGATCAATAATTTCAAGCCGGTTAAGTCAGTACCTTCCCACGCTGCAAATGGATCTAATAATTGTAAACGGTCAGATGTTGCTGAAACTTTTACTTGAACACCTGAACCATCCGCTGCGGGAGCTTGGTATCCTGCATCTTCTGCAGCAAAACCTTTTTGTGGCAATTCATCTCCTGTAGGAGCATCCAATTTAACTTGTTCCCCTTTTTCGTTGGTTAACGTATCAGTTAACGGATTAAATGTTAAATCTCCTGCAATCGCTAAAGCTGTTACCATTTCTGGAGAAGCAACAAATGCAAATGTGTTTGGATTACCATCCGCGCGTTTTGCAAAGTTTCTGTTGAATGAGTGAACGATGGTGTTCTTCTCTCCTTTTTCAGCTCCTGGACGTGCCCATTGACCGATACATGGTCCACATGCATTTGAGAATACTGTTGCGCCGATTGTATTAAACGTATCGATAAAACCGTCACGCTCAATTGTATAACGAACTAATTCAGAACCTGGTGTGATTGTAAACTGCGCTTTGGTTTTTAAGCCTTTGGCAGCTACTTGTTTTGCTAACGATGCCGCGCGCGCAATATCTTCGTATGATGAGTTGGTACATGAACCAATCAAACCAACCTCCACTTTTGTAGGCCAACCGTTTTTCTCGGCTAATTCTTTCATTTTTGAAATTGGCGTTGCCAAATCCGGCGTGAATGGACCATTTAAGTGTGGTTCTAATGTATCTAAATCGATTTCGATTACTTGATCAAAATATTGTTCAGGGTTTGCGTAAACCTCAGGATCTGCAGTTAAGTGCTCACGTACTTGATCTGCCATCGCAGCAACATCTGCACGACCTGTAGATTGTAAGTAACGCGCCATTGAATCATCGTAACCGAATGTAGATGTCGTTGCACCAATTTCCGCACCCATGTTACAGATAGTTCCTTTACCTGTACATGACATCGAAGTTGCTCCTTCACCGAAGTATTCAACTACACATCCTGTACCACCTTTAACTGTTAAAATACCAGCTACCTTTAAGATGACATCTTTTGGAGCAGTCCAGCCATTTAGTTTACCTGTTAATTTAACACCGATCAACTTAGGGAATTTCAATTCCCAAGCAAGACCTGCCATGACATCACATGCATCAGCACCACCTACTCCGATCGCAATCATACCTAATCCCCCTGCATTAACAGTGTGTGAGTCAGTACCAATCATCATTCCACCTGGGAAGGCATAATTTTCCAATACAACTTGGTGAATAATACCAGCGCCTGGTTTCCAGAAACCGATACCGTATTTATCAGAAACCGATGACAAGAAATCGTAAACCTCTTTATTTTTATCTACTGCAACCGCTAAATCTGTCGTTGATGCAACTTTAGCCTCAATTAAGTGATCACAGTGTACAGTAGAAGGTACTGCTACTTGAGGGCGACCCGCTTGCATAAATTGCAATAAGGCCATTTGAGCCGTTGCATCTTGCATAGCTACGCGATCTGGAGCGAAATCTACATATGAGTTTCCACGAGCGTAAGCAGTAGACGGTGTTCCTTCCCATAAATGGCTATAAAGGATTTTTTCAGTTAACGTAAGCGGCTTACCAGTTAATGCACGTGCTGCTGCGATGCGAGCCGGCATTCTTTCGTAAACAGCTTTGATCATTTCAATGTCAAAGGCCATGTTAATAATTTTTATATAAGAAATTGCTCGCAAAATTAATAGATTCGCTTGAAAATTGCCAATTTTGAAGGCTATGATTTCCTTTCAATTTTATTTTATTGAAATTTGGCAATCGTTTCCCTGTTAAATAATGTTTTTGGCTGCTTTGATAGCCGATTAAGCCTATTCAATTTGAAAGTTATCTATCGTTTGTTTTTCATTTTACTGATTTGTACTCCGCAATACTTGTGGGCACAAATGAATGATTTTCAGGCGGTTGTTGACCTAGCAATTGCGAAAGCTCCTAATCATGCAGCTCAAATAAGGCATTTACAATTTGATGTAGAAATTGCTGAAAAGGGCCGATTTGACCATTTCCCAAACCTAGGTAAGCAAAGGCTTCAAAAATTAGAAGGTATTAAGATTGGTCAGTGGTACGGGAAGCAAACAAATTCACATGTTTACTTAGGTGCTATGAATCAGTTGATTCATGAAATCCATGCCGTTCAAGGAAATCAAATTAAGTACCCGCGCCCTACCCTATTTTTCTGGTCTGATTTTTATCAAGATTATGTAGGTACACAATGTGTTTCTCCTTTAAACTACCAAGCTAGGAGTTATTATCAATTTACGTTTAAACAAACTTTTCTTTTACAGGGCCAGGCGGTTTACCAATTTACGGTAAGTCCTAAAATGAAAGCTGATCGATTGTTTTCAGGGATTATAACCTTGAGCCAGGAAGGTATGTTTGTTGGTTTTGATGGTATCGTGGAATCAGATGCGATTGATTATCGCATTCATATTCAAAATCAATATAAGTATGAAACGTGGTTGCCCTTAGAAGCTAATTTTAATGTGCAAGGTGGAGTATTGGGTATTACAGGAGAATACGAGATTCAAGAGAAAGTAAAAGGCGATATTCAATTTTGGCAACCTACTGTACATGATTTTGAAAAACCGAAAGACATCAAAGAAGTCCTTAATATTTCTGAACGCGCATTCGATGAGACATTTGCGAGCCAATTGTTAGCAAATTTTCATCAAGGCTTAATCCGTAAGTGGAAACAACGGCCGCAATCTGCTCTTATGACTGTCGATTCAGTGAAAATTGTACTGATAAAGGAAGTTCATCCAACGAATACTTCATTTTTCCCAGCCCCTATGGATTCTTCAAGTATTGCCTATTTTGATACTTTGAGGAGAAGTCCTTTTCGATTAGACCAATTGATTTTTAGTAAATCCTTCTATTTCGGCAAGAGAAAAGGTGATTTCTACCCATTTGAAATCTATTATAAATCCCCTGTTTTTGATTCCAATTTTAACACGGTCGAAGGTTTTGTAGCAAACACAGCTTTGGTCTTTCGGAAACGATGGGCTCGTTATCGGATGTTGGAAGCAGAGGTTTTGGGCCGACGATCATTTGGTTTAAATCGAAATACTGGGTATGTTAAATTACGATACAAAACTGAAAATTTTGATATCTCCGCTACACAGGGGGATTTTGTAGCACAATACAATCCTGATAATACAATTTCACCCGAAATGAATTCGCTTTCAACTTTGTTGTTGAAAAACAATCAAATGAAGATTTACCGCAAGCAATATTGGAATGTTTCCTTAATCAAGCGTTTCTCTTCTCGCCTTTTCATTAAGGCTTATGCGGAGTCTGCATTAAGATCGCAAATGGATAACACGACAGATTATTATTGGGTCAATTATTTGAATCGGACGTTTAGTAGTAATAACCCAACGAATGTGGAAAGCCTGAAAGAGGGATTTGAAAGCAATCAAGCCTTTATTACTCAATTTTCTATTGGTTTTAGGCCTTTTTTGACTCAATCGTATCTGAACTCGACCCGACAAAGCGATTGGGGGTCGTCACCATTAATTCAAGTAAAATATCGTGCCGGTTGGCCTGAGGTCTTAGGATCAAAAGTTGATTTTCAAATGCTTGAATTGTCTTATGTTCAAAACTTAGCACTATCTCCTTGGGCGAAATCAGGTTTTGTATTAAATGCAGGAACATTTTTTGGTCATTCTCCTGAATATTTTCTGGATTATAAACACTTTAATGGTGGACTTAATCTTATTCAAACAGGTGATATGTTGGCCTCCCAACGACTTATTGGTTACTATCAGAATTTTACAACCGGTGCCAATCAGCGTTTGAATGTTAACCACTACGCATACAGTACCTCAGGAAATTACATTGAAGGACTTTCACAATTTCAATTTTCAAATTTGTGGTTGAAACCTTTATTGGGTACTAAGAAGGCTTATGTCAAAGAATTATTAATTGCGAACGCTGTTTATCTGCCTAAGCAAAATTTGTTTTATCAGGAGTTAGGATATGGTTTGGATGGTGTAATTAAGGTCTTGCGTTTGGAGGCGATTGCCAACTTTTCAAATGGGTCTTTTAATTACATTGGATTCCGTGTCAACATTAATTCACGAATTCGAATTGGTAATATTCCTGAATAATATGATTTTTTAGATTTTTTTTGGTGCTTTCGCTGTAATTGTAAACAAATACATTTTAAGCACCTATATTTGAGGTCATTTCGAAAATTTAACCTGAAACATTTATCTGATGGCAAAAAATTTGGTCATAGTTGAGTCCCCCGCAAAAGCAAAAACGATAGAAGGTTATTTGGGCAAGGATTTTATTGTAAAATCTTCTTTCGGTCATGTGCGGGATTTACCTACCAAAGGTGATAAAGTCATTGATGTGGAAAATGATTTCACACCTACTTATGTTGTATCCTCGGATAAGACACAAGTCATTTCGGAATTAAAGAAATTAGCTAAATCATGTGAGGAAGTTTGGTTAGCGACTGACGACGACCGTGAGGGAGAAGCGATTTCTTGGCATTTAAAAGAAGCCTTAAATTTAAAGGATAATACGAAGCGAATCGTATTTCGTGAGATTACGAAATCAGCCATTTTAAAGGCGATTGAACAACCTCGTGCGATTGATATGGATTTGGTGAATGCGCAACAAGCACGCCGAATCATGGATCGTTTGATTGGTTTTGAACTTTCTCCTGTTCTTTGGTCTAAAGTTCAAAAAGGTTTATCTGCTGGTCGTGTACAATCCGTTGCGGTTCGATTAATCGTAGAACGTGAGCGAGAAATTGAACATCATGCTAGTATCGCTACTTTCAAAGTTAGTGCACTATTTGATCTTCCAGGTAAAAAAGTCTTGAAAGCTGAATTGGCTAAGAATTTTGCCAAAGAAGGTGATGCTTTGGAATTTTTGAAAAAATGTGTTGGTGCAACTTTTTCAATTAAAAGTCTAGAAACGAAGCCGGCTAAAAAGACGCCAGCGCCCCCGTTTACGACATCTACGCTCCAACAAGAAGCGTCGCGTAAGCTAGGTTATGCGGTTGCTACGACTATGTCGATTGCACAGAAATTGTATGAATCAGGTCGTATTTCCTATATGCGTACCGATTCAACAATGCTTTCTCAAGAAGCGCGTGACAAGGCAAAAACAGCAATCGAATCGAATTATGGTGAGAAATTTCATCATGCCCGTCAGTTTAAAACCAAGTCTGATAGCGCACAAGAAGCTCACGAAGCCATCCGTCCAACGGATTTTGGCATGTCGACCCTATCAGGTGATTCGCGTGAACGTAAATTATATGAGTTGATCTGGAAGCGTTCAATTGCGTCACAGATGTCGGATGCTTTACTCGAAAGAACTACGGCTCAAATTGAAATATCAACGACGACTGAAGTTTTAGTTGCTCAAGGTGAGGTAATTGCTTTTGAAGGATTTTTGAAGGCTTATTTAGAAGGTAAAGACGAGGAGGAAGAGGATGAGAACAAAGATATGTTGCCTCCATTAACAGTTGGGCAAATCTTACAATTAGATGAATTAAAAGCTCAGGAGCGTTTTTCACGTCCGGCTCCGCGTTATACAGAAGCCAGTTTGGTTAAGGCTTTGGAAGAAAAGGGCATCGGTCGGCCATCTACATATGCGCCCACCATTTCCACGATTATTAAGCGTGCTTATGTGGAGAAAGAAGATCGTGCTGGTAAGGAAAGAACTTACCAAACATGGACTTTGAAAGATGATGAAATTGCGGGAGTAAAGGCAACTGAAATGGTTGGTGCAGAGAAATCCAAATTATTCCCAACCCACATTGGAACTTTAGTTACTGATTTCCTTGTGGAGAATTTTCAAGATGTGGTCGATTATACTTTTACCGCAGAAATGGAAAATGAATTTGACCACATTGCGCAAGGAAAATTGCCTTGGGTTAAGTTGATGAAGGACTTTTATGGTTCTTTTCACAAAACCATTGAAGATAGTAAAGGCATAGCTCGCAGTTCTGTGGGGGGTGGCCGTGAATTAGGTTTAGATCCAGAAACGGGTAAAAAGATTTCTGTTCGTTTAGGAAAATTTGGCCCATTTGTACAATTGGGTGAGTCGGGAGAAGAGGATAAACCGGTATTTGCCAATTTGGGTAAAAACCAATCGATTGCAACGCTAAGTTTGGAAGAAGCGATTGCTTTGCTTGCCCGCCCTAAATTACCTCGTGAAATTGGAATTTTAGATGATAAGCCAGTCGTGATTGGAGCAGGTAAATTAGGTCCATACATAAAATACGATGGTAAATTCACCAGTTTGCCTGAACCGAATGATCCTTTTACGATCGAATTAGATCAAGCCGTTTTAGTGATGCAAGCAGCTCAAAAAGCAGCTGAATCAGCTGGTTTGGGCTATTTCGAAGATCAATTAATTGAAACGGGTAAAGGCCGTTTTGGCCCTTATGTCAAGCATAATGGTAAATATATTTCCTTGAGTAAAACGGATAATTTAGCTTCTCTGACGCAAGAGCGAGCTATTGAATTGATTTTAGCGAAGCGAAATGCCGAGGCTAATAAGATCATTAAGGAATTCCCAGATAATGCAGCTATTAAGGTTGTGAATGGGATGTATGGTCCTTACATTCAAATCGGTAAACGAAATGTAAAGATTCCGAAGGATCAAGATCCAGCTAGTTTAACTTTGGAAGATTGTATCGCATTAGGTGATGCAGCTCCAGCTCCTAAAAAGACAACAAGAAAAAAATAAGATATGAGTCAGATTATTGATGGAAAAATGGTCGCTGAATCCATGAAAGCGTCCATTGCAAAAGAAGTTCAAGAGTTAGTTGCTTCAGGTAAGCGTGCTCCCCATTTAGTTGCCATTCTTGTGGGTAACAACGGTGCATCTGAGACTTATGTTGCGAATAAAGTGAAATCTTGTGAAGAATTAGGTTTTGCCTCTACCCTTTTGCGTTTTGATCCATCGATTAGCGAAGCAGAATTATTGCAGGCTGTAATAGATGTGAATAACAATCCCGAAATGGATGGTTTAATCGTGCAATTACCCCTTCCTAATCACATCAATCCTGATCGTGTGATGGAAACGATTCATCCTTCTAAAGATGTAGACGGTTTCCACCCCATCAATATCGGTCGGATGGCGAAAGGATTGCCCGCTTATATTTCCGCTACCCCTCAAGGTGTTTTGGATTTATTAGCTTACTACAAGATTGAAACGGCAGGAAAGCATTGCGTAGTTGTAGGTCGTAGTCAAATTGTAGGTTTACCTATGTCCATTTTAATGCAACGTAATCATCCGCAAGGAAACTGCACGGTTACATTGACGCATTCTCGGACAGCTAATTTGGAGGAAATGTGCCAACAAGCTGATATTATTATTGCGGCATTAGGTAAGCCCGAATTTATCACTTCGGCACATGTTAAACCAGGCGCCGTGGTTATTGACGTAGGTTTGACACGTGTGGAAGATGCCAGCAAAAAATCAGGCTTCGCATTAAAAGGTGATGTTGATTTTGACTCGGTATTCCCAATCTGTTCTTACATCACGCCTGTACCTAAGGGTGTAGGTCCTATGACGATTGTTTCCTTGATGAAAAACACCCTATTGGCTGCCAAAGGCGTGATTTATCCCAAGAACTAAGCCTTATACAAATAGCGATGGAAAACTCCCAGCGGGAGTTTTTTGTCGTATTGGTCATTTAGGTATAATTCACCAGATTCTGCCGTTTCTGGCACATTGAAAATTCCATTAACTAAATTTTCTACGACCAAAGTCGAAAAGCCTAATGAATAGACGTTAGTCAATAAAATATGTTCCTTAGGATCGAGAATTTCTTTCACAGAGCGCAACATATCGTCTATCTGTTCTTCTAAAACCCATTTTTCTCCATCTGGTCCACGACCATAGGCCGGAGGGTCTAGCAATACACCTTGGTAGAAATTACCTCTTCTTGACTCGCGTTTAACGAATTTTAGGGCATCTTCTGCCATCCAGCGGATTGAATCCAGTTGCGATACTTCCATGTTTTCGCGTGCCCAAGATAAAACTGGTTTTACCGAGTCTACGTGCGTGACATCGGCACCCATTTGTCGGCATACTAAACTTGCCCCACCCGTGTAAGCAAATAGGTTTAATATCTTAGGTTTTGAGTTACTTAATAAGGGTATGTTTTTGGCTAAAAACTCCCAATTAGACGCTTGTTCTGGAAATAAGCCTACATGTTTGAAAGAAGATAGACTAATCTTTAATTTTAAATCTAAATGCTCCGACTGATACGGGATGAACCATTTATCGGGTACTCCTTTTTTGATATCCCATACACCACGTTCTGTACTGCCTTTCTCTTTTTTGAAATGCGCATTTGCCTTGATTGACCAAAACTCTTCCGATAGTGATTTTGACCATAGTGCCTGAGGTTCAGGTCTGCGAACGACAAATTCACCAAACTGCTCTAATTTTTCAAATCCGCCTGAATCGATTAATTCATAGCTTTTTCCCCAGTTTTGAGGTGTTTCAATGGCGATAGATTGGTGATTGTTTGACATTAAGGCTTAAATTGAATTTTGTTTAAATAGAAAACTTGACGTTTCCCTTCTGTTTGGTTAACAATATTTTGTGTTCCGTAAGCTAAAAAATAGGTGTTATACCAATAGGTTAAATCGGAATCAGCTGATTTTTTAACTCGATCACCTTCTAAATTGGTTTCGATGTCCAAGGTATTTTCCGTTTCAGTAGCTCCATGATCGCGAATGATTTTGGAGATTATTTGGTTATCCTTGCTGTAACTTAAAATGATCTGATCATCCTGAACGGATGTTTTTAATTTTTGAATAAGCTTCGGTTCTTTTAAATCATGCAGCGAAATACAATGATCCCACAATAAATTACCCTGTGCATCTAATTCGGCAATCACAGCATGCGTATAAACCCATCCGTCAAATTGTTGCTGGTTTCCATAATAATTATAACCTCGATATCCCCATGGGCTGTAATAGCTTGAAAAAGGTGAATACAAACCGTAATTTCCATATCCCCAGCGATAAGGATTATACATCATACTCCAAGGAGAATAAAAGCCACTCATCGTTGTCATCCCTGGAAAATAACCTCCCCCGTAAGGGCCAAAGTTGGCATATTTATAATCAGGATAAAATGCTTCTGCCACAATTATGTAATGATCTCCTTTGCGGATAATATCATGCATTAGTAGTCGGTAATCCAAGCGTAAATCCTCCCCTTTTTCCTCTTTATCTTTAATTTTTTTAGCTTGTCTTTCAATTTGTTTCGGGCTTAAGAAATTGAAAAAATTACTGAATTTGGTAAAGCTCGTATAGCTTGAATTGGTTAATTCACCATCTAGAAATGATTGAAAATAAAGTCCTTGTGAACTTGGCCCCTTAGATGAACCAATCGTGTTTTTGTGCCCATAGGTACCTACCACAACTTGTAGAGAATCATTGATTTGTGCCGATTTGGCATTCATCATCGCATATTCATCATTGGGTTTCATTAAAACTTGGCTGACTTGATTTCCATCTTCATCAAATGATTTGAGGATTAATTGGTAATCTTTAGCCTTTTTCCCAACTGAATAGGTGACATTGATTTGTTGGTATGCCGTATCTAAATCCATCGACTGAATTTCAGCTTGTCCTTTTACGATGGCAGGTAAAATGCGGGTCTTTTTTTCGTTCAGATTCGTATAAAGAATGACGGGTTGTGAATTAACCATTCCGGCAATGAAAAGCGAAGCATTTAACGCTTTGAAATTAGATATTTCAATTCGGTCAACGGAGATGATTTGATATTTATCAACCTTCCCTTTTTCGGTATTCACGCGAAAAATGACATAAGAGTTACTCTTGAATCGACTAAATAAAAGATATAAATCATCCCCATCGTAACTATGCGTCACATAATCTTGATTAGGGTCAATAGTAGCATGCGTAGACCATTCTTGTTCTAAATTGGTTGAAAACTTACGAAGGTTGAATGCTTGTTTGTTTAATTGGCTAAGTAGAATGACACCTTTATTCCCAATGGGAATCGTAAAAGTCTCCACTTGATTTGATTCCTGAGGGAATTCAACGCGTTTATTCGTTTGAGCGTTTCCTTGGAAAATGAACGTGAGAACTGCGATAAGAATCAAAAAAGCCTTTTTCATATTATTCAGTTAAACTTAGTATGATGTCAAACTCTGCTTTTTGAACGGGTGTTACAGATAAGCGCGATTGTTTAATTAACGCTAGTGAACTAAGTCTTTCGTCGGCCTTCATCGATTTCAATGTGACCGTTTTATTGAATTTTTTAACCGGAATCAATTCCACGACAACCCATCTAGGATCTTCAGTGGTTGGATCTTGGTAAAATTCTTTGCTTACTTCCGCTAGGCCAACAACCTCCATGCCTTCGTTTGAGTGGTAAAAAAACACCCAATCGCCTTTTTGCATGGCTTTCATGTTATTCCGTGCTTGGTAATTTCGTACGCCATCCCAAACAGATTTTCCCTCTTTAACGAAATCATCCCAAGAATATTTGAATGGTTCTGATTTTACGAGCCAATAATTCATATTTATGGGAATTTAGGGAATTTAGAGAAGTCTGGTTTACGCTTTTCTAAGAAAGCATTTTTACCTTCTTTCGCTTCATCGGATAGGTAGTATAATAGCGTTGCATTCCCAGCTAATTCTTGAATTCCGGCTTGGCCGTCAAGTTCAGCATTGAATGCTGATTTCAACATGCGTAATGCCAATGGGCTTTTTTCTAAGATTTTTTCACACCAAGCCACGGTTGTAGCTTCTAACTCTTCTAGTGGAACTACTTTATTGACCAATCCCATTTGCAAGGCTTCTTGTGCGTCATATTGATCACAAAGTAACCAAATCTCACGCGCTTTCTTTTGTCCGACTACACGAGCTAAATAAGAGGCACCAAAACCTCCATCAAAAGATCCTACATTAGGTCCGGTTTGGCCAAAGCGTGCATTTTCTGCCGCAATGGATAAATCGCAAATCACATGTAAAACGTGTCCTCCTCCGATAGCCCAACCAGCGACCATGGCAACAACAGGTTTAGGAATGGTTCTAATTTGACGTTGTAAATCCAACACATTCAACCGAGGTACAAAATCATCTCCAACATATCCCCCGTCTCCACGTACGCTTTGATCACCACCAGAACAGAATGCTTTTCCACCCTCACCGGTTAAAATGATTACACCCACAGAAGTGTCTTGGCGTGCTAATTCCATGGCCTCCGACATTTCCTGAACGGTCAATGGCGTAAATGCATTGTGTTTATGCGGTCGATTAATGGAGATTTTAGCAATCCCTCTGTATTGTTGGAATAAAATGTCTTTGTATTCCTTTATGGTTTTCCAAGGCAAATTTGACGTCATAATTGGTTAATTTGATTCTTCGTTATAGGTAACATCCCAGGTATGGTCTGCTAGTAAAATTACTTTAGCCAAATAGCGGCTATATTTAAATGAACGGCCCCATTCGTGCGGTGCAACTAGCGAAAGCAAGTCGGTTCCATCTTCTTTTTCATACATGTAATAGGTTTCAGAAATAATGGGCTCAAATCCCATGGCAGCATCGTAAATACGTTCTGAAATCTCCTTTCGGTCGGCTAAAAGCTTAGCTTGCTTTGCTAGAACTTCCATTTGTTCATAGAGTTGGTTCATTTGGCGGTCCGTTTGTTGGCGCATCGCTAAAATACTTCTCCCCTTTGTTTTACCCGTATCTTCCGGTTTAATGACAGCTCCTCCTGCCGTATGGGCATAAGGAAGTAAACCCGGATTTTGGGCTACTTTGTCAGGATTGATCGGATTTAAAAATGGATCTTCTTTCATCTAAGCAAGGTTATTTGATTAACCTTCTATTAACTCACGAAATTAGAGAATGTTTGGTTAATTTTGGAATGATTTGTTGATTTATGCAGGTATTTTCCCCTCTTTCTGATCAATTGTTTGTACCCTCCTCGGATTTCGAGCGTGAGGTGCTCGCATTTTGCAAATTATGGAAAAGTGGACAACCCTCTTTTTTGTTTCATACTTCGGGTTCCACGGGTACGCCTAAGCCTATTTGGGTAAGTCGGGATGCTATGGAAGCGTCAGCACTTTCTACAGGTGATTGGTTGCAATTAAAGCCGAATGATGTCGTTTTAGCAAGTTTACCTGTACAATATATTGCCGGTGCAATGCTTCTTGTAAGAGCAATGGTGCTGGATTTAAAAGTTTGTCTGGTATCCCCCTCTGTTAATCCGCTTGATGGGCTTGCTTCAATTTCAATTCAATTGGCTTCTTTTGTGCCCAATCAGTGGCATGCCATTTTGGAATCAGGTATTGATTTGTCTGTATTCTTTGCTGATTCCAAAGGGATTTTATTGGGTGGTTCGGCCTTATCCGCAGGATTGAAAACTCGTTCTTTGGCATTCTCATTTCCCATTTATGAAACCTATGGAATGACCGAGACGGTTTCTCACATTGCTTATCGCTCGTTAAAAGATCCCTATTTTAAAACGTTAGGTTCCGTGGAAATCGGTGTAGATGAACGCGCATGTTTAAAAATAAAGGGTTTGATGACTGATAATTCCTGGGTTCAAACGAATGATATCGTATCTATCGAGGATGATTCAAGTTTTGAAATAAAAGGTCGTTTTGATCGTGTTATCAATTCTGCAGGCCGGAAAATACACCCAGAGGAATTGGAAAAATTTATTAGTGCGAATGAAAACCAACCTGCATCGTTTTTTATTGAAGCGATTCCGGATGAGGTATTTGGCCAACAAGTAACTTTATTTTATTCAGGTGATTGGAGTGTAACAAGACAATCTGCGATGCAGGATATTTTGCGTGCACAGTTTGAATCGTGGCAATTACCCAAACAATATATACAATTAAGTAGTTTTCAATTTACATCCTCGGGTAAAATAGATAGATTGAAATCCGTAGCTTTGTATCTTAAATCCAAATAGATGAAACCAGCGCGTTTAGAAAAGAAATTTCAATTGTTTTACGAAAGTCCCAACAATGTACCTGCCCCTTATCATTTGGAGGCGGCATTTATTTTCGAGGATTTTTTGTCGGACAAACCACGTGTTGAAGTTTCAATTCAATACATTGATCGGGACGATTTCTCGCGTGAGGAGCTTTTAGCGGAAGGACTTAACGTAGAAGATCATTTTGTTTGGTCAGGTGATTTGTCTATTGCTTGGCGAAATCGTCTGGAAACTGCTTTTTTATTATACCAATCAGGATCTTGTAATCCACGCGATGAAGAACCTTTTATAACTTTAGAAGCAGCAGATACGACAACAGCAGTTCCGGTTAGTCTAGAAATTGAAGATAACTTGTTGCAAGAATTCATGCAAGCGATTCTAGAGGTTGCGGGTAATGAAATGCCCCTATATCTAGGTTTTCAATTTATGGATGCAGATGAAGAATGGGTGCGAATTGAAGGGGAAATGTCCTTTTTTGATTTAAAATTTACTTATCGTATAGGTGGTTCAGAAGGCCCTGTTCGTTTTACAGATCAATGGATTGAATTGCAAGAATTATTGCAAGTTTTGTTTATTGGGGAGTTCATATTTGAGAAAGGAGTTGAGGATCTGAAAGCCAAAACACAATTCGCAGTTTACCCAGGAGATGGAAAATGGTATGTGGCTGGAGACACTTGGTTTAGGCCTTCTGGTAATAAGGGTTATTTTGATTTAATTGAAGATAAATTACGTGATTTGTTTACCATTTAAGCAGTAAGCGCATGAATCAGTCCATTGAAGAAAGAATCCAAGAGGTTCTGTTTTTGCAAAAATCCTCATTACTTCGGTTGAAAAATTCGAGTGCCGATGAGCGAATTGAGAAACTACGGAAATTGCAGCATTACATGTTGGCGCACCAACAAGAACTCTTTGATGCACTTTATCAGGACTTTCGTAAACCTAGTTCAGAGGTAATTATTGCCGAACTTTTGGGTGTAAAACGTGAGATTGATCACATGATCAAGCACATACATTCATGGCTTAAGCCTCAGAAAGTATCGACTCCACTTCTATTGTTAGGTACTCAGGGGCATATTCAATATGAACCTAAAGGTTTGTGTTTGATTATTGCACCATGGAATTATCCGTTTAATTTGGCCATCAATCCTTTAGTTCATGCCATTGCGGCTGGTAATGCAATTATTTTGAAGCCATCTGAAATGAGTGAACATACATCAGCATTTATCAGAAAGATGATAACGGCTTTATATGATCCATCGGATGTTTTTTGTGTAGAGGGAGATGCCCAAGTGTCTACATTCTTATTAGCTCAAAAATTCGATCATATTTTTTTCACAGGAAGTCCAGCAATAGGAAAATTGGTAATGGCAGCTGCAGCGAAACACCTGACTTCTGTTACCTTAGAATTAGGTGGGAAATCACCGGCCATTGTAGGTCCTACCGTTGATATGGAAAGTAGTGTGCAGAAAATTGCATGGGGTAAGTTTTTGAATAATGGACAAACTTGCATCGCACCTGATTATGTATTTGTACATGAAAAGGTCCATTTTCAGTTTTTAGCTGGACTAGAAAAAGCCATTCAAGGATTTTACAATTCGGATGCTAAAGGAATCGAAAAAAGTAAGGACTATGCTCGAATCGTAAATCGGAGACATTTCGATCGCATCGTTCGATTATTGGATGACGCAAAAGATAAAGGTGCCAAAGTTATTTTTGGAGATGAACTAAATCCAGAAACGAATTACATTAGTCCTACTGTCTTGAGTCAGTGCACGATGGATATGGCCATCATGCAGGAAGAGATTTTTGGACCTATCTTACCTGTGTTAACTTATCGTTCTGAAGATGAAATTGTACAGTATTTAAGTCAAGAGGAAAAGCCTTTAGCCTTGTATATCTTTTCTGAGGATAAAACCTTTACCGATTTTATTCTGAATAATACATCCGCAGGATCTAGCGTCGTCAATGATTGTTTGATTCAATTTGGACATTCTTCGCTTCCATTTGGTGGTGTGAACAATTCTGGCATCGGAAAATCTGGTGGTAAATTCGGATTTCAAGAATTTTCACATGCAAAAGCAGTTTTAGTTCAGAAAACTAATGCTTTACGCTTCTTTTATCCTCCTTACACCTTACGGACTAAATGGTTAATCGAGCAAGTTTTGAAGTGGTTTTAAACAAACTGCTTATCGGTTTTTTGTGCCTTTGTTCATTTTTGTCTTTAGGACAATATGGAGCATTGGATCAAAACCCATTTTCGTTGAAGTTTTATCAAATTTCCTTGAAATCTGCGCCGATAGATCTTTTATATCCCGCGGGTTATGATTCTGTTGCGCAGGAAACCGCGAATCAGATTGAATCAAAATGGTTTAACATAGGTTCTGGTTTTCCGCAAAGTAAGCATCGATTCCGTGTTATTCTTCAGAATCAAGGACTAAATTCAAATGGCTTTGTCAGCTTAATTTCCCCCAGAGCAGAATTTTTTACTACTGCTACACAAGATGCTTCTTTAGTTGGTATCAATGATTGGTTGGCACTTTTGGTTAGCCATGAAATGCGTCATATTCATCAGAATGAGGCTTCTCGACAGGGTTTTGGTAATTGGGTTCATGGTTTATTTGGCGCGTATGGGCAATCAGTTTACAGTAATTTATTAATTCCCAATTGGCTTTGGGAAGGTGATGCGGTGGAAACGGAATCGAGGATTAATTCGATGGGTCGTTCGAATATACCTCAATTTAAGTTGCCTTTGAAAGCCTATTTAGAAGCTTATGGTATACCTAGTTATGCCAAAATGATGGGGAAATCCTATCAGCAGTTGGTTCCGAATCATTATGTGTTTGGGCAATATATAAGCCAACAAATGACCAAAGATTTTGGGAATGAATTTATTCCCTCCTTATGGCAGTCAACGTTAAATCATCCGACTTTATTCGCTTTTTCAAAGCAGTTTAAAAAACGTACAGGACTGTCGATAGACCAATATGCAAAGCAAAAGTTCTCAACTTTTATAACGAAGATCCCTAAGTCAAAAATTCAGAAGCAAGGTTATACACAGTATTTATATCCTAATGTTTTACGTGATGGTCGCATCATTGCCTTGAAGAGTGGATTTTCTGATATTAAGCAATTGGTTGAAATTCAAAACGGTCATGAGCGCCGATTAACCTATTTGGGTCCACTTGTTGATGCATCTATGTTGAGTGCATCAGATGATTTTGTGGTTTGGTCTGAAATGGATTATGATCCTCGATGGGGCCAAAAACAACAATCCCGAATCGTTTTTTATGATTTTAAGTCAAGAAAGACTTCGTTTTGGGAGAATGATGAAAAGTGGATAAGTCCAAGTATATCAAGTGATTCCAAGGTAGTTTCTTTTATTCAATTGAAAGAAAATGGTCAAAGCGTTCTACGTGTGTATGACCGCGAACAGAGAAAACCGCTTAATGAATTGATCGCACAGACTGGTGAGCAATTTCTTCAGCCGCGTTTGAGTGAATCAGGAACCTTGGTTTATGTATCGAAAAAAGGAGGAAATAAATCGATCTGTATTTGGGACTATTTAAATCAGCAAGTGATTTATCGCAAAGATTTTGGCCAACATAATATTGCACATCCTAGTGTTGCGGGAGATTGGATTTATTTAAATTATCCTGAAGGAGATGTGGATCAAATTGCGCGTATTCATATAAAGGATAATCGCTTTGAATTGTTGACTGATGAGCGTTGGGGAGCTTATCAAGCTGCTCCGCAGGCAGATTCATTGGTTTATTCAGCCTATAGAGCAAGCGGAAACGAAATAGTCAAAATGCCTTTACATGCTAAGGCAATTAATTGGGAATTAAAATATAATCCTTCTGAAAAGGACGCTATTAAAACTCAGTATGCAACGAAGTATTTTTCTAAATGGAATTTGTTGAATCCCTTTACATGGGGTCCTGTTATTAGCTCTACTGGAACTCAATTGGAATACAGTATTATCTCGCGTGATGTTTTCAATTCCTTGCAAGCTGCCGCCGGAATTCGTTATTCGACTAATGAAAAATCGTTGAATCAATTTGCTCGACTGTCCTATCAAGCTTGGTACCCAATCATTGATGTTAATTATCAATCAGGCGACCGCCAAACGCAATTATATATCGACAATAAAAAGCCTTTGGATAGTTTACGGACGGATCAGTGGAAACAACAAACCTGGGATGTAGGTTTGCGAATTCCACTCAATTTGACGCATAGTGCCTATCAAGAGTTGTTGCAATTCAGTTCGAATCTTGGTTTCTTACAAGTTAGTGGATATGATTTAAGTAAGCGATATTACACGGAGCCCTTTAATGGGAACTATAGCTTTGTTAAACATCAAGTTTATTATAGTAAATTATTGAGTCGGAGTTTGTGGGATGTTCAAGCTAGAAAGGGAATTGTTTTACAAGCCAACTGGCAAGGGATACCGTTTAAGCAATCGCTTCAGGATGAATTGTGGAATATACAGGCTCAAGTATATTTACCAGGTGTGTTTAAGCATGATGGAGTTTTGTTGCGGTATGCTTACCAACAAGAATCCGTAGGGAATTATCGATTTTCTAGCTCAGTAAATTTTCCTAGAGGTTATTTATATACATCATTTAATCGCCTGTCGACAATGGGTATTGATTATCGTTTCCCGATTAAGAATACAGATTTTAACTTGGGGCGTATTCTTTACGTTACGCGTTTGAAGGGGAATCTATTCGGTGATTTGGGGATTGGGGAAGATATTTTGTCAAAAACAACACAATCGTTTCATTCATTCGGTGTAGATTTGTCGGCTCAATTTCATGCATTTCGGTTCTCTCAGTCTTTTGAATTAGGAGTTCGAGCCATGTATGTTTCAGAAAGTAAATCTTGGGCTATTGTTCCATTGGTTATTGATATAGGATTTTGATTAATAGGCTTGCGATTCTTGTTATTGTTTCATTTGTATTTGTTGCTTGCGAGAAAGCACAGGATACAAAAGGAGAAACCATACCCCCTATTGCTATTTTTCAGAAATCACAAATGCCTGAATTGGTTGTAGCATATTTGACCAATTTGTTGGAAAATCAAGATGGAGCAAACTTATATTATTTAAGAGCTGAGGCTTATTTTGACTTGCGTGCTTATCAAAAAGCGCAATTGGATATCGAACAAGCCTTAAATCAGGTTCCTGGAGATTTGGACTATTTATTATTGTCGGCGCAAATTAAATGTCATATAGGATTAATTTCAGAGGCTATCGAAGATGCGAAATTGGTTGAGTCAAGTGGATTGGCATCTGCCAAACTATATGAAACTTTATCAAATCTATATCTTGAAAATAACGAAAAGAAACTGGGTTACTTTTACTTACGCAAACTAGAACAAGTAGGAATTCCTTCTTCCGAGCGAATTCATTTCGATTTTCTAAAGCGCCAATTTAGATTGGACAGTTTAGGTGCTTTGCAATCAGTTCGATTGACCGATATTAATCATCCTGATTTGGCCCACGCCTATTTTTCTTATCAGATTGGTCATATACCCAACATTACTTATCAAAAACAAATCTTAGCCGAGATTAAAAAATACCCCCTTGATCCTTATTTGATGTTTAGTTGGGGGCAGTTTTTAGTTCATGTGGGTCAATTTTCGCAAGCGGAAAAAGTGTTCAAACAAAGTGTAGCTTGGTTGCCACAACATCCTGCGATGCGAATGGCTTTGGCTCATTTTTATTTGAATCGTAAGCAATTTGATCAAGTTGAATTGACTCTAGCTCCGTTAGCTTCGAATCCACGTGTAATCAGGGACGTACTTTATTTAAAAGTATTGGTGGCGTTAAACCGGGGTGAGAAATCTAAAAGTGTTGCCTTGTTGGATTCGGCCAGGAAGGTATATGTAGGCGATGGTCGTTTTTCTCTTATGTACGATCGATTGGTTGGTAAAAAGATTGATTCGGTCAATAATACACAAGATTCTACCCAACAAATTGTTCCGTAAATTTCCTGTTTTATCAAGTTTAAAATGCGGGTAAATTCGTACCTTTGCAAAAATTTTTTATATGATTAAGATATCTTTTCCTGACGGTCAGGTTCGTGAGTTTGAAAAAGGTGTAACACCGATGGATGTTGCATTGTCAATTTCAGAGGGTTTGGCGCGTAATGTGTTGGCTGCTAAATTGAACGATGCGGTAGTTGATGCTTCTACACCTATTGATTCAGATGCGAGTTTGCAATTGTTGACTTGGAATGACGAGGAAGGGAAAAAGACATTTTGGCATTCATCTGCTCACTTAATGGCTGAAGCGATTGAGGCTTTATATCCAGGAACTAAATTTGGTATTGGACCAGCGATTGAGCATGGATTTTATTATGATATTGATCTAGGAGGAAAGGAATTTGGTTCGGATCAATTCAAAGAAATCGAAGATAAAATGGTGGAATTGGCTCGTCAAAAGAGCGAATATCTACGTAAATCTGTTTCCAAAGCAGATGCAATCGCTTACTTTCAGGAAAAAAACGACGAGTATAAATTAGAGTTGTTAGAAGGATTATCTGATGGCTCGATTACCTTTTATACACAAGGAAACTTTACAGATTTATGTCGGGGACCTCATATTCCATCCACTGGATTTATTAAGTCGGTTAAATTATTAAGCGTGGCAGGAGCGTATTGGCGTGGAGATGAGAAGCGCAAGCAAATGACGCGTATTTATGCCATTACCTTCCCGAAAGCGAAGGAATTGGAAGAATATTTATTCTTATTAGAGGAAGCGAAACGTCGTGATCACCGAAAATTAGGTAAGGAATTAGAGCTTTTTGCATTCTCTGAAAAAGTGGGCATGGGACTTCCTTTGTGGTTGCCGAAAGGTACAATTTTACGTGAGCGATTGGAGAATTTCTTAAAGCGTGCGCAAGTTCGTGCAGGCTACTCCCCTGTTGTGACACCACATATTGCCAGTAAAGAATTATATGTGACTTCAGGTCACTATGCGAAATATGGTAAGGATTCATTTCAGCCGATTCATACGCCGGATGAAGGTGAAGAGTATTTATTGAAACCAATGAACTGCCCGCATCACTGCGAGATTTATAAGACAAAACCACGTTCTTACAAGGATTTGCCATTACGTTTGGCAGAGTTTGGTACGGTATATCGTTATGAGCAATCTGGTGAATTACATGGGCTAACACGTGTTCGTGGATTTACACAAGATGATGCCCATATATTCTGTCGGCCGGATCAAGTAGAAGAAGAATTCATGAAAGTAATTGATTTGGTTCTTTATGTCTTTAAGGCATTGGGATTCAATGAATATTCAGCTCAAGTTTCTTTGCGTGATCGTGAGAACCATGAAAAATACATCGGTAACGATGAAGATTGGGATCGTGCAGAGCAAGCCATTATTAAAACCGCTGAATTGAAGGGTTTGCCCACAGTAGTTGAATATGGAGAGGCAGCATTTTATGGTCCTAAATTAGACTTCATGGTGCGCGATGCACTGGGTCGTAAATGGCAATTAGGTACGATTCAGGTGGATTATCAATTACCTCAACGTTTTGAGTTGGAATATACGGGTTCTGATAACCAAAAACACCGTCCGGTGATGATTCACCGTGCGCCATTTGGTTCACTGGAGCGTTTTGTGGCTATTTTGATTGAGAACACGGCTGGGAATTTCCCTTTGTGGCTTTCGCCAGATCAATTAGCTGTTTTACCTATTTCAGAGAAATTTGAAGATTACGCAAACGAAGTTTATTTGCGCTTGCAGGAGCGTGATTTACGTGGATATGTGGATCATCGGAATGAGAAAATGGGACGTAAGATTCGGGATGCGGAAGTGGGTAAAGTGCCTTTTATGATCATTGTAGGTGAAAAAGAGCAAGCAGAAGGCATGGTGAGTATACGTAAGAAAGGTGAAGGAGACTTAGGGATGATGAGCTTGGATGCCTTTATGGCATTGGCTGGTGAGGAAATTAACCAACATTCGTATTCAAATTAGAAAATACTGATAATTTAAGCGCTTAGGCATTATTTGTTTGCAAATACGCGCATTTTAAATTAGCTTCGATTGATTTTTATTTAAACCAAATTATAATTTATGGCTTTACGCCCCAACAACAATTACCGAGGAAATAAGCGCGAAGAAGAACCGTATCGAATTAATCAGTTGATTCGTGGTGTCGAAGAAGTTCGATTAGTAGGAGAAAACATTGAAATTGGTGTATATCCTTTCGCGAAGGCATTGGCAATTGCGGAGTCTCAAAACTTGGATTTGGTGGAAATTTCCCCCAAAGCTGTCCCTCCTGTTTGTAAGGTAATTGATTATGCGAAGTTTAAGTATGATCAAAAGAAAAAGCAAAAGGAAATCAAAGCCAATGCTACCAAGACAGTCATCAAGGAAATCCGTTTCGGTCCTAATACGGATGAGCACGATTTCAACTTTAAATTAAAACATGCTGTCAACTTCCTGAAAGAAGGTGCAAAAGTGAAAGCTTATGTACACTTTGTAGGTCGAACTATTGTATTTAAAGAGCGTGGCGAAATGCTATTGCTTAACTTTGCCAAGGGATTAGAAGACGTAGGTAAGCCAGACGATATGCCAAAATTAGAAGGCAAGCGTATGAGCATTATCTTCTCCCCTAAAGTGGCTAAGAAATAATTTTACATTTTAAGTGGAATTTTGAGGTAATATTGTTACTTTTGCGTTCCAATTTTTACATTTAATAATTTTAAGAATGCCAAAAATTAAAACCAACTCTGGAGCTAAGAAACGCTTCAAAGTAACGGGAACTGGTAAGATTAAGCGTAAACATGCTTTTCACAGCCATATCCTTACTAAAAAAACAACGAAACAAAAGCGTAATTTAGTTCACGCTACTTTAGTTTCACCAGCTGATATGGATCGCGTTAACTTAATGTTAGGTCTTTAATTATCAGTTTAGTTATTGTTAAACCAGAAAGAAGGCAAAAAAGTAATCGTAAGATTCGCCTCATTTCAAAAAACAAAAAATTATGCCAAGAAGTGTCAATCACGTAGCCTCAAGAGCTAGAAGAAAGAAAATCCTTAAGTTAGCGAAAGGATTTTACGGTCGCGGAAAAAACGTTTGGACTGTAGCAAAAAACAAAGTAGAGAAAGGTTTGCAATATGCATACCGCGATCGTAAGGTTAAGAAAAGAGATTTTCGCGGACTTTGGATTCAACGTATCAATGCTGCAGCTCGCCAAGAAGGTATGTCTTATTCAGCTTTCATGGGTAAATATAACAAGTCTGGTATGGCTTTAAACCGTAAGGTTTTAGCTGATTTAGCAATGAATCACCCAGAGGCTTTTAAAGCAGTTATCAAAAAACTTGCTTAGTTAGCAAATGAAAGTCCCGATTTATTCGGGACTTTTTTTTTATCCCCTATCTTTGTTATCAATTTGTATAACATTGAAAAAACCAATTTATTTCGATTACGCTGCCACCACACCCGTTCATGCGGATGTGTTAAAGGCGATGTTGCCCTATTTTTCGGAGGAATTTGGTAATGCAGGCTCTAGCCAACATTATTATGGTTGGGCTGCTGAAGAAGCCATCGAATTGGCAAGAAAGAAAATCAGTTCCTATTTTGGTGTTCAAGCTCGACAAGTTGTTTTTACTTCGGGTGCGACGGAGTCCAATAATCTATGTATACTTGGCTATCTAAAGGATCGGCCTAAAGGTCATCTGATTACTTCGTCGATTGAACACAAAGCAGTTCTACAGGTATTTCAGGAATTAGCGCATCAGGGTTGGTCTGTTACTTATCTCCAACCGAATGCATTGGGTTGTATAGAGGTTTCAGATTTAGAACAGGCTATTCGTTCAGATACAACCTTGGTTTCTTTGATGATGGTCAATAATGAAACGGGGAATATGACGGATTTTCAGGGAATATCTCTACTTTGTAAGCCAGCCAACATTATTTTCCATTCAGATGCGACACAAGCAATAGGGAAACTGGATTTAATGCAATATGAGCATTTACCAGATTTACTTAGTTTTTCAGGACATAAGATTTATGGACCTAAAGGAATTGGTGGAATTATATTTAATTCAAAGGTTGAGCTAAAACCCTTAACGTTTGGAGGTGGACAAGAACGTGGTTTAAGGCCCGGGACTTTACCTGTCCAACAAATCGTTGCTTTGGCTGCCTGTTTTGATTTAATGCCTTTATTAATCGAAAGTTTAGAGCAGGTTTCGGCGTATAAATCAAGGATTGTAAAAGGATTGCACGGTGAATTTGTACTTAATTCCGCTGAGAATGAATCTGTACCTCATATTTTGAATATTTCTATTCCTAACATGGATTGGGAAGAATTATACCGCAGAATCCCTGCGATAGCGGTTTCGAATGGATCAGCTTGCAATGCTAAATCGCAATTACCTTCCCACGTCATGAAGGCCGTAGGTCATTCAGATGCATTGGCTTTGTCAACGCTTCGGATTTCGTTGAGTTATTTAACGCAAGAATCTGATGTGGATTTTTTAATTGATTATTTAAACAAACAATTGTTTGATCGATGAAGGAATTATTAGTCATTTTAGCGCAATTAGAATCTCTTTGGGCATCTGGTGAGGCAATTGCCATGGCAACGGTCGTTTATGTGGATGGTTCAGCCTACCGAAGACCGGGTGCGCGCATGTTGATTGATTCCAACGGGAATTGGTGGGGTGGCATTAGTGGCGGTTGTTTGGAAGGTGATTTGCTAAAAAAGGCGCAATTGGCAATGCACCAACAAGCCATCAAACGAATTACATACGATACACGCGAAGATGATCCATTTCAATTAGGAATTGGCTTAGGTTGCCAAGGATTGATTGAAATTGTTATTGATCCTATTCGAGCTAATATAGAACGAACGTTTACTTTGTTTAAGTCCATTGTTGAATCTGGGAAACCTCAATTTATTCAAACTGTCTGGAACGATACGGAATTCTCGATTCAAGCTTTGAATGATGCTATTGCTGGTTGGGACGAAGCTTCACTTACCTTTACAGAATATTTACCTGCTCGAACGCGTATTTGGGTTGTGGGTAATCAATTTGATGCCTGTAGCTTGATTGAACTATGTTTGACCTTGGCTTGGGAAGTTCATTGGGTGGGTAATACGAACAAAATGCGCAAGGATGTACAGCAACGAGTTCGTGCATGTTATGAATGGAATCAAGTTCAAGGAATACAGCCTAGTGATTGCCTGGTTTTGATGACACATGATTTTGATCGTGATGTGGCCTTCATGAATCAATATATCGCTGATCAATCTTTTCAGTACATCGGAATTCTTGGTCCCAGCAAACGCTTTGATCGTTTGAAAAAACAATTGCAACATAATTTGGTTTCGGATATATCCACGCCGGTTGGTTTAGATATTGGTGCTGAAGGTCCAGACGAAATAGCCATTGCTGTCGTAGCTGAAATTTTGGCCCATCAAAACAAGCGGGATGGCCAACGGTTAAAATTTAGATCAACAACAATACATTAACATGAGTCAAATAAACAGCCTAAGAGAACAAATAAAACCCTACCAACAAGCACTTTACGATCACCCCATTAATTCGTTTATTCAATCTCCTGCAGAATTAGCTGTATTTATGCAGCATCATGTATTTGCGGTTTGGGATTTTATGTCACTTGTCAAAAAGCTTCAAGCTGAATTGACTTGCGTTTCTCAGCCTTGGGTACCCAAAGGTTCTGCGGAGACCCGTTTTTTGATTAATGAGATTGTATTAGGAGAAGAATCGGATGTGGATCAACATGGCGTGGTCATTAGTCATTTTGAATTGTATTTGCGTGCGATGCAAGAACTTTCGATCGAGCCCTCTCCTATTCTAAATCATTTATTGCAGGCTCAATCGTTGGTTGAGATTCTTCAAAAAGTGGCCAATGCAAATTTAGCTCCATCGGTTAAGCAATTTTTGCGTTTCACGTTTGAATCCATTGCCAATCGACCTATTGAGGAGATAGCGGCTATTTTTACGTTTGGTCGGGAAGACTTAATACCAGGTATGTTTCAGTTGATCGTTGATCAGTTAAAACAAGATGCACCTGAGCAAGTTGGAACACTTGTCTATTATTTAGAGCGCCACATCGAAGTGGATGGTGATCATCATAGCCAATTGGCTTACCGCATGATGGAGGAGTTATGTGGAAATGATACGGATAAATGGCAAAGGGCGACCCAAGCGGCGATTGAATCCTTGAAGGTTCGTAAGGTTTTGTGGGATGGGATTGTTGGGGGGAATTAAGAGTGAGGAACTAAGAGTTAAGAGTTATTTGGCTTACGATATATTAATTGATTATGAAGCCTCATACTTTACAATCTATGATAGTTTCTGATATTCAATTTTAGTTTTAGCATAAAAAAGCCCGATCTGTGAGGATCGGGCTTTTGATTTGTTAATCAGTTTATTTTACTTCTTCGAAAGATACATCTTCAGCTCCACCATCTGCCGCAGCATCTGTTGGTTGAGCTCCTTCGCCACCTTCCGTAGCTCCTGCCGCGTACATTTCTTGAGAAGCAGCTGTCCATGCAGCGTTCAATTTCTCTAGTCCTGCATCGATCGCAGCTACATCTTGTGAAGCATGTGCAGCTTTCAATTCTGTTAATGCAGACTCGATTGCTGTTTTGTTGCCTTCTGATAATTTCTCGCCATATTCTTTCAATTGCTTGTCAGATTGGAAAATCAACGCATCTGCTTGGTTGATTTTCTCTACGCGCTCTTTTTCTAATTTATCAGATGCTTCATTTGCTTTCGCTTCATTACGCATTTTTTCGATATCCTCATCCGTTAAGCCACTTGAAGCTTCGATACGAATTTTTTGTTCTTTTCCTGTTCCTTTATCTTTCGCAGAAACGTTCAAGATACCATTTGCATCAATGTCAAATGTAACTTCGATTTGAGGTACACCGCGCTGTGCTGGTGGTAAACCATCTAAGTGGAAACGTCCTAATGAACGGTTATCCTTCGCCATTGGGCGCTCACCTTGTAAAACGTTAAGTTCTACGGATGGTTGGTTATCCGCCGCTGTTGAGAATGTCTCAGACTTTTTGGTAGGAATTGTTGTATTTGCTTCAATCAATTTGGTAAATACGCCACCCATTGTTTCGATACCAAGAGATAATGGTGTTACGTCTAATAAAAGAACGTCTTTCACCTCACCTGTCAATACTCCACCTTGAATCGCAGCACCAATCGCAACTACCTCATCTGGATTAACTCCTTTTGAAGGCTTTTTGCCAAAGAATTTCTCTACTTCTTCTTGAATACGAGGAATACGAGTTGATCCACCTACCAAGATTACTTCATCGATATCTGAATTCGTATAACCTGCATTCTTCATCGCACGCTTACAAGGTTCCAATGTACGTTGGATCAAGCTGTCTGCTAATTGCTCGAATTTAGCACGTGTTAATG
>Ga0228702_1000337_pt1 | contig 37572 bp, 31 predicted proteins | sample McNCre217_Aug_MG_2_FD_178018 | JGI IMG/M metagenome (GOLD analysis project Ga0228702, IMG submission 178018) | Freshwater microbial communities from McNutts Creek, Athens, Georgia, United States - 20-17_Aug_MG | ecosystem: Environmental > Aquatic > Freshwater > Creek | place: USA: Georgia...
GCAACAAATCATCTCACACGTTCACAAGATCTGTGGTATGGCTCGTACAGCACAATTCTTAGACGATATCAAAGAATTAGGTTTCCAACAAGCCTTCCACGGTGGTTTATCGATGGGTATTGGCGATGTTCAAATTCCAGCAGAAAAAGCTTCATTAGTGAAAAAAGCACAGGAAGATGTTCAAGCGGTTTGGGATAACTACTTAATGGGTTTAATCACAGATAACGAGCGTTACAACGCAGTTATTGACATCTGGACTAAAGTGAACTCGAAAATTACCGAGACATTGATGAAGCAGATGGAAGAAGATAACCAAGGATTTAACGCGATCTACATGATGATGCACTCTGGAGCCCGTGGTTCTCGTGAGCAAATTCGTCAACTAGGTGGTATGCGTGGTTTGATGGCGAAACCTCAGAAGAACTTACAAGGTTCAGTAGGTGAGATCATCGAAAACCCAATCCTTTCTAACTTTAAAGAAGGTCTTGACGTATTAGAGTACTTTATCTCTACTCACGGTGCGCGTAAAGGTTTGGCAGATACTGCCTTGAAAACAGCCGATGCGGGTTACTTGACTCGTCGTTTACACGATGTAGCGCAAGATGTTATCGTGAACGAGGAAGATTGCGGTACTTTACGTGGTATCGAAGTGTTCCCATTGAAAGACAATGAGGAGATCATCGAGCCATTATCTGAGCGTATCTTAGGTCGTGTTTCTATTCACGATGTGTACGATCCGATCACGAATGAGTTAATCGTTGCTTCAGGTGATGAAATCAACGAAGCAATCGCAACGAAAATTGATGAGACAGCAATCGAATCCGTTGAAATTCGTTCAGTATTAACATGTGAGACGAAGAGCGGTGTGTGTGCGAAATGTTACGGACGTAACTTAGCAACAGCTGCAATGGTGAACTTAGGTGAAGCGGTAGGTGTAATTGCCTCTCAATCCATTGGTGAGCCAGGTACTCAGTTAACATTACGTACATTCCACGTGGGAGGTACAGCCCAAAACGTTTCCTTAGATGCGAGCGTAAAGGCGAAATTTGACGGGGTGATTAACTTCGAAGAGGTTCGTTCTGTAAGCTCTACTGATGCGGATGGAAATCCAGTAGAAATCGTGATGGGTCGTTCAGGAGAGGTTCAAATTGTGAACCCTGCGAACAAACAAGTATTGATCTCTTCTAACATTCCTTATGGTTCATTCTTACGCGTTAAGGAAGGCCAAACAGTGAAAAAAGGAGATGAAATCTGTGCTTGGGATCCATACAATGCGGTTATCCTTTCTGAAGCGGAAGGTAAAGTTGAATTCGAAGCAATCGAAGAAAACAATACCTACAAAGAGGAAGCAGATGAGCAAACGGGTATGCGTGAGAAGGTAATTATCGAATCGAAAGATAAGACGAAGAACCCATCCGTCATCGTTAAAGCAAAAGGTAAAGAAGATTTAGTATACAACGTTCCAGTAGGTGCTCGTTTAGCCATCGACGAAGGAGATAAAATCAAAGCGGGTCAAATTATCGCTAAGATTCCTCGTGCAGCAGGTAAAACGCGTGACATTACGGGAGGTCTTCCACGTGTAACGGAATTATTCGAAGCGCGTAACCCATCTAACCCAGCCGTTGTAACGGAGATTGATGGTGTTATTTCTTACGGTGTTATTAAGCGTGGTAATCGCGAGATTATCGTGACACCGAAAGAGGGAGCTGAGCGTCGTTACTTAGTCCCTTTGACTCGATTTATCTTAGTACAAAATAATGACTTCGTACGTGCTGGATCTCCACTTTCTGATGGTGCTATTACACCTTCAGATATCTTGAAGATCAAAGGACCTACGGCAGTACAAGAGTACTTAGTGAACGAAATCCAAGACGTTTACCGTCTACAAGGTGTGAAAATCAATGATAAGCACATCGAGTGTATCGTTCGCCAAATGATGCAAAAAGTACAGATTTTAGAGCCAGGTGATACCCAATTCTTACAAGGTCAAAACGTAGATCGTTTCGTATTCCGTCACGAGAATGACTTGATCTTAGATCAAAAGGTAATCACTGATGCTGGAGATTCTGACAAATACAAAGCAGGTATGATTCTTTCTGCCCGTGCTTTACGTGATGAGAACTCTTCGTTAAAACGTAGAGACTTGAAGTTAATGAAGGTTCGTGATGCGCAAGCAGCCGTTTCTTCTTCAAACTTACAAGGTATCACGCAAGCTTCGTTAGGAACAGAATCGTTCATTTCAGCTGCGTCGTTCCAGGAAACTACGAAAGTACTTTCTGAAGCGTCTATCCGCGCGAAACAAGATACCTTAGACGGCTTGAAAGAGAACGTTATCGTAGGTCACTTGATTCCAGCAGGTACAGGTCTTCGTCGCTACAAAGACATTTTAGTTACATCGAAAGATGAATTAAAAGCAATGGAAGTGAAGAAAGAAGCTGCAGAAATCGCTGAAGCGAAAGAAAAAGTAGAAGCTGCAAACTAATTTGTAGATTCATTTGAATAGACCCCCGGCTTTTCTTAAGTTCGGGGGTTTATTTTTATCCCAAAAGAAAAAATGGAAAACCCAACAGAAGAAAATCAACTCAACATCGAACTTCCAGAAGAGATGGCTGAAGGTCATTATGTGAATTTAGCTTTGATCGCACATAGCCCATCTGAATTTGTCATGGACTTTATACGCATCCTGCCTGGGATACCGAAGGCAAAAGTGAAGTCGAGAGTCGTGATGACACCAGACCATGCTTACCGTTTAATGCAGGCACTTCAAGAGAATATTCAGAAATACGAAGAGGCCTTTGGCCCTATCCTAAAAGAAGGGGATGCCGCTGGTTTCCAATTCCCCATGAATTATAACGGCCCCATAGGCGAAGCGTAAACGTTTTAGGTCATTTAATCCCATTTTTTTAGCTGAAAATCAGGTAAAAAGGCGGGATTTTTGCCTTTTAAAGGAAATTAGAATTATATGCGCTTATCGAAAAAATTCCTAGAGTCAGGTAAACCAAACTCCAGCATTGCATTGCAAATTCCATCCCCGGAGGTATTTACTTATCCGGAGAAAGTCCTACAGTTTGGGACGGGTGTATTGCAACGTGGACTTTGCGATTTTTACATCGACAAAGCAAACCGCCAAGGAATGTTCAAAGGACGTGTCGTCGTCGTAAAGTCAACCGCTAAAGGGGGTGCAGATGCCTTTGATGAACAAGATAGCTTGTATACCCATTGCATTAAAGGAATTGAGGAGGGTGTAGCAAAAGAAGAGAACATTATTAACTCCTCTATCTCTAGAACGATTACCGCTTCGAAAGATTGGGATAAAATTATCGAGTGTGCGAAAAGCGAGGATATGCAAATCATCCTTTCGAACACAACAGAAGTAGGGATCACCTATGTGGCAAACGATCCCATTGCGAATGGCTCTCCTAACTCATTTCCGGCTAAATTATTGGCATTCTTGCACGCGCGTTTCACGCATTTCCAAGGTGCTGCTAAAGCTGGAATGGTCATTGTCCCTACGGAACTCATCATCAACAACGGAGATGTGTTAAAAGGCATCGTCCTGAAATTAGCGGCAGACCATGGTCTTTCAGCTGATTTCGTTTCTTGGTTAGAAACGGCGAATCATTTCTGTAATTCTTTAGTGGATCGTATCGTACCAGGTAGCCCTGATGCGGCAACGAATGCAGAAATTTGCGCGCAATTAGGCTATGAGGACTCTTTGATGATTATCTCGGAGGTTTATAGTCTTTGGGCGATTCAAGGGGGTGCCAAAGTGAAGGAAGTTCTTTCTTTTGCTCCGGCGGACAAAGGCGTTATCATTGCTGAAGATATTGAGATCTACCGCGAACTGAAATTGCGCTTGTTAAATGGAACCCACACATTACTATGCGGCATGTCCTATTTACTAGGTTTCCGTCTCGTGAAAGATGTGATGGCGAACGGCTATTTGAGCAAACTAATTATGAATTTAATGCTGAGTGAATTAGCACTGGGCATTCCATACAAGATGGATTTCAAGGTGGCAGATCGCTTCGGACGTTCGGTTTTAGATCGTTTCCGCAATCCGTTTATCAACCATAAATTGATCGACATTACGGTGCAATACACCACTAAAATGCGGATGCGAAATGTGCCCTTGTTAGTTAATTATGCAAAGAATTTTGGTAAAGCACCTGAGCTATTCTGCATGGGCTTCGCTGCCTACTTGCAATTTATGCATGCGGTGAAAGAAGAAAATGGAAAATATTTTGGCGACAGTAATGGCGAGGTATATCCCATCCAATGCGACTATGCTCCGTATTTTTACGAGGCATGGAAAAATTTTGACTTGAAAAAAGTACTTTCCAATACCGATTTATGGGGCACGGATTTAACGGCGGTTCCAGGGTTTGTGGAAGGGGTTTCGAAGTACCTTTAAATGGTAAATGGTGGATGGTAAATGGTGAATGATTCTTCCGGACTGACCACTGGCTACTGAATAGATTTAACAATAAACTATGAAAGCGTTTTTAGATAAAGATTTCTTGTTGCAGTCTGAGACGGCACAAACTTTGTACCATCAATATGCGGCGCAAATGCCCATAATTGATTATCACAATCACTTGATTCCACAACAAATCGCGGAAGACAAACAATTTGATAACATCTCCCAAATCTGGCTAGCCGGAGACCATTACAAATGGCGTGCGATGCGTGCTCATGGAGTAGATGAAAAATACATCACGGGAAATGCTTCCGACGAGGAGAAGTTCTTGAAATGGGCAGAAACCGTGCCTTATACGATGCGTAACCCATTGTATCACTGGACTCACTTGGAATTACAGCGGTATTTTGGCATTACTGAATTACTGAACGCAGATAGTGGAAAGCGCATCTACGATCAATGCAATGCATTATTACGCACTCCAGCCTACTCCGTACGCAATTTATTGCTAAAAATGAATGTGAAGGCTCTTTGTACGACGGATGATCCTGTTGACAATTTGGCCTACCACAAACAAATCAAAGCGAGTGGATTTTCCATCAAAGTATTACCTACCTTCCGTCCTGATAAAGCGATGGGAGTAGATGATGAAATGGTATTTGTGGAATATGTAAATTCCTTAGCGGCTGCGGCTGAAATAGAGATTCACCACTTAGCGGATTACAAGAAGGCGATCGCGCAGAGACACGATTATTTCCATGCGGTAGGATGCCGCTTAAGTGATCACGGTTTAGAGCAGATTTACGCTGAAGAGTATACAGAGCAAGAAATTGCGCATATTTTTGAGCGTCTAATGACAGGCAAAACGATTAATCAAAAAGAGAAATCCCAATTTAAATCAGCTATGCTGGTGTATTTTGCTCATTTAGATCATGCCAAAGGTTGGACACAACAATTCCACTTAGGAGCGATTCGCAATAATAATGATCGTTTATTAGGGACTTTAGGACCAGACACGGGATTTGATTCCATTGGGGACTTTGAACAAGCGCGCCCATTGTCGAAATTCTTAAATCACTTAGATTCGACAAATCAATTAGCTAAAACGATATTGTATAATTTGAACCCGCGCGACAATGAATTGTTAGCGACTATGACGGGCAATTTCCAAGATGGAACGATCGTAGGAAAGATGCAGTTCGGGTCTGGCTGGTGGTTTTTAGACCAAAAAGACGGCATGGAAAAGCAGATCAATGCCTTGTCTAATATGGGGATGTTAAGCCACTTTGTGGGGATGTTAACAGACTCCAGAAGTTTCCTTTCCTTTCCTCGTCATGAGTATTTTAGAAGAATCTTGTGTAATTTACTAGGCGCAGATGTGGAAAATGGCGAATTGCCAGCGGACATTGCCTGGTTAGGTAAGCTGGTACAAGATATTTCGTATACGAATGCAGCAGGATTTTTTAATTTCGAAGCGTAATGAAGAAGGTTATCACATTTGGGGAAATTATGGGTCGCTTAAGCCCGGCCGGCTATGGACGCATTACCCAAGCCCAATCGCTGAATATCACGTATGGCGGTGGTGAAGCAAACGTAGCCGGAGGTTTAGCCCACATCGGGATCCCAGCAGAACACGTGACTTGTTTTCCAAACAATGAATTAGGAAAAGCAGCAACGGGTTATTACCGCCAAGTAGGTGTTGATATGTCCCATACGGCTTATCAAGAAGGTCGTTTAGGCTTGTATTTTGTGGAGTTCGGAGCAGCCATGCGTCCTAGCAAAGTAACTTATGACCGCGCGGATTCTGCCTTTGCAAATCTAAATCCCGCTGATTTTAATTGGAAAGAAATTTTTAAAGGGGCTGGATGGTTCCACTGGACGGGTATTACGCCAGCGATTTCAGAAGCTGCAACGGTAGCTTTGACTGCCGCTTTAAAAGAGGCTAAAGCGCAAGGTTTAACGATTTCGGCAGATGTTAATTACCGGAAGAACCTTTGGCAATACGGTAAATCCGTTAAGGAAGTCATGCCTGACTTGATTGCCCAATGCGATATTATTGTGTGTGGAAAAGCAGATGCGGAAGATATTTTGGACATCGTTCCTTCTGGCTCGCACAAGAGTGGCTGGCATGATATCTGCCTCCAGATAAAAGAGCATTTTCCTAACTTAAAGAAGATTATCAATACCAAAAGAGGGCAGATTTCGGCTTCTCAAAATACCTTGTCCGCGACTTCCTTTGATGGCTCGAAAGTCATCAAATCAGACACCGTAGAAATCACTCAAATCGTGGATCGTATTGGTGGCGGGGATGCTTTTATGGCCGGATATATTTACGGAAATTTAGTATATGGTGATGAGGCGAAGTCTTTGGCCTTTGCTGTAGCGGCTTCCGCCTTAAAGCATACGATCGAAGGCGATATTAATTTAGCAAACTTAGACGAGATAGAGACCGTGATGGGCGGCGATATCACCGGACGATTAAAACGATAAAAATGGCTAGAAATTCAGCAGATGTAGTATACTCCCGATTAGCGGAAACGCCTATCGTTCCTTTATTTTTCAATGCCGATCAAACGATCGCCCAAAACGTACTGAAAGCCTGCTATGACGGCGGAATTCGCGTTTTCGAATTCACGAACCGTGGTGAGGCTGCCCCAGCCATTTTCGCAAAACTAATTGACTTCTGCGAGAAAGAATGCCCTGATTTAGTATTAGGCATTGGAACAATTTACGATGCAAAACAGGCTACTGAATTTATCGAAATGGGCGCAGATTTTATGTTGCAACCTTTCACTACCGCGTCTGTAGGTGAGGTGTGTGCAAAACACAATATACCTTGGATGCCTGGCACGATGACCTTGACAGAGATTCGCAATGCAGAGATTTTAGGTGCTAAATACGTAAAAATATTCCCAGGCAACGTGGTAGGACCCGCTTTTGTGAAAGCGATCCAAGGCCCAATGCCCAAAACCAAAATCATGGTAACCGGTGGCGTAGAACCGAACCGTGAAAGCTTAAAAACTTGGTTTGGTGCAGGCGCAGCGGCGGTGGGTATGGGTTCTCAATTGTTCCCGGCAGAATTAATTCAAAAACAAGATTATACCTCTATATCCAACACGATCGCTAATCTGATCAAAACCTATCACGAACTATAATATGGAAACCATTGGAAAGTACCGCTGGAAAATATGCGCATTGCTATTTTTCGCAACTACGATTAACTATTTAGATCGCCAGGTGATCGGATTATTGAAACCGGTCTTGGAAAAAGAATTTGACTGGTCTGAAACAGATTATTCGAATATTGTGATCACTTTTCAAGCGGCCTATGCCATTAGTTTATTGGGTTTTGGGGGGATTATTGACCGTATTGGAACAAAATTAGGTTATTCTATTTCCATTATTGTGTGGAGTATAGCGGCCATGTTACATGCCCTTGCAACGGGCACAATGAGCTTCGCCTTAATGCGCGGCTTGTTAGGCCTGGGCGAGGCAGGAAATTTCCCTGCCGCGATTAAGACGGTGGCGGAATGGTTCCCTAAAAATGAACGTGCTTTAGCCACCGGAATTTTTAATTCTGGCGCAAACATTGGAGCTGTAGCGGCTCCCATTATGGTACCCTGGATTCTAGGCGTTTACGGCTGGGAAATGGCCTTTATAGCGACGGGAGCAATCGGGTTTATTTGGTTAATCTTCTGGTGGTTCTATTATGAAGTGCCGTCTAAGCACCAATCTTTGTCGAAAGCAGAATTCGACTATATCCACGCGGATATGGAGACGAAAGATGACAATGTGACACCAGTACGTTGGGGCAAATTGTTTGGATTTAAGCAGACTTGGGCCTTCTTTTTTGGCAAAATGTTAACGGATCCGATCTGGTGGTTCTTCTTGTTCTGGTTGCCTTCTTATTTCTCAGAACGATTCCATTTAGATTTAAAGAAACCTAGTTTAGAATTAATCATCGTGTATACAGCGACTACGATCGGAAGTATTGGAGGTGGATGGTTGTCAGGTTATTTAATTAACAAAGGCTGGCCATCATTCAAGGCACGTAAGTGGTCGATGTTTAGTTTCGCGATCGCAGTCGTTCCCATTATGCTAGCACGTTACTGTGATACTATTTGGCAGGCGGTAGGATTAATTTCTTTAGCGGCGGCGGCTCACCAGGCGTGGAGCGCAAATATTTACTCGATCGCGACGGATATGTTCCCGAAGAAAGCGGTAAGTTCTGTCATTGGAATCGGGGGTATGGCAGGATCTGTGGGTGGTATATTCTTCCCGATGATCGTGGGATCTTTACTCGATAAATACAAATTACTGGGTAATATCAACGATGGTTATAATATCATCTTCTTGCTTTGCGGAAGTGCGTACGTGTTAGCTTGGTTGATTATTTACACGTTAGTGCCCACGCTGGAGACAGCGAAGATCGACGACTAGTCCTTCTTTTTAAAGATTAGATTCTTAGTTAGTTCATTTAATTGGGTGATTTTCTGCTGAAAGTCACCCTTTAATGTTTTACGGGCAGCTTCTAATTGATCAAGGGAAGTTTGGATGTCGTCTGGAATGACGTCTTCGAGAAAGGCTCTGATTCTTTTGGCCAAAGTAGGGGATTTCCCGTTCGTCGAGATCGCGATCTTTAGATCTCCTTTTTGTACAATCGATCCTAAATAAAAATCACATAAAGGGGGTGTATCTGCTACGTTACAAAGCAAGTGTTGTGCTGCAGCTAAGACCTTGATTTCTGCGTGTAATTCCGGAGAATCCGTAGCACAGATAATGAGGTCTAGGCCTGCTAAATCAGATGGCTGAAACGGACGTGTTATCACCTGTACCTGCGGAAAATCCTGCAAATATTCCAGCGTTTCAGGGCGAAAAAAAGGAGCAACCATCGTCAATTTTGCCTCTGACGAATTGCGTAAAATGGCGGATGCCTTTTCTAAGGCCACATTTCCCCCACCCACAACCAAAGTCTGGATTTGATCCATTTTCAGGAAGATGGGAAACATGGTATTAGGCATCTGCTGGAGCTTTTTTACCGGCTAATTGACCACAGGCTGCATCAATATCGCGTCCACGAGAACGGCGAATATTCACGATCATTCGTTTGCTTTCTAAAAAGGCAGAAAACTTAGCGATCGCGTCTGCCTCCGCATTCACGAAGGAAGATTGCGCAATGGGATTGTATTCGATGAGGTTGATTTTGCAGGGAATACCTTTGGCAAACTCGTACAATTCTCGCGCATCCTCGATGGTATCGTTGAACTTATTAAAGACGATGTATTCCAGCGTGATTTCGTTACCTGTCTTCTCAAAGAAATACAAAAGAGCAGCCTTTAGCACCTCCAAAGTATTGCTTTCGTTGATAGGCATAATCAGATTCCGCTTCGTATCGTTCGCGGCATGCAGAGAAAGGGCTAAGTTGAACTTTACCTGATCGTCGCCTAGTTTTTGGATCATCTTCGCGATACCCGCCGTGGACACGGTAATGCGACGCGGCGACATCCCTAAACCCTCCGGCGAAGTAATTTGCTCGATGGACTTCAATACGTTTGCATAGTTCAACAGCGGTTCGCCCATCCCCATGTAAACGATATTTGTCAAAGCCTGACCGTACTTCTCTTGTGCCTGGTCGCGGATTAAGACGACCTGATCGTAAATTTCGAAAGACTCTAAATTACGCTTGCGATCCATATAACCCGTCGCGCAGAAGCTGCAAGTTAATGAGCAACCTACTTGGGAGGAAACGCAGGCCGTTACACGTTCTCGCGTAGGGATTAAAACTCCCTCCACTAGGTGATTGTCGTGTAATTGAAAACTGGATTTGATGGTGCGGTCAGCGCTGTATTGCGCCTCCGCAGTGGTCACAATTTGCAAAGAGAATTTCTCCGAAAGCCACTCACGCGTTGTCTTTGGGATATTTCCCATAGCGTCAAAACTGCGTGCAGCCTTCTTCCAAATCCACTCGTATACCTGCTTTGCACGAAATGCAGGTTCGCCAGCTGCAATCATTTCTGACTTCAGCTGTTCAAAACTCAGATTCCGTATCGCGACCTTCTTCTCCAATCTTATTTCTTTAATAATTCACTCACTTTTGCAGAGATGGCTTTACCATCAGCTAAACCGGCTAATTGCTTCGAAGCAACACCCATTACTTTTCCCATATCTGCTGGACTAGTAGCACCCACGGAAGCGATGATTTCGGTGATTTTTGCCGTTAATTCCGCATCTGACAATTGCTTTGGTAAGAATTCTTCGATGATGGCTAATTCTGCTTGCTCTTTCTCTGCTAAATCTGGGCGATTTTGGGATACATATACTTCTAATGAATCACGGCGTTGTTTTGCCGCCTTCATTAAGATTTTCATTTCCGCATCTGCGCTTAAACCATCAGCACCTGAACCAGATGTTTCTTCTAATAAAATCAATGATTTGATTGCGCGTAGAGCACGTAAACGGTCTGCGTCTTTCGCACGCATGGCATCTTTGATACCATTCTCGATAGTTAATTTTAACGACATAGCTTGTTTTGATTAAAAATGAGCCTTCACTCCTTCTAAAAATTCCCGATGGTTACTTAACCTCGGAACTTTATGCTGACCCCCTAATTTTCCTCGTTCCCGCATCCAGTTATGGAATGTACCGGCTGGGGCGATATGGACCAAAGGTGGGCCAAGCACTAAATCATAAGACCTTTTCGCATCGTAATCCGAGTTTTGCTCGCGTAGCGTTTGGTCTAAAATCTGGGCAAAGGTACGAAAATCTTTTGGGGCTTTTGAAAATTCGATTACCCATTCGTGATGACCATTTTTGCCCTCGTTCATAAAGGCGGGTGCTGCCGTGTAATCCTTGATCTCTGCCTGGGTCGCGGCGCAAGCGCGCGCGACTGCGGTCTCCGCATTCTCGATAATCAGCTCCTCCCCAAAGGCATTGATAAAATGCTTTGTCCGTCCCGAAATCTTGATCCGATAAGGGCTCAGCGATGTAAATTTAACGGTATCCCCTATTTTATAGCGCCATAAACCCGCATTCGTTGAAATGACCATCGCATAATTCACCCCCACTTCCACTTGGTCTAATGCCACAATCGTATTCACTTCTTCACCCTCTTCGTTCACCGGAATGAACTCGTAAAAAATACCATAATCAAGCATCAGAAGCATCTCATCTGGTTTAGAAAGATCATCCTGTATCCCAAAAAAACCTTCTGACGCATTGTAGATTTCCAAAAACCCCACCTGCGAAGACGGGAAGATTTGATCCTTAAATAAGGCACGATAAGGCCCAAAAGCCACCGCTCCATGAATCATAAACTCAAAATTCTCCCAAACCTCTAGAATCGACTTTTTCCCCGTAATCTCTAAGATTTTTTCAATCAACACCAGCGTCCAAGTGGGCACACCCAAAATACTTGTCACATTCTCTTTCGAGGTCTCCAGCGCCATCTTCTCAATCTTCTGATCCCAATCCCCCATTAATGCCACATCGAGCGAAGGTGTTCGTATAATTTGTGCCCAAATAGGCAAATTCTTCATCACTACTGCGGACACATCCCCCATCAACATGCTTGAGTTCACTGGGTTCTCCGTTAAACTCCCGCCAATAGACAAACCTTTGCCCTCAAACACTTTCGTATCAGGTTTATTCGCCGCAAGTAGTGTGATCATATCCTTTCCCCCCATCATATGGCATTCCTCCAGTGCTTCTTTCGAAACCGGGATGAATTTGCTGCGGGCATTGGTGGTCCCAGATGACTTCGAGAACCAGTTAATAGGTGTATCCCAAAGCACATTTTGTTCCCCTTGCATCATGCGATCAATGTAGGGAAAAATCTCCTCGTAAGTAGAAATGGGAACTTGCTGTTTGAATTTTTCGTAATGACTGATGTCCTGATAACCATGCTTCGTCCCCCATTCGGTGGAGCGACCATGCGCCAAAAGACCCTGCAACATCTGTTCTTGCAATACCAATGGTCGATCATACATCGCCTCAATCCGCGGCATCCGCCGCTTCATAAACCACAACAAAGTCTCATTAAACAGCGACATGTTTAGGGCTTAAGGAATTGGGGTGCTCGATTCGGGTAATCGGTAATGATGCCATCCACCTGCCAATCGCTGAATTGTTGCATCTCAGCCGTTGTATTAATCGTCCAAGGGATCACTTGCATGCCTTTCGAATGACAAAAATCGATTTGCTCTTTACTCAAATATTTATGCGATGGACTAAAAATCTCCGGTACAAAACCCAGCTCAGAGAGCATCTGCTCTGGCGTCTCCTTCTCCACTAAAGCGGAGATGCGGCCTTGGTGAATGGCTGTTTTCCAGTATTGCAAAACGGCGAAATCGAAGCTTTGCAAAATCAAGGCATCTGGCGAAATCTGCCCAGCAATAACCGCCCACACTCGATCTGCAAATTCTTTCACCGTCGCTGGCTGCGATTTGCCGTATTCGCTTGATTCAGATTTGATCTCAATATTGTAAAAGATCTTGCGACCCGTTTTTCGAGAAAAAGCTTCTCCTAATGCCAATACCTCTGAAAGCAAAGGCTTGTAGGTAACGATACGCACCTGTTCTGGGAAAAGCTTATTCCCTCGGGAACCTACATCGAAGGTTTTGATCTCGGAATAAGGCTTTTGGTATAAATTAATTGTCGAAACCGTAACGGGATTCCCATCCAGAAAAGAAGCATACAAGGGGTTCAAATAGGGCTCATGGGACACATACACCTGTCCATCCGCAGAAAGACATACATCCATCTCGAGCACCGTTACACCCATCGTTAAGGCATGTTGAAATGCCGGTAACGTATTCTCCGGATACAAACCCCTACATCCGCGATGCCCCTGAATCACAGGTACTTGACCCATAGTAATTAGATTAAAACACAATAATAAGAAAAGGAGTTTTCTCATGGTTTTTTCGCCGCGGCTTTTTTTCCTCGCTCCTCGATAATTTCATTCACTCGCGTATATAATTTTACAAATGCATCCGGATCTTTTACATAAGAACCTAGGCTTTTTGCCACTTGAGTGGAATCGAGGCCTCGTTTTTTCAGTGTTTGTTTCGACAGTTCGTGGTAAAGTACCAGCGAGGTATCGGAGTTGCCCACATGCATGTTTTGGATAATGGCTTCATCCAGGTGAATATCTGCCAAAACCTGTGCCATCTGCTCCTGATCTAATCGATTACTCGTGGATTGTTCCGAGCATGCGCTAAAGGCATAAGTAATCAGAGCCATGAAAAGCAATAAATAGACCTTTTTCATCTTGTAAATATACCCGTAAATTAGAAAGCTTTTAGCTCATTTCATTCAGATTGGGTAAAAAATAGGTAATTTAGTCTCGTGGATATGGACATCAAAGCCTTCCTGACCCATGTAGTAAAGCTGGAAATTCGCATTAGAAAAGCGATTAACACGCAAATGCATGGAAATTTCTCTTCCGTCTTTAAAGGATCGGGCTTAGAGTTTAGTGACCTACGTCAATACCATTATGGAGACGACGTGCGGCACATTGACTGGAACACCTCTTCGAAAGGCCATGGAACATTTGTGAAGCTTTTCAAGGAGGAAAAAGAACAAACCGTTTTCTTTTTAATTGACGTAAGCGCCTCTGGATCAGTAGGAAGGAGTGGAAACAGCAAAATGAAAACATTGAAGGAAGTGGCTGGGGTTTTGGCGTTTGCCGCCATCCAAGAAGCGAGTCACTTAGGCTTTGTCTGTTTTAGCGATAAGAATGAAAAATACATGCCGCCAGCCATGGGCAAAAAACATGGCTATAAAGTGATTTCTGAGCTTTTTAGAGTAGAACCAGAGAATACCGCGACAGACCTTAAAGCAGGTTTAACCTTTGCCCTACAAACACTGAAACGGAAAAGCCTCTTGTTTGTTCTATCGGATTTTATCGACGAAGGTTATACCGATTTACTGCGTGCTGCCGCCTTAAAACACGATTTAGTCGTCTTGCACGCGATGGATCAACAGGAAATTCAATTACCCTCAATGGGCATCATTCCCATTTACGATCCGGAACGAAAGCGGACGACTTGGGTAAATACCTCCACGCGTGGATTCAAAAATTTGCTTCAACAGCAGATTAAAAACCGGGGTGGCGAATTGAAAGAATTGTGCAAAAAATGGCATGCAGACTACGTAGAATTACATTCAGGGGAGGATTTCGTGCCCGCATTAGTGAAACTTTTTAATGCCAGACGCTAATGCAAGAAACGCCATTTATCATAAAGGGGAAATTTCAAGAAGATTCGGTCGTGATAGGACAACCGATTCACTATTCCCTCTATGTTCGTCATCCGAAAGACCAGGAGGTATTTTTCCCGAATGCGAATCAGGCTTTTGGGGCATTTGAGACAGTTAAAAGGGAGTTTTTTGCCACAAAAACTAGCGCTTCAGGGTCCTTGGATTCTGCCGTGTATACCCTTCGTTTATTTAACCTAGCTCCAGTCCAAAAACTACAAATTCCTATTTACCTGCTACAGGAGCCAGATTGTACGATTATTTTTCCCGTAGTGGATAGTGTCCATCTGAAACGATTGTTAGCGCATCCGGAACAAATTGATTTGGATTCTTTGTACCAAAGCATCCCCATCCAGCCTATCAACCCTAAAACGGACTTAAAAAACGTGTTTGCGGCAGGAATTAGCCTCCTGATCTTAGCGGGATTGATTTACTGGATTTTTGGGAAAGCGATCACCAAACTCTTCAAACGCTACCTTTTGTGGAGACGACACCGGGAATTTAGAAGGACATTTCAGCGCTACGCAAGGCAGGTGGCTGGAACACCTGTGGGCCTATTGAATTTAGAGAAGGCCTTCTCAGGCTGGAAAAAATACGTGGAAGAATTAACCCAATTGCCTTTTACGACATTTACCTCGAAAGAAATGCTGGATAACCTGGCTGATGAAGCGATGGAAAAGGTATTAAACGAGATGGATTCGGCCATTTATGGTGGAAACTTCTCCAAGAATACAACGGAATCTGTACAGTATTTAGAGGCATTGGCAACAAATTTATACGAAGTAGAACAGGAAAAAATCCAGAACAATGAAGTTTAATCCGCTCTATTCTTGGCACCAAATCCAGGCATTCTTCACCTTCGAGTGGGAGAATAGCTTGTTTTTGTATGGCTTGATATGGCCCTTCATCGTCTATTTCATCAAATATTTGCGCCAAAGAGGCAATCAACCGCGCCTGGAATTATCGCTTTCCATCCCCTTGCAGCAAAATCGAATTTCACTTTTACTGAGCTATGTTCCCATGATCATTCAGATGCTCTCCATCACCTCGGTCATTTTGGTGGCAGCGGGACCCTACCGAGTGATCAAGCACCAGAAAAAACAAGTCGAAGGAATTGATATTGCCCTTGCATTGGATATTTCTTCCTCCATGCAGACCCGGGATATTAGCCCCAGTCGATTAGAAACGGCAAAGAAAATGGGGAAAGAGTTTATTCGCCAGCGGAGTCACGATCCCATTGCATTAGTTGCCTTCGCAGGAGCACCCTATTTAGCGAGCCCTATAACGACAGATACCACCTTTTTATTGCATCAATTACAACAATTTCAGACCAAGCAAATCGTTGAAGAGGGAACCGCTTTAGGCGATGCTTTGGGAATGTGCATTAACCAAATCCGGGATTCTGAAAATCCTAAAAAAATCAGTATTCTAATTTCGGATGGTAACAATACCGCTGGAAATCTGGATCCTGTTACTTCTGCTGAACTAGCCAAGAATTTTAACATCAAAGTATATACCATAGCCGTGGGGAGCCTTCAGCCCAGCGTAGACCCAGTGGATGAGAGTACCTTGCGCGAGATTGCCAGCCTAACAAAGGGCAAATTTTTCCGCGCCACGAATGGACAGGCTTTGCAACAAATTTTCCAAGAAATTGATAAAATGGAAGCCTCAGTGGTCAAAAACGTTACTTGGGAAGAACACATCTCCCTTTCTTACCTATTCGCTGAAATAGCGCTCATCTTATTCTTTATCGGATTGTGGGTACGCATCAGCTGGATAGGCAACTCCTTAGAAGATTAATATGGTTTTATTTCCGCACGCGAAGATTAATATAGGTTTGTACATCACGAAGAAACGTAAAGATGGTTTTCATGATCTGGAGACGTGTTTCTTTCCGGTGCCTTGGACGGACGTTTTAGAAATCACCCCTTCCGAAGGGAAATTTACGTTTAGTTCTTCCGGTTTAGCGATTGCCGGCTCCATCGAGGACAACCTCTGCTACAAAGCCTATGAACTGCTGCAAAAAGACTATAAAATGCCTCCAGTACACATTCATTTACACAAAATCATCCCTATGGGGGCGGGTTTAGGAGGCGGTTCATCTGATGCCGCATTTACCTTACTGGGATTAAGGGATCTGTTTAATTTGCCTTTAACGAATGAGGATTTGCATGCCTATGCGGCTAAATTAGGAAGTGACTGTGCCTTTTTCTTGTCGAAGCAAGCGGCTTTTGGCAAAGGGAAAGGGGATCAACTTCGCCCCATCGAAGCTAGCCTGAAAGGTCAATTTCTCGTGCTTTTATACCCCGCAGTGGGTATTTCCACAGCACAAGCTTATGCAGGTGTGACGCCAGCAAAAGCTCCCGTGGATCTGCGAAAAGCCATTTTAAAATCCGATTGGAAAGAGGTGATTTCGAATGACTTTGAGAAGAGCATTTTCCCACTTTATCCGCAATTAGCTTCCTTAAAAGAGGAGTTGTATACCTTAGGTGCGAGTTATGCAGCGATGAGTGGATCGGGGTCCACTATTTTTGGCATTTTCAACAAAAAAATCGACCCACCTGCGGGATGGGCCGATTATACAATTTGGACTGGTTGGGTAGACTAATCTCCTTAGTCTTTCGCGAAGATTGCCTCTAATGCAGAAGCCCCTTTTGTCACTACCTTACCAGCTGGCAATTCTTTCAATAATTTGATGCCGGCAAATTCAGGAGTAGAGCTCAAAATCTCTACAGGTACCTGTGCCATCACGCCGTTCGTCATTTCCACATAGATAAAACCACCTTTCCCTACACGTGCTAAACCGGCTTGCGGAATACTCGGAATCTTCTGAGTTCCCACTTCAATGCGAGCACTCACAAATTGACCTACCGTGAAATTCTTTTCATCTGATTTTTTCTCAAAGTGCCCGTGAACAGATGTCGTGCGATTAGTTAAATCCACTTGCGGAGCGATCAGGAAGATTTTAGCCGCCGCTTTTTGACCTTCTGATTCAAATTCGATCGTTTGACCAATGTTTAATTTTCCCAAATCCTTCTCAAACACTTTTAATTCCACGTGCTTATCTGCCATACCTACGACTTTAATCAGCACATCTGAAGGCGTTACGTATTTCCCGATGGCCAAAAACTGGTCTTGGATATAGCCATCAATGGGCGAACGCAAGGTTAAAACAGAGGAAAGGTTTCCTTTTGCTAGGGACTTTAAGTCACAACCCAAAACCTCTAATTTAAGCCCCAATGCCTTCACCTGCGCATTCACATGACCTAAATCAGCTTCTGATTGCTGCAATTTCTTCTTCGAGCCCACCTCTTCATTTGTTAACACCTGTTGGCGCGATTTCTCCGAACTCATAAAAGTCTGCGAAGATAAAGCCTGCAAGTATTCTTGCTGCATTTGAATGAATTCAAGTGATGTCAAAGTAGCCAAGGCCTGGCCTTTCGCGACTTTTTTACCTGGAAGTAATTCGTAGGTCGTTTTCACATAACCTGCGATGGGAATGGAAATTGTGGCTAACGAAACGGGCGGCACATCGACTACCCCTGTACATTTAACTTCTGAAGACATTTCGCGCTCCTCTAATGTCCCGAATTCGATTCCGGCATTCGACTTTTGTTCTGCCGTTAATTTAATTTCGGTCACCAGTGTTTCTGAGATGGCCTCTTCTTTTTTCGTGCACGCAGCCACGCTAATAACAAGGCATAACGCTGCAAATTTGATTAACTTATTCATTTCCAATGATGGTTTGACGTGTGATAATGGCCTGATTGTAGGCATTTACTTCTTGTAGATAACTTTCGCGAATTTGCCATGCTTGCTGCGTATTTTGCAACATTTCGACATATTCGATTTCTCCTTGCTGGTACGATTTCAAGGCCGTTTTTTCTAATAATGCTGCCTGAGGCAAGGCCGTAGACTGGTAATAAGCTAAACTTGCTCGGTATTTTGCGACTGCGGCCTCCGCATTCTTGTAATCCGTTTGCAATGCCGATTCCGCTTGCGTTTTTTGACTAAGAAATGCTTCCTCTTGCAATTTCGCTGAGGCAATTTTCGCTTTTTGACCTCTCCCAAAAATAGGGATCGCCAAACCGGCTTGCACAAAATTTTGTCCCCCCACGTTTTCAATACTTTGGGTTGTCACCCCGATTCGCACATCGGGTTTCAAGCGTTCTCTTTCTACGGCTGTCAATAATTTCCCGTGCGCTACTTGTTCCGATAAAAGCTCAATCGTCGGGTTTTTCGATAAATCAAGAGCCGCGGCACCGGATTCCATGGTCAGCGTTTCTTTGCCCTCAATGGTAAATTCCCTCGGTTCATTGATCCAATAAGCCAGATTTTGGTAGGCTGTTTTTTGATCCGCCTCTAAGGCTATTCGCTTCTGTTGAAATTCCCGCAAACGCGTTTCTGCCGCCATCAATTCCAGGCGATTGGTCTCCCCTTGTTGGAATTTAATAGTGGCTGCACGCTTCATTTGGGTGTATAAACTATCCTGAGAAGCTAAGAATTGACCATTTTTTTGCTGTGCCAAAATCTGGTAATAATAGAATTTCACGCTCGATGCCACTAAATTCTGCGTAATCTTCAAGCGCTTTTCACTTAACACTTTTGCAGAAGTTAAGGCTTTCACCTGCGCTTTCAAGAGTGTAGGCCAAGGAATACTTTGCGAGGCCATCACCGTATAGTCCTGACTATAATACGTCTGTGTCTTGCCGTACTGAGCATCCACCGTACCTTTTGGCAATTCCTTACCAGATTGGATGAAGGCCTCCGCGGTTTTAATGTCAGCTAGGCCAATGGCTAGGAGAGCATTGCGTTGGGAGGCAAGGGTGAGGCAAGTCTTTAGCGATAAGCGGGAGTCGTCGCTTTGCGACTTAGTCGACTGCGTCTTAGTCACTGCAAACGAGCAAAAAGACATCAAAACAAACAACGCGATCATCCCTATCCCTTTGGCCTTCAATTTTGCTTCTCTGCGGCCCATCACGATCGAGTAAACGACCGGAATAACCACCAGCGTTAAGAACGTCGCTGTGATCAAGCCGCCGATCACCACCGTTGCTAAAGGACGTTGTACCTCAGCCCCAGGCGAATGACTCAAGGCCATGGGCAAGAAACCTAAAGAAGCCACTGCTGCGGTCATAATAACCGGTCTAAAACGCAATTCCAACCCTTTCTTTAAACGTTCTTCCACGCTCAATCCCTCCTCTGCTAATTGCTTAAAGTAAGACAAGAGTACAATTCCGTTTAATACCGCTACACCAAACAAGGCAATAAACCCAATGCCCGCGGACACCGAGAAGGGCATCCCGCGCAGCCAAAGGGCTACAATTCCACCAATAGCAGATAATGGAATCGCTAAGTAAATAATGGCCGCTTCTAAGAAGGACTGGAAGGTAAAGAAAAGTAACACGAAAATCAGCGCTAAAGCGATAGGTACAACTAAGGCCAAACGCGATTTCGCCGCTTGTAAATTTTCAAACGTACCACCGTAAGTCACATAATAACCTGCAGGTAAGGTGATTTTGGTTTTCATTACTTTCTGGATGTCAGCTACGACACTTTCCACATCACGCCCTCTTACATTAATTCCAATCGTGATACGTCGGTGGGTATTGTCACGAGAAATTTCCAATGGCGCATTTTCATAACTCACATCTGCCACTTCTTGGAGTGGAATTTGAGAACCAGAAGGTAAATCGATGTAGAGTTCGCGTAAATTTTGGATATCTTTTCGATGCACAGAATCCATCCGCACCACTAAGTCAAAACGTTTCTCTCCTTCCATCACGATCCCCGCCGTCTCTCCGGCGAAAGTCATCTTGATCACTGAATTTACCTCGTTCACATTTAAGCCATATTGCGCCATCTTCACTCGATTGTATTTCACCACTAATTGAGGAATACCATCGATTTGTTGAACTTTGATGTCCCCTACGCCATCGATTTTTCGAATGTAACGGGAGGCTTCTGTGGCGTGATCAAATAATTCTTGCAAGTCTTCTCCAAAAATTTTCACCGCAATATCAGACTTCACCCCCGCGATCAATTCATTGAAACGCATCTGAATCGGTTGTGTGAATTCAAAATTTACTTCTGGATACACATCTAACGCTTTATCCATCTTTTCTTCTAATTCTTCCATGGTCTCCGCATTTTTCCACTCAGAAACATCCTTTAACTGAATGATTAAATCGCATGAATTAATCCCCATCGGATCTGTAGGGATTTCAGAAGCACCTATTCGGGATACGACTTGCTTAATCTCCGTAGGGAATTTCTTCATCAACATGGCTTGAGCGGCGGTGTTGACTTTGATACTTTGGGACAATGACGCATTCGTAGGCAATAACGTTTCCACCGCAAAATCTCCTTCATTTAATTCCGGAATAAACTCCCCGCCTAATGACATAAAGAGCGCTATACTTGCACTAAATAGGCCAAAAGCTCCTATTACGACCCATTTGCGTTGCTTCAATGCCCAGTGAATAATGGGCTGGTATTTTCCATACAGGAATCCCATAATGCGATCTGCTACTGTGATTTCATGGCTGATTTTCTTACTCAGAAATAGGGCAGACATCATCGGTACATAGGTCAGCGAAAGGATTAAGGCGCCTAGTATGGCAAAACTGACGGTTTGGGCCATCGGTCTAAACATCTTTCCTTCGATTCCTCCTAAAGCCATAATAGGCAGGTAAACAATAAGAATGATGATGACACCAAAGGCGGCGGAACCGAAAATCGCTTTGGCAGAAATTCCTACCTCTTCATCCATCGCATGTTGACTTAATACCTCGCCTTTTCGATGACTATGGAGCCGGTGAATAATGGACTCGACGATAATGACGGCGCCATCAACAATCAGGCCAAAGTCAATCGCTCCTAAACTCATCAAGTTCGCAGAGACGCCAAAAATGTGCATCAGCGCAAAAGCAAACAATAAACAAAGCGGAATCACCGAGGCTACAATCAATCCTGCGCGCAAATTTCCTAACAATAAAACAAGGATAAATACAACGATTAATCCCCCTTCAATTAAGTTCTTCTCGACGGTATTAATGGCCCGACCAATTAAGACACTACGATCTAAATAAGGCACGATGTGAATTCCTTGTGGCAAGGTCTTTCCAATGATTTCCAATTGGACTTTCACATCTTGCACGACTTGGTTCGCGTTTGCCCCTTTTAAAAGCAACATCACTCCTCCCACGGCCTCACCTTCTCCGTTTCGAGTCATGGCTCCATAACGGACCGCTTTCCCAAAACCCACTTTCGCTACATCTTTCACCAAAATAGGCAATCCCGCCTCTCCTCTTTGGGAAACGACCGTATTTTCAATATCCGCAAGGGAGGTTAACATCCCCTCTGAACGGATGAAATAGGCATCTGTCCCCTTTTCCAAATAGCTACCACCAGAATTCGCGTTATTGACCTGAACGGCCTTAAATACGTCGTTCACACTTACATTCATCGCGCGCAAACGCTCTGGATCTACGGCGACCTCGTATTGTTTTAAGTTACCCCCAAAAGAGCTGACCTCCACTACGCCTTTGATTCCTAACAGCTGGCGTTTGATTAACCAGTCTTGGTAGGTGCGCAGATCTGCAAGGGAATATTGATCCTTGAAAGCAGGGTCGATTTCCAAGGTATATTGGAAAAACTCCCCTAAACCTGTCGTGATGGGGGCCATTTCCGGCACACCCGCCCCTTGTAATAAATAAGGTTCTGCCGCCTTTAATTTCTCCGCGACCTGTTGCCGGGTCACTTCGGTGGCCACTTCATCCTCAAAAACGACGGTAATAATGGATAAGCCCATCCGGGAAACGGAGCGAATATCCTTCACATTCGGGATGGTTCGCAACGAAATTTCGAGCGGATAGGTAATGAATTTTTCAACCTCGGAAGTGGCAAGCGCTGGCGATTGCGTGATCACTTGCACTTGGTTCGAAGTGATGTCTGGCAGGGCATCGATGGGCAATTTGCTCAGCGAATAACCGCCCCAAAAAATCAGCCCCAGGACAAAAAGCCCGACCACTAATTTATTGCGTATACTAAAACTAATAATGGAATTAATCATGATTATAAAATTAAGCTTTCACAAAAACGGCGAATGCCGTGAGCTGCAGTCGTAATTTTAAAACCGGGGAGGCGCTATAAGAATGCGCTCCATTGAGAAATAGTAGTTGTTTTCGTAGAATTCTGAACGACGGCGCACTACAATGAGGGCGGCTGCACAGAGGAAGAATAAAGAGGCCACTGGCAATACAAAGCCCATGGCACCAGAGAAATCGAAAGTAGGTAAACTCGGGTGTTTGGTCGTCTTAGCGTGCTTCGAATCTGCCGCATAATGCATCCAAAGGAAGTCCACAAAACTAAAACCTGCCGGAGCCTGTTTCTTGTGATCTTGAAAATGCTTCACTAGTTCATTTGCCTTGATGGCCTGCTCCATACCCACCTTAGGCAATAAGCCTCCAGCAAATAAGATCACAAAAAGAACGTAAGCAACAACATTTTTCATTCCCCAAATGTAACAAAAATTCGAATTTTTCACCCATATTTATACTTTCATTTTCATTTAAGATGAAATGACGGCCTAAACATGAATGAAATAAATCTTTTGTGGCATCAGCTCACTGATTCTGAAACTATTATCCGTTCTGGATTAATGGTGATTACCTTGATTGTTTTCGCTGAGAATGGCTTGTTCTTCGCTTTTTTCCTTCCCGGAGATTATTTATTGTTTCTGACGGGCGTTTTTGGGGGAACTGGCGTACTGAAAGAGCCTTTGAGCACACTGATTTTGAGTATTTTTCTGGCAGCCGTCATCGGATCTTTGGTGGGTTATCTGGTGGGACGGTTTTTCGGAAAATCGCTGATCAATAGGCCTGATGGCTGGTTCTACAAGAAGAAACACTTAGAATCAACTCGGGAATTTTTTGATAAGTACGGCTTTATGGCGCTGGTGATTAGTCGCTTTTTGCCCATCGTACGAACTTTTACGCCTATTTTGGCAGGGATTACTCACTTGTCCTGGTACAAATTTATCCTACTGAATATAGTGGGCGGAGGGCTTTGGGTTGGTATTTTAGTGACGGGAGGGTATTATTTAGGCCAAAATTTCCCTAGCATCATCAACTACGTACAATACATCATTTTATTCTTCCTGGCGATCACCACCTTTACGGTGATTAAAGGTTATTTGAAATTGAAACAATGATCGAGCAATTTGGCTATGTAGCGGCATTTTTAGGCGCAGGAATTCTATTTCTGGGTTTGATCTTAACCCTTGCCCGCTTCATCCGCCCTAATCGCCCAAACGAAGAGAAAAATACGACCTATGAATCCGGCGAAGCACCTGTAGGAAACGCGAATATTCGCTTTAATCCGCGCTTTTATGTCATTGCCTTGCTTTTTGTCCTCTTCGAAATAGAGTTGGTTTTTTTGTTTCCCACAGCTACTTTATTGAAAGATAAAGCGCTTTCAGCAGCCGCTCCAGAATTTCCGATCTATGCGGTCATTGAACTAGTATTGTTTGTTGGGATTTTAGCCTTAGGGCTGGCCTTTGCCTGGGTAAAAGGATATTTAAACTGGGAAAAACCGGAAACTGCCGCTGAAAAATTGAACATTCCGATTCCAGATAGCGTTTACGATAACATTCGAACGAAACATTCCGCCCCTAAAAATGTCTAATAAAACGCATCCATTTGCCTCTCTGAACGCATTTTCTACCCTGCTACTTGATTATTTAGCAGCAAAACCTGCGTTACAAGCATTTTATGGAAATGCGCCGCAGATCTCCCATTTCAAAGATCAGATTTCAAAGAAAAAATCATTCCCTTCCTCTTCGCGGGCGATTCTTCAGACCGTTTTAACGGAGCAATATGCTGCCATTGGTGCTGAAATGCCGGCGGTGGATCTTCGCGATGAAAATACGTTTACCGTAACAACGGGACATCAGCTAAACCTCTACACCGGGCCCTTGTATGTAATTTACAAATTGGTTTCGACGATTAATTTAGCTCGTGCTCTTCAAAAAGAATACCCTAATCAGCGTTTTGTTCCCGTCTATTGGATGGCGACAGAGGACCACGATTTTAAGGAAATTAATCACTTCTTTGCTTTTGGGACAAAATATACCTGGAATACTCCCCAAAAAGGGGCTGTTGGCCGTTTTGCATTAAGCGATTTCCCAAAAATTCCGTTTAGAAACGAGATCTTCGACAAGGCCTATGCAGAAGGCAAAAGCCTTTCTGAAGCGGTTAGAATCTACATGCACGCCTTATTCGGCGCTGAGGGACTGCTTTGCCTGGATGCGGATGATCAGCGTTTGAAATCTATTTTCGCTCCCATCATGGAAGCGGATCTGACACAACAAGTGCACGAACCTATCGTGCGAGCTACGTCGGAAAAATTAGAGGCCTTAGGCTATAAAACACAGGTTTCGGCTCGTCCGGTTAACCTATTTCAATTAACCGCAAACGACCGTGTGCGATTAGAAAAAGGGGATTCTGTGGACATATCTGAAGCGAGCCCTAATGTCATTTTGCGCCCCTTGTACCAAGAAGTGATTTTGCCCAACCTGGCCTACATCGGGGGCCCGGCGGAGGTAGCCTATTGGTTGCAATTGAAAGGTATTTTCGATTTACACCAGGTTCCGTTCCCGATTTTATTGCCGCGTAACTTTGCAATCGTGAAGACGCAAAAGCAGGCCGAGAAGGCGGAGAAATTAGGATTAACCCTCGCTGATTTATTTAAGAACGAATTAGCGCTTCGCCGTGATTTTGTGGCGAGTCGTACCCAGCACCAGCTAGATACAACGGAAGAATTAAAGGCATTGCAGCCTATCATGGAGTCTTTGGCCACACGAGCCAAAGCCATTGATCCCACTTTAGAGCCCAGCGTTTTAGCGGAACAGGCGCGTTGGACCAAAGGTCTAGAACGTATAGCCAAGAAACTAAAACGCGCAGAAGAGCGCAATCATGGAGATGCGGTAAATCAAGTTTTGGCTCTAAAAGAAGCGCTATTCCCTGCGGGGGAATGGCAAGAACGCCACACGAATTTCCTCGAATTTGCGAGCGATCATCCAGATTTTGTACACGAATTACTACAGACATTCGATCCATTAAACTTCGAATTCTACGAAATAACCCTATAATGCCTGAAAAACTAAGTCCGTCAGACTTCCTCGAAGCCGCGAAAATGTACCCGGTGCTCGATGTCCGATCACCTGGCGAATATGCACGGGCTAGAATTCCAGGTGCTGTTTCATTTCCCATTTTTGATGATGCACAGCGCGCGGCAGTGGGCACTTGTTACAAACAGAAAGGGAAAGATCAAGCGATTGAGTTAGGGTTAGAATATGTGGGTCCACAACTGGCGGCTTGGGTAAAAAAGGCCAAAAAATTAGCCGTAGAAAACACCGTCCTTGTCCATTGTTGGCGTGGAGGAATGCGAAGCGGCAGTATGGCTTGGCTTTTTGAAACAGCTGGATTGAGGGTGAAGATCCTCGTGGGAGGCTACAAAGCCTACCGAAACGAAGTGCTAGCCATTTTCGATCAGCCTATTCCATTTCGGGTGTTGGGAGGAAAAACGGGCTCTGGTAAGACCGAAATATTGCATGAGTTAGCCAATAGAGGTCATCAGGTATTGGATTTAGAAGGAATCGCGCACCATAGAGGTTCGGCTTTTGGGCATTTAGGCCTGGAGGTGCAGCCCACCAGTGAGCATTTTGAGAATGAAGTACACGCCGTTTTGCGTACATTTGATTACCAGCGCGAGATTTGGGTGGAAGATGAAAGTCGGCACATTGGGCAGGTTTTCATGGGGGCGCCACTTTATAATCAGCTTAGAGAAGCTCCCATCGTCTTTTTAGACATTGCCCCCATTTACCGATTACCCCATTTGGTAGACGTATATGCTTCTTATCCGAAAGAGGATTTGGCAAAGGCTTTGGGCAAAATAAAGAAACGATTAGGCCTAGATCGCTTCGCCATAGCGTTAGAAGCACTAGAAGCCGGCGACTTTAGTTTAGTGGCCGAAATTACCCTGCATTACTACGATAAGGCGTATATGTACGGTTTAGACCAAAGAGAAAACCATAAAATCACCCGCATCGAGGTCAAAACCTTAGACCCGATCGAACAAACCGAATTGCTTTTAAGCCATGCTACCTCAGAACTTCCTCGATAAGATATTAGCACAACACCAGCAGACGCCTCCTTTCCCAGCAACGTCTGATATCAAAAAGTTGTTCACGAAAATCGTATTGACGCTTTTCCCAGAACAAACGCGCAAGCATTTTTCAAAGCCGGAAGAATTAAAAGCGGTATGGGAAAGTATCGAAAACGGCTTAGAGAGTCTATTGCATTCCATGAAAGAGCAATTGGATGGAGATCCTTCGGCTATTGCACACCGCTTTTTAGACCGCATTCCTGCCATCTACGAATTACTACAGACGGATGTAGAAGCGATGGTTGCAGGTGATCCAGCGGCTACTACTTCCTATGAAGTAATCCGTACTTACCCTGGTTTTTATGCCTTGGCCTTTTACCGCTTAGCAAATGGATTGCAACAAGAAAAAGTGCCCTTGATCCCCCGTATTTTGACAGAATATGCCCATTCCAAAACGGGTATCGACATTCACCCTGGTGCCAGCATAGGTCGTTATTTCTTTATGGATCACGGCACAGGGATCGTGATTGGGGAAACAACCATCATTGGAGAACGCGTAAAATTATACCAAGGGGTAACCTTAGGGGCACTTTCTGTCGATAAATCAATGGCCTCTACGAAACGCCATCCTACCATCGAAGACGGAGTGGTTATTTATTCCGGTGCCACCATCTTAGGGGGTGACACTGTCGTGGGCAAAGACTCCATCATAGGCGGAAACGTATGGTTAACCCGCAGTGTACCCGCTAATACTAAGATTTACCACCAAGAAAACGTCAAAGTCATTCAAGATTAATATGAGCCAGCTGTTAGAATTAGTCGGAAATACGCCATTAGTCGAATTGTCTCGTCTAAACCCAAATCCCAAGGTGAAGATTTATGGGAAATTAGAAGGAAATAATCCAGGCGGATCTGTCAAAGACCGTGCTGCCAAAAACATGATCGAGTGCGCCATTCAAAGGGGCGAATTAAAACCCGGCATGAAGCTCATCGAAGCCACTTCTGGAAACACCGGCATTGCTTTAGCCATGATCGCACGATTGTATGACATTGAGATTGAATTAGCGATGCCAGCCAATTCAACGCGCGAACGTGTGTTAACCATGGAGGCTTTTGGGGCGCATGTCACTTTAACAGAATCCATTGAATCCGCCCGTGATTATGCCGTCGAAAAAGCTGCCTCAGGTGAATTCTTCCTATTAAATCAATTTGAAAATCCAGACAATTATTTAGCTCATTACAAAACGACAGGACCCGAAATCTACCGCGACACTCAGGGACAAGTGACACACTTCGTCAGCTCCATGGGAACCACAGGCACAATTATGGGCACATCCATGTTCTTAAAAGAACAAAATCCTGCCATTCAAATCGTAGGATGCCAGCCCACAGACGGCTCGAAAATTCCGGGTATTCGCCGCTGGCCTATCGAATACCGACCTAAAATTTACGATCCATCCCGAGTAGACCGCGTAATGGACATTTCAGAGGCTGATGCTACCGCAATGACCCAAGCGCTTGCAAAAGTCGAAGGCGTCTTTGGAGGTATGAGCAGTGGCGGTGCCGTATTAGCCAGCCTCCGCTTAGCGACTGAGTTAGAGGAAGGTGTGATCGTTTGCATCATCTGCGATCGTGGGGATCGCTATTTATCGAGCGGCCTTTTTGGCGAATAAATCCAACCTTCGCGATAATTCTTTCGTTTTTTTTAAGCCAAGATTGGGATTAAATAAAATTATACTTATTTTTGCACTCCCGATTAACACGGGCAATTGAGGTGGATTAGCTCAGTTGGTAGAGCATCGGATTGAAAATCCGTGTGTCCCCGGTTCGAGTCCGGGATCTACCACTTCAATGAAAACAGAAACCCTTTCTATTTATTTAGGAAGGGTTTTTTGTTATTCTATACTCTTGGTTTCAATGCAATTGACGCAAATTGGGAGAAAGCACCTGTAGCAAACCATGAAATTTTTACTATTTTTAGGAGAAATTACCCCCTATGCGCAAATTCCTCTTAAACCTCATTGAACAATTCGGTTACAAAGTCACTAAATTCGATCGCAAGGCCGCTGGGCCCTACGCGGACATTCAAGATAAAACCTTTTGGGGCTTTTACGAGAAATGCCAGCCTTACACGATGACCTCGGTGGAGCGGATGTTTGCCTTGTATCAAGCCACGAATTATGTGATTGACCAACAAATTCCGGGGGATTTTGTGGAATGTGGCGTGTGGCGAGGGGGATCGTCCCTGATGGTGGCACAGGTTTTGGCGCACCGTGGTGTACATGATCGCCACCTCTATTTATACGATACGTTTGAGGGAATGTCTGAACCTACGGCGGAAGATGTGGATTTTAGAGGCCAAAAAGCCGACCAAATGCTCGAGCAAACACAAGACCAGAAAGAGACTTCGGTTTGGTGTTTGGCAAACGTAGACGACGTTAAATTAACGATGTCAAACAGCTCCTTCCCTGCTGCAAACATCCATTATGTGGAAGGGAAAGTAGAAGACACCATCCCAGCTACAGTACCCTCTGGCGCCATTGCTTTGTTACGGTTAGATACCGATTGGTACACGTCTACGAAACATGAATTAATCCATTTATATCCTTCCCTAAGCGAAAGTGGCGTGATGATTATCGACGATTATGGGCACTGGGAAGGCTGTAGAAAAGCCGTGGATGAATATTTTGCGGAGCAAAAAATAGCCGTATTGTTGCAAAGAATTGACTACACGGGCCGTTTGGCCATCAAAAAATAAACAGATGCGCATACTTTTCTTAACCCTTTTGGCATTTAGTACGTTCGCACAGCAAAAACCGATGCGGTTGTGGTATGATAAACCAGCGACCTATTTTGAAGAGGCACTCGTGCTGGGAAATGGGAAACAAGGAGCGACTGTTTTTGGTGGAACGAAGAGTGACAAAATCTTTTTAAATGACCTGACACTATGGTCTGGGGAGCCCATGGACCCCTATATGAACAAAGAGGCCTACAAAAACTTACCCGCCGTTCGAGAAGCATTGCAGCAAGAAAATTACAAAGCGGCAGATTCTTTGGTCCGTAAAATTCAGGGCAAATTCTCTGAATCCTATGCGCCACTGGGAACCTTGTACGTCGATTTCAATCACGAAAACCCGACAGAATATCGACGCGAATTGAATTTAGACAAAGCGGTTTCAACCGTGCATTACCACGCTGGCACAAACGAAATTCGGAAAGAATATTTCTTTTCGCATCCAGACAATGTCTTCGTCATTCACTTGACGAGTAAGGAGAAAAAAGGGCTGAACTTCACCGTTCAATTCAAGTCTTTATTGAAATACACGACAAAATCAACCATCAATCACTTACATGCAAAAGGTACAGCCCCCGTGAGAGCTGAACCCAATTATGTGCGTAAAAAAGGCAACCCCATTCTATTTGACGAGAACAAAGGAACGCGATTTGCCTCGGATATTTTAATTCAATCAGCTGATGGAAAAGTACTGAGAACCGATTCGACATTGCAGATGGTGGGAGGAACGGAAGCGACGATTTTAGTGACGATGGCGACGAGCTTTAATGGTTTTGACAAGAGTCCATCGAAAGACGGCTTGAACGAAGATGAACTATCTGAGAAACGATTGCAAACGGCCAGTTTTAAGGGAGCGGAGCAATTGTTAGCGCGTCACTTAGCGGATTACCAGCCCTATTTCAAGCGAGTGAACTTGAGTTTGGCGGCAGATAACGCACCGGAACTTCCTACGGATGAACGTTTAAGACGGTATGCCAAAGGCGAGAAGGACAATTACCTCGAAACCTTGTACTTCCAATTTGGACGTTACTTATTGATCTCGAGCTCAAGAACACCGGGTGTTCCAGCCAACTTGCAGGGACTTTGGAATCCACACATTCAACCGCCTTGGTCGAGTAATTACACGATGAATATCAATGCCGAAGAAAATTACTGGCTGGCGGAGAATACGAATTTAAGTGAAATGCACGCGCCCTTTTTAGGATTCTTAGAGAACCTGGAAAAGACGGGACGTATCACAGCGAAGACTTTTTACAATGCCCCAGGCTGGGTGTGCCATCACAATTCAGATATTTGGGCGATGACGAATCCGGTGGGCGATTTTGGTGGAGGCGATCCAAGCTGGGCAAATTGGCCTATGGGCGCGACTTGGGCTTCGACCCATTTATGGGAGCATTATTTGTTCTCGCAAGACAAGAAATTCTTAGAAGCTAAAGCCTATCCCCTCATGCGTGGTGCGGCAGAGTTCTGCCTTTATTGGCTGATGGAGGACAAAAAAGGTCGCTTGATCACATCTCCATCGACTTCGCCAGAGAATAAATTTATCACCCCTACTGGTTATCAAGGGGCAACTGCCTACGGGGCAACGGCAGATTTAGCGATGATTCGGGAATTGTTTTTGGACTTAATCGCTGCAGAAAAAATTCTCCAAAAAGACCCGGCATTCCAAGCCTCTTTAGAAAAAGCTTTGGCCCAAATGCTTCCCTACCAAATAGGCGCGAAAGGAAATCTACAGGAATGGTATTTTGACTGGGAAGATACCGATCCAAAGCACCGCCACCAATCGCATTTATATGGTTTGTACCCCGGCACGCACGTGACCGTAGCAGAAACACCATCGATTGCCGCGGCAGCAAAAAAGACCTTAGAAATCAAGGGCGACGAGACAACTGGCTGGTCCAAGGGCTGGCGCATTAACCTTTGGGCACGTCTTCGCGACGGGGATCACGCTTATAAAATGTACCGTGAATTGCTGAAATACGTCGAACCAGATGGTGTTAAAGTAAACTATGCGCGCGGTGGAGGCACCTACCCTAACTTGTTCGATGCTCACCCTCCTTTCCAAATCGACGGAAACTTTGGTGGATCTGCCGCAGTCGCAGAAATGTTAGTTCAATCCACTCCGGATCTAATCGAAACCCTGCCCGCCTTACCGGCTGCTTGGGCCTCAGAAGGATCCGTTTCTGGCTTGAAAACCCGTGGTGGATTTGAAGTTTCCATGACTTGGAAAGAGGGCAAATTGACGTCCTTGAACCTCAAAGGAATAAAAGGGAGCACTGCTAAAGTGAAGGTGAACGGCGAAGTGAAAAGTGTTGTAATTAAAACGGGAGAAGTTCACGTTTTGTAATGTAAACCTAAGCCTCTACGAGCGAATTTACCCAGTCCTGAAATAGTTCAGATTCGATTTGCACGGCCACTGCGGCATGCTGCTCCCAATCTGGCCAAGTCTGCTTTAACTGGGAGATCATTTCTTCTAAATGTCCTTCTTCTTCCACGATGATGGATTTTACTTGGACTTTCGATTTCGTCTCTGTGAGGATTTGCTGGTAGATGGGATACAATTCATCTGCGCGCAATTCGATCGCATAGGTCACTAATAAATAAGCTGCCCATTTCACATCATAACCCGTAAGGCCTAATTTTTTCTTCGCATATTGACTGACGCGCAGGTCTAATACATCTAAATAGAATCGAGACGATCGTGGGTTGATTAAGAAGGAATCATCATACGTCTCGAAACCAGATGGGACTAATTTACTAATCTGCTTCTTCAGATAATAGGCGTGGCGGTGCTCTTCTGCCGCGTGTTTCAGAATAATCAAGCTCACCTCCTTTTTATGCTCAAACTTAGAAATCTTGCGCGCACCTGAATTTTCCATGAAGGAAAGGGTATTCAAAAAACGGGCGTGCGATACAGGATTCGAAACTAATTGAGCGATAATAGAAGCTGTGTTCATACGGGACTTAGGCAAAATGTGAAGACAAAGATAGGCCAAAGACAAAAATTTTCTATCTTTAATCTCCAACAATAATCAACGAATGAAAAAATTTCAACCTTTTTGGCTGGGAGCCCTGTTCCTCTTCGTGAGCACCTCTCTCTTTTCACAAGTCACTTTCCCGATTAATGATGTTGCAAGTCCGTCGAATGGCTATTATGCCTTCACCAATGCGACGATCGTGAAAGATGCAAAAACGACCTTAAGCAAAGCTACTTTGGTCATTAAAAATGGCAAAATTGAAGCGGTAGGAGCCGTAACAGTACCTAAAGATGCCGTGGTGATCGATTGCGGGGGCAAATACATTTATCCCTCTTTCATTGACCTCTACAGCGATTATGGCATGTCAGCGGTCACGCCAGGCGGCGGTAATTACCGTTCTCCTTCCCAAATGATTTCGAACACAAAAGGCCCTTATTCGTGGAATCAGGCTATTAAATCCGAAGTTTCGCACGCGAAATTATTCGAGGTGAATGAATCAAGGGCGAAAGAATTGCGCAAGCTGGGTTTTGGGACTGTATTAACGCACCAAATGGATGGAATCTCTCGTGGAACGGGCGTTTTCGTTAGCTTAAGTAAGCAAAGAGAAAATTTAGTGGTCTTGAAAGAGAAAGCTTCTGCTCATTATTCCTTCAACAAGGGATCGTCTACGCAGGACTATCCAGGCTCTTTGATGGGTTCGATTGCCCTTTTACGCCAAAACTTCTTAGACGCCGCTTGGTACAAATCGAAGCCGGCAAAAGAGGGAACGAATTTGTCTTTGGCATCCTTTAATGAGATCCAAAACCTGCCTCAAATTTTTGAAGTAACTGATAAGTGGTCGGCCTTGCGTGCAGATAAAATTGGTGACGAGTTTGGGGTACAATACATTATCAAAGCGAGCGGTAACGAATACCAACGTATCGAAGAAATGAAAGCGACCAATGCGAAATTCATTTTGCCTTTAGACTTCCCGCAAGCAATGGATTTAGAAGATCCTACAGACGCGCGTTTTGTCAACGTGGCAGAAATGAAGCACTGGGAATTAGCGCCTACGAATCCCGCAAGTTTTGAAAAGGCGGGTCTTTCCTTTGCCTTAACAGCTAATGGATTAAAAGACGTGAGTAGTTTCTTACCAAATCTCCGTAAAGCAATTCAATACGGTTTAAGTGAACAAAAAGCGTTAGAAGCATTAACCTCTGTACCTGCATCGATCTTAGGTGTTTCCGATATGGTGGGAAGCCTGGAAGCAGGGAAATTAGCGAATTTTGTGATTACGAATGGCCCTGTATTTGCAGAGAAATCAAGCCTAATTGAAAACTGGGTACAAGGAGAAGCTTATCCGATCGCGAAGGAACAATGGAATTCGTTGGCTGGAAAATACGACCTTACTTTAGGTGCTACTGCCGCTACTTTGAGTATCTCAGGCGAGCCGGGCAACTATAAAGTACAGATTTTGGGCAAGGATACTACCTCAGTTGATTTCTCCCAAAAAGAATCCTTAATCAACTTAAACTTCAGTGCAAAAGCAGACAAAGGCAAACGCACGCGTTTAAGTGGATCATATGCAAACGCAAGCTTTACAGGAATGGGACAATTAGCAAATGGTGACTGGGTTTCGTGGAAAGCAACTGCTTCAGCTGCAGCTGACACCACAACGAAAAAAGCGGCAAAGAAAGAAGAAAAATTAGAATTAGGTGCTGTTATCTATCCATTTGCGGGATATGGAACCCCTAAACCGGTATCTGCTGAAACGATCTTGATCAAGAATGCGACGGTTTGGACGAATGAAAAATCGGGCATTTTAAAAGAAAGTGATGTCTTATTGAAAAATGGTAAAATCGCGGCGATTGGTAAAGGTTTGAAAGATCCTACAGCGCGCGTGATCGACGGAACGGGTAAACACGTGACGGCGGGTATTATCGACGAACACTCCCACGTGGCAGGAACAGGCGGCATTAACGAATGTTCACAATCCGTGACGGCAGAAGTACGTATCGCAGACGTGATCGACCCAGACGACATTGATATCTACCGTCAATTAAGTGGAGGAGTAACCTCTAGCCACATCTTGCACGGGTCTTGTAACACCATTGGTGGCCAAACACAATTATTGAAGTTCCGTTGGGGTGCTAATGCTGAAGGAATGAAATTTGCCAACTGGGACCCATTTATCAAATTCGCTCTGGGCGAAAACGTAAAACGTTCTTGGAATACGTCAAATCCACGTTTCCCAGACACGCGTATGGGTGTGGAGCAAGTATTGATGGATGCCTTCACTCGTGCTCGTGACTATGAAAAACAAGGTCCAGGCAAGCGCATTGACCTGGAATTAGAGACTTTGGTGGAGATTTTGAATCACAAACGTTTCATCACTTGCCACTCCTATATTCAGAGTGAAATCAATGCGATGATGAAGGTGGCGGATCATTTTGGGTTCACGGTGAATACATTTACGCACATTTTGGAAGGTTATAAAGTGGCTGATATGATGGCCAAACACGGGGCGAGCGCGTCTACCTTCTCCGATTGGTGGAGCTATAAAATCGAGGTAACGGATGCCATTCCACAAAATGCGTATTTGATGCAAAAGACGGGTGTCAACGTATCCATTAATTCTGATGATGCAGAAATGGCACGTCGTTTGAACCAAGAAGCGGCGAAATCGGTGAAATATGCAGGAATGTCAGAAGAGGAAGCCTTGAAAATGGTGACCTTGAATCCTGCCAAAATGTTACATGTTGCTGACCGCGTGGGTTCGATTAAAGAAGGTAAAGATGCAGACATCGTGGTTTGGTCTGATCATCCTTTATCGATTTATGCAAAATCAGAGCACACCATCGTAGACGGTGCAGTTGTATTTGATCGCGCAGCTGATTTGATTCGCCAAGCAGAATTAAAAGCGGAAAAACAGCGCTTAGTGCAAAAGATGATAGGCGCAAAGAAAGGCGGTGCATCGACTCGCCCAGCGACTCCATCGTACAAGGCAGAGAACGAATGCGAGGAGGATCACCACCATGGAAACAGCATTTGGGACCGTATTTCGAACCGTTGGGCTAACACTGAAAACTAAGATTCAAGATGAAAAAACAGATCATATATACTCTTTTCTTTGCGATTAGCGGCCTTGCGGCTTTCGCACAAGAAACCATGCACCCTTCTCCTGCCCAAAGCAAAACCATCGTCATCAGCGGCGGTACCATCCACGTGGGCAATGGGAATATCATCGAAAACGGCACACTCGTTCTCGAAAAAGGCAAAATTAAAACTGTTTCTGCCACTCCTATACCTATTTCGGGAGATGCGGAACGCATCGATGCGACGGGCAAGCAAGTCTACCCAGGCTTAATCGCCCCTAATTCGAGCTTAGGTTTAGTAGAATTTGCATCCACAAAATCGACGATTGATATCGAGGAATTAGGCGAAATGAACCCGAACATTCGTTCGATTGTAGCGTATAATACCGATTCGAAAATCATCAACACGGTGCGTTCGAATGGTATTTTATTAGCCCAAATCACCCCACAAGGGGGAATGATCCCGGGTTCTTCCAGCATTGTGCAATTAGACGCTTGGAACTGGCAAGATGCGGCATATGCGATGGACAATGGCATTCATTTCAAAATGCCTGCCTTAATTAACCGTCCAGCAGCATTTCAGCGCAGAGGTGCGAACGCGGATCCGGTGGCTGCGGGTTTGGCGCGCCTCGAAGAGGCACGGTCCTTTTTTAAGGAAGCAAAAGCCTATTTGAACGAGAAGACCCATACCAGTACAAACTTAAAGTTCGAAGCTACGCGCGGATTGTTCGATGGTAGCAAGCCCTTTTTCGTGCACTGCGACTTAGTGAAGGAGATGCTAGCGGCCATTCATTTTGCCAAAGAATTCAATTTCAAACTCGTTCTCGTAGGTGCCACAGATAGCTGGATGATTGCGGATATTTTGAAGGAGAATAAGGTAGCGGTGATTTTGGGAGAAATCCATAGCTTACCCGCGGCAGAAGATGATGCCGTAGATCAACCCTTTAAAACACCAGGAATGCTTCAGAAAGCGGGAGTTCTCTTTTCCATGGGCTTCGAAGGTGGAGACGGTAACTGGCGTCAGCGGGACTTGCCCTTTCACGCCGGAACGATGGCAGCTTATGGGATGACAAAGGAAGAAGCGCTTTCAGCTATTACCTTAAACGCTGCTAAAATCTTAGGCATCGCTGACCGCACCGGCAGTATTGAAGCAGGTAAAGATGCAAATGTAATCATCACAACAGGTGACGTTTTAGATATGCGTTCCAGCGTTTTAACACATGCCTTTATTCAGGGCCGCACCTTGAATTTAGACAACAAACATTCGCAATTATTTGAGCGTTATAAATACAAGTATAACGTGAAATAAGTTGAAACTTAGCGCAAACTTCAAAGTCCTCAAATGACATAATCGGCTTTTGGGGACTTTTTTTATACTCTAATTGCGCATCAATATCAGTGTTTTCATAAAGTTCCGTTATATTGTGTTATAGTTTTTGTTTTTGCTATTATTCTCTGAATATTATCGAAAATATTACGAAACCACTAATACCAATGAAAACCAAACTCGTCTTTTCGACCGTGTTGATCAAATCTCGTTTGAAATTGCGGATGACCCAATCTCAAGTTGCTTCCGCGGTAGGGGTTTCCCAAAGTGCCTACAATTATTGGGAATCTGGAAAACATTATCCTAATGCAACGAAAATCTACTTACTCATCCAAGTGTTGAAGATTCCGATTGAGGATGTATTCTCCGCTTAAAATTTTCTTACCTTTGGGGGATGATTCGCCTTCACCTTTTACTTTTTTTAACACTCATGGCATGCACCAGCTCCCCTGAGCCGGCTACTCATTTCTATGACTGGAAAAAAGAGCTGAACCGCTTATCATCCTCTCCCATTTCCGTTAAAAAAACGGTGATACTAGACGGAACAGTTGAAGTAA
>Ga0228702_1000339_pt1 | contig 37540 bp, 32 predicted proteins | sample McNCre217_Aug_MG_2_FD_178018 | JGI IMG/M metagenome (GOLD analysis project Ga0228702, IMG submission 178018) | Freshwater microbial communities from McNutts Creek, Athens, Georgia, United States - 20-17_Aug_MG | ecosystem: Environmental > Aquatic > Freshwater > Creek | place: USA: Georgia...
AAATAAAGGAGCCACCTTGGCCACACCCAACTACGGATTCGAAAAACGCCAAAAAGAACTGGCCAAAAAACGCAAAAAAGAGGACAAGCTCAAAGCCAAGGCCGAACGCAAATCCGGCATGCTGTCAGAAGATGGCAGCGATCTCGACCCCGACACCGACACTGAATCGCCAGAAGGCGCAGGCCCCGCAGCTGAAGGTGCGCCGACACCCACCTGAATCTTGGGCCGTTGCAAGGCTTGGCTTCGTCAGCCTTGCGTTTTTAGCAGCTGAGCGGCCGCGACGCGCATGTCGTCCAACGCTTGGCTGGCAGGCGCCAGCACCGTGGCCTTGCTGAATTGAACAAAGTTCTTGCCGGTGGACGTTTCGTACCCCGGGTCGTAATGCCGAGACAGCAAATCGGCCACCACTTCGCGCATTTCTCCTCGCTCAATCTGTTCCTTCCAGTCATCGACCACGGCTTTGCCGCGCAAGGCGACCAGTCGTTCCAGTCGGTCGATGAAAAAGGCTTTGTCCTGGGTGAAGAAGGCGTAATCCTCCAGCAGCAGATTCACGCGCTGGTCCAGCGACAAATCGACGCGAATGCAGGGGCTGGCCCGCATGGCGTTCATCAGTTCGGCGGGCACCGTGAGGTTGCCCACTTTTTTGCTCTCGGCTTCCACGTAAACGGGCAAGGCCGCGTCAAAGCGGCGCAATGCATTCCAGACCTGCGTGTCAAACGCTTTCTGGGTGGGTTGGTTCTGCCCGGGGATCAACCCCAGCACCGAGCTGCGGTGGCAGGCAATGCCCTCCAGGTCGAGCACCTGGGCGCCTTGCTGCGCGAGCGCATGCAACAGGCGTGTCTTGCCTGAGCCGGTGGGTCCGCACAAAACCCGAAACTGCAAGCGCTGCGCCTGGCGCGGTGTGTCTTCCATGACCGCTTTGCGAAAGGCCTTGTAACCGCCTTCGATCAGGTGCACCTTGAAGCCAATCTGACCCAGGATCAGCGCCAGCGAATTGCTGCGCTTGCCACCGCGCCAGCAGTAAATCAAGGGCTGCCAGCTCTTGGGCTTGTCCATCAGGTGCGTCTCGATGTGGTGGGCGATGTTTTTGGCCACCAGCGCTGCGCCGATCTTTTGTGCCTCAAAAGGGCTGACCTGTTTGTAGAGCGTGCCCACACGGATGCGTTCTTCGTTGTTCAGCGATGGCCAACTTTGGGCGCCGGGCAGGTGGTCTTCGGCGTGTTCGCCTTCGGACCGTGCATCCAGGATGGCATCGAATTGGTCCAGTTTGGCCATGGCCTCGTCAGCCGATATCAGGTGAACGCTCATTTCAATTGTTTCTTCAGTTGGGGCCAGACATTGGCCAGCAAACGCGATTGCGCTGCCTCGTTGGGGTGGATGCGGTCTGGCTGGAACCACTTCAGGGGCTCGGCATCGTCGCCCACCCCTTGCAAAAAGAAGGGCACCAGGCCCGTGCCCTGGCTTTTGGCCAGTTGGGTGTACAGGGCGGCAAACTGGCGTGTCATCTCCGGGCCGTAGTTGGGGGGCATCTGCATGCCCAGCAGCAGCACCTGAGCGCCCGCCGCCTTGGCCTGGCGAACCATGGTTTGCAGGTTGTCCCGCGTCATGTCCTGTGGCAGACCGCGCAGGGCGTCGTTGCCACCCAGCTCGATCACGACATGGCTGGGTTGGTGCTTTTCCAACAGCGCAGGCAGCCGTGAGCGGCCACCGGACGTGGTGTCCCCGCTGATGCTGGCATTGACCACCTCGGCGCCAGGTCGCTCTTGCTGAAGTTTTTGCGCCAGCAAATTCACCCAGCCTGTGCCACGCGCCAGGCCGTATTCGGCGCTCAGGGAGTCCCCGACCACCAGGATGCGCGCCGCCTTGGCCGCATGCGCCGACGCACCAAAGCCCTGGCCGACAAGGGCCAGCAGGCTCAAGGTAAAGTGACGTCGTCTCAACAAGGGTGCGCGCATGCCTGAATCCATCATTGCCGTTCGTGGCGTTTCCAAAAGCGTGCAAGACGCCAGCGGGTCGCTGGACATTTTGCGCGATATCGATTTCTCGGTTTCCAAGGGGGAAACAGCCGCTATTGTCGGTGCTTCTGGCTCGGGCAAGAGCACCTTGCTGGCCATCATGGCGGGGCTGGACACACCCAGCGCTGGCCAAGTGTTGCTGGCCGGGCAGTCGATGTTCGATTTGAGCGAGGACGAGCGCGCCGCTGTGCGGGCCCAGCATGTGGGCTTTGTGTTCCAGAGCTTTCAGCTCATGCCCCATCTGACGGCGCTGGAAAACGTGATGCTGCCGCTGGAGCTGGCGGGCCGCTCGGATGCCCGCAGCGCCGCCACCGCCATGCTGCAACGCGTGGGCCTGGGTGAACGCTTGAAACACCTGCCCAAAGTCCTCTCCGGGGGCGAGCAGCAGCGGGTAGCCCTGGCCCGAGCCTTTGTGGTGCAACCGGCGTTGTTGCTGGCGGACGAGCCGACCGGCAGCCTGGACCATGGCACCGGCGCGGCGATTATGGATTTGATGTTCGCGCTCAATCGGGAGCAGGGCACGACCTTGGTCTTGGTCACGCACGATCGCCAACTGGCTGCGCGTTGCGAGCGCATGCTGGTGATCGAGGCCGGTCGTTTGTCCGAGGCGCCAGCACAAGCGGTTTGACGGGGTGTCTGCAGCTTCATGGACCTGGGCCTTGTGCTTGTAGGATCCCACCCCCGTGGGCGATGGATTGAGCGGCGTGTGCCACGCCGAATCGCCCACAGGGGTGGGCTCCTCCACAAACATCTGCCGGCAGCCTCTGGCTCGGCACTTCAAGATCAATAGGCACGTCAGTTGTTGAGACCAACGATAATCAGCAGATGTCATCCCACAAAGTGCTGTACGGCTTCCATGCCGTAGGCGTTCGCCTCAAGATCGCCCCCCAATCCATTGTCGAAATCCATTTCGAGGTCACGCGCCGCGACGCCCGCATGCGGCAGTTCATCGACAAGGCCCGCGATGCGGGCATGCGCATGATCGAATCCGACAATGAGCGCTTGGCCAAACTGGCTGGCGGTCACGGTCATCAAGGGGTGGTAGCGCTGGTGGCGCCCATTCCGCAGAACCATTCGCTGGATGACTTGCTCGACACCATTGAAGGCCCGCCTTTGCTCTTGGTGCTCGACGGTGTGACCGATCCGCACAACCTGGGCGCCTGCCTGCGGGTGGCCGATGGCGCCGGTGCCCATGCCGTGATCGCCCCCAAAGACCACGCGGCGGGCATCAACGCCACTGTGGCCAAGGTGGCCAGCGGCGCGGCCGAGACCATGCCGTATTTCATGGTGACCAATCTGGCCCGCACCTTGGGGGAACTCAAGGAGCGCAGCATCTGGATCGTGGGCACCAGCGGCGATGCGCCGCGCACCATTTACCAGACCGACCTCAAAGGCCCCACGGCTTTGGTGCTTGGGGCCGAAGGCCCTGGTATGCGCCAGTTGACACGCAAGACCTGCGACGAGCTCGTCAGCATCCCGATGCACGGTGCCGTTGAGAGCTTGAACGTGTCGGTGGCCAGTGGTGTTTGTTTGTATGAGGCTCTGCGCCAGCGTACTTGAGTCCATCCGCAGGTCGGTGGCTTCAGCCCCGACGTGTTTTTTCCAACTTATCCAGGGAGTTTGCTATGTCCACAAAAATCCAAAACATCGCACTGATCACCGCCGTCGTGGGCGCTACTTTGCTGGCCGCCTGCACGCAAGAGCAGCAAAACAAGATCAGCCGCGATATTCAGAACTGGACCGGCACCAATGGGGTGTTGGAGGTCTATGCCGGTGACAAACTGGTGCGCCGCTTTTTGAAGGTGGACAAGATCAGCACCGCTTTGGGCACCGATGACAAGACGCCCCGTGCATATCGCTATGGCTACGGCGTGCTCGATGAAAACCTGAACATGCAGGCCGATGACGGCGAGAAGAAGGTGTACTTCGAGATCAGCGATTACTCGAACACGGTCTTTTTCGAGAACCCACGTTAAAGCGCGGGCTCAAACCCAGCCCAGAGCGCCCAGCAAGGCGCCCGCACCAATGAGCCACAGCATGTGCACCTTGGTGCGCCAGACCACCAGCGTGGTGACCGCGGTCAGGACGTAAAGCGGCCAGTCCCGAGCCGGTTGGTTGTGGCTCATGGTCAGCAGCCAAGCGGTGGCCAGCAAAAGCGCAATCACGATGGGCGCCATGCCCGATTTGAAGGCCCGGATGCCGATCTTGTCGCGGTGCTGGTGCGCCCAGCGCGTGGCGGTGTAGGTCAATATGGAGGAGGGCAGCATGATGCCCAACATCGTGACCACCACACCCAGGCAGGCCAGTGCGGCACTCACCCAGCCGCCGCCCAGGCCCGCACCGGCATTGAGTCCCAGGTTCCAGCCCATCAGGGCCACGAACAAAATGTTGGGGCCCGGTGCGGCTTGCGCCAGTGCAATCGACGATGTGAACTGTGCCTCGCCGAGCCAGTGGGTTTCGTCCACCAGATAGCGGTGCATGTCGGGCGCGGTGGTGATGGCGCCGCCCACCGCCAGCAGCGACAGCGAGGCGAAGTGGTTGAACAGGCTCAGCCAATCGCTGCTTGTCAAATGCAGAACCGGATTCATGGGCGTTCTCCGGCTGTTAAGGCTTGCTTGGCCAGTTGCACATAAGCCCAGCCGCATGCCACCAGGCCGGTGCCCAGCAGCACATAGGCCAGTGGCCAGCGAAGCACCCCAACCCCCACAAAACTGATGGCCGCCAGCCCAATGCAAACGGTCATGCCCATGGGGTTGCTGCGCAAGGCGCTGATCAATTTGAGTCCAACGGCTGCAATCAAGCCCGCCGACACCGCGCCCATGCCGCGCAAAGCGCCTTGAGCCCAAGTCGCATCCGAGACCCCACCAAAAGCCACCGCCAGCAGCAAAACCACCACCAGCGGTGCGGTCAGCATGCCGGCCAGACCGGCCAAAGCACCGGGCAAACCAAAATAGCGGCCCCCGATCATCAGTGACAGATTCACCACATTGGGGCCAGGCATGATCTGCGCCACTGCCCAGTCTTCGACGAATTGCTCGCGGCTCATCCAGCGTTTTTTCTCGACCAGCTCACGCTGCACCACCGCCAGCACCCCCCCAAAGCCCTGCAAAGCCAGGATGGTGAAGGACAAGAACAGGTCAGTCTTGGATTCGGGTTGATTCAGGGGGACTTGATCGGACATGCCGAGATTATCGGTGTGTCGCGTCATCAGGTCATGTCCCCATCCAGTCCATTCAGCCACACCAGCTGGCCGCGCCCGCTTTCGCTCAGGCGGGCTTGCAAGGCGCCTGCCTGAGATTCAGGCAAAGCAAAGTGCAAAGTCACCACACTGCCATGCGACACCTCCTGCAGCTGGGCCTGCGCCAGCTCCACCTCGCGCCGCACCAGACCTTCCAGCGCATACGGCACGCTGCAAGCGAGCTGCGCCTGTTTGATGAGCGGGATTTTGTCGGCCGTTAACAGTGCTTGCGCCACCGCATCGGTGTAGGCCCGCACCAGCCCGCCCGCACCCAGCTTGACGCCACCAAAATAGCGCACCACCGAGGCCATCACGCCTTGCAGGTCCTGGTGCCGCAGCACGTCCAGCATCGGGCGCCCAGCCGTGCCGCCGGGCTCGCCGTCGTCGTTGGCTGCCGATTGGCCGCCGGCCAGCAGCGCCCAGCACACATGGGCTGCGTCAGGGTGCTCCGCTTTGAGCTGGGCTACCCGGGCCTGCGCCTCTTCACGTCCCGCCACAGGCTCGACGCAGGCGATGAAACGGCTTTTCTTGATGACCAGTTCGTGGTGGGCGGGTTGAGCGAGGGAGAAGGCCATGGAGGAGACAAGCTTGCACAAAAATGGGTGAAACACTCACCGCAGGGAAAAATTCACACGGTTATGGCCCGTGTCCGCCCCGCCATTGGCAGCGGTGCCGAGTTGGATGGGCAACAGAAAAATTCGACTCAAAGGAATTTGGCCTTGCTCCACCAGCCAGCCTTGTACCACCTGCGCACGGCGTGTGGCCAAGGTGCGCAGCTCGTCTTCGCCGACAGTCAGGTTGGCCAGCATCAGCTTTTCCATGTCCTCCACGGGCAGCGCCTTGGGCAGGCCGAGCACGTTGCGGGGCTTGGGGAACTTGGCCAGCTGGTAGGCGCGGGCCAGGTAAGTGGCGTATTCGCTGCTGTCCAGGTGCAGGTCGGTCAGGGGCGTGTTGTCGCGCTGTGGCTGCTCCATGTCTTTTCGTTTTTCGCTCAGCACCGCCCGCTCCAGCAGGGCACGTCTGAGGCCTTCCGGGTCCAGCTGGCTGTCGCTGCCTGCGGTGATCTCCAGGGTCAGGCCTTCGCGTTCGCGCATGGCCTTGGACAGGGTTTGCAGTTTTTGCACAGCGGCTTCGTCCAGGCTGGCGCGGCCCGTTGCAAAGCTCAGCTGCGAGAGTTCCTGGCCGTTGCCAAACAGCGAGCCCAGCAGGGCAAAGGGCGAGGTGACGGCTTTGACAAACAGGTTGCCGATGACTTTGAAGATCAAGCCGCCGATGGAAAATTGAGGATCGTCCAAAGAGCCCGAGATGGGCAGCTGGATGTCGATTTCGCCTCGGTTGTTCTTGAGCAGGGCAATCGCCAACTGCACCGGCAGCTGGGTGGCATCCGGGCTTTCCACTTTGTCCCCGAAAGTCAATTGGTCAATCAACAAGCGGTTGTTGGCCGTGAGTTGGCGGTCCTGGAGCTTGTAAGTGGCGTCCATGGACAGCTTGCCTTTGTTGATGTTGTAGCCCGCGTATTTGCCGGAATAAGGCGAGAAGTCGACCAGATCGATGTCGGAGACTTTGGCCTGGAGGTCCAGGAATTTTTTTTGCGTCAGCGGATTGAGGCGGGCCGCAATCTGCACCGGGGCGTTGCTGGCGTAGCTGCCGCGCAAATCCAGATCGGCCACGGTATCCGCCGCTGTGGACAGCCCCTTGATGCTGCCGCCCAAACGGGTGACGGTGGCCGAGTAGTTGGGCTTGACGAAGTGATCGGCAAAATCCACACGCCCGTTTTGCAAGGTGACTTTGCCAATCTGCATGGGCAACGGGGTTGGAGCTGCCGTGGCGGCTGGTTTGTCTGCGCGGGTGGCTGGGCTGGTGCCTGCGCTGCCCGGTGTGCGCAAGATGTCGGCCAGATTGAGCTGTCCTTGCGGGTTGAGGATCAGCCGCGAATAAAAGTCGGACAGGGCGATTTCGCCGATGTTCAGATGTCCCGGTTCGAGCTGAAAGTCGACGCCGCCAAGGTACAGCGATTTCCACCGCAAAAAGTCGCCGCTGTTGGCCAAGTCCCGTGCCCGAAACTGACCCAAGGTCAAAGCGCCTCGGTAGCTGGCCAAGAGCTGGCCTGCTTGCTGCTGAAGGTCCAGTGCGCCCTTGCTGGAGAACAGGCCTTGTGCGATGGCGATATTCAGATAGGGGGCCACATAGCCTTGTATGGGCGTTACGGGCAAAGCCTGCGTGTCCAGCGCCAGACGCAAGGCCAGTGGCTGCAGCTGCACCGATCCGCTGGCCTTGATTTGTCCGGTCTGGTTGAGCGTGGCGTCCAGTGTGAATGTGTTTTCGTGCCCGGCGCTGGTGTCGAGGTTGTCTGCGGACAGCTTGGCATGCGCCACGTCTTGCACGGCCACCGGGGACAGTGTGCGGTCTTCAAACCGCAGCCCGACTTCATCCAGACTCAGGCGACCGATTCGCGCTGACCAATCGGGGCCGGTGGCGGTGTTGCTGGGGGCATTGCCTGCGTGGGCAGCCAAAGGCCGAGATGCTGGTAAGGGCAACCAGCGCACTGCGCCATCCGCCGATCGGGTCACCAGGGCCTGTATGCCCGTGCCTTGCAGCTGCTCGGCATTCAGCCGGTGGGTCGACAGGTCCGCCAGCACTTGCCGCGCCGACAGTTGTTTCACCCGCAGGGGTGCATGGGACAGGTCCTGGCCTATATGCAGGCCCTGCAGGTCCAGTTGTTCCAGCAGCCAACGCCCTTGCAATGGATCGGTTTTTGGGAGTTTGACCTCCAGCGTGTCCAGACCCAGCCAAGGCAAACCCACTGCATCGCTCAGGGCCAGTTTTTGCAGATGTGCGTTGCCGCTCAGGTGAAGGGACGGTGCGCCATCGGCCAATTCGGCAAAGTCCACGCTCAAATGGGCCGCGAGCTGGCCTGATTGCAGGCGCAAGGGCATGCTGCTGGGTAAATACGGTTGAAGTTTGGCCAGGTCCAGCGGGTCGAGGTCGACCTTCAGCGTGCTGGCGTGCGACTTGGCAAAGGGCTGGCTGCGTCCTTCCAGTGCCAGCGGCGCGCCGTCCACCACCGCTGAAAAAGCGGGCAGCACCCACACATCGGCCTTGTAAGGCAGGCTGGAGATGAAGGGCAAGTTGAACTTTACTGACTCGGCCGTGTGCCGAACCTCTTTGGGCCGGTCGTCGAACACGAATTGCCCGTCCGTGATCTGGATGTTGTTCAGTGAAAAGCGGAGCAGGGGCCCAGACTGCTTTTGATCACCGGTGGTCCAGCGGTCCAGCCAGTCCGAGATGTCGTAGCGGCCATCGGCCAGGCGCGTGACGGTCATGCGCGGAGCCTGCAGGCGGATTTCATCGACCACGATGCCCGCTTGCACCACCGAAGCGCTCGACAGGTCGATGTGCAATCGCTCAAAGCCCAACTGCTCGCTGCCCGCCCGGTCTTTGACAGAAAGCCCAAGCACATCCACCGACAGGGCCAGAGGATTGATCACGACACGTTCGATCGCGACATCGCGCCCCAGCGCTTGGCTCAGTTGGTCTGTCAGCACCCAGCGTGCCAGCGGCGGTGCCGCAAAGTAGCCCAAGGCCAGGAGCAGCAGCCAGCCCGCCAGCAAACCGGCCAGAATTCTGGGCGCACGCCCTGTGTGGAGTCTCCGAACGAGCCGAAGCTGCCATTCCCTGTGAGTTGTCATTTTTTGATTTTCATGGACAAGCGCCCATTGTCCCAAATACCCATCCCACGGACACGCTCACCCCCAAGCGCCTACACTAGAGGGTTATCCCCCAAGCCCAGCCCATGAACGCCTTTGTCGACGTCTCCTTCTTCCCGCGCGAGGCCAAACCGCTGACCAGTTACCGCAAGTTCTGGGCGCAGCGTTTTGGCACGGCACCGTTTTTGCCGATGAGCCGCGAAGAAATGACCCAACTGGGCTGGGACAGCTGCGACATCATCATCGTCACCGGCGACGCGTATGTGGACCACCCGAGCTTTGGCATGTCGGTCATTGGCCGCATGCTGGAAAACCAGGGCTTTCGGGTCGGCATCATCGCCCAGCCTGACTGGACCAGCGCCGATGCCTTCAAGGCCCTGGGCAAGCCCAACCTGTTTTGGGGCGTGACGGCGGGGAACATGGATTCCATGATCAACCGTTACACAGCGGACCGCAAAATCCGCAGTGACGATGCCTACACCCCCGGCGACGTGGGCGGCAAGCGGCCCGACCGCGCAGCCATCGTCTACAGCCAGCGCTGCCGCGAGGCTTTCCCGGAAACGCCCATCGTGCTCGGCGGCATCGAAGGCAGCTTGCGCCGCATTGCGCATTACGACTATTGGTCTGACAAGGTGCGTCGCTCCATCGTGGTGGACAGTAAATGCGACCTGCTTTTGTATGGCAACGCCGAGCGGGCGATTGTCGAGATCGCCCATCGCCTGGCCGCCCGTGAGCCGGTGCAGCAGATCACCGACGTGCGCGGCACCGCCTTTGTGCGCCGCGAAACGCCAGAGGGCTGGTTCGAGATTGATTCGACCAGCGTGGACACGCCGGGGCACGTAGAGGCGCACATCAACCCGTATTTGATGATTTCGGACCAGGCGCGGGAGCAGGGCGCCAGTTGCGCCCGTGAGGAAGAGGCCAAGGAAGTGGCCGATGCCCACAATGCGCAAAACATTGAGGCCGATTTGTCTGCCGCTGTGGCACAGGCCCGCACGGTGCAAGCGGCCATCCAGCCGCTGAACTTTGTGCCCAACCCAGCCCTGCGTGGCAAAGGCACCCACAAAGTCCCGCCCCGCGACAAAAGCGTGATCCGCTTGCCCAGCTACGAGCAGGTCAAGCAAGACGCCGTGCTGTATGCCCACGCCAACCGCGTGCTGCACCTCGAAACCAACCCCGGCAACGCCCGTTGCCTGGTGCAAGCGCACGGCGAAGGCCACACTGCGCGTGACGTGTGGATCACGCCGCCGCCCATCCCGCTCACCACCGCCGAGATGGACCATGTGTTCGACTTGCCGTATGCCCGCAGCCCACACCCCAGCTACGCCGATGAAAACGGCAGCCACGATGGCGCAACCAAGATCCCCGCGTGGGAAATGATCCGGTTCAGCGTGAACATCATGCGCGGCTGCTTTGGCGGCTGCACCTTTTGCTCCATCACCGAGCATGAAGGCCGCATCATCCAGAGCCGCTCCGAAGACTCCATCATCCGCGAGGTGGAAGACATCCGTGACAAGGTCAAGGGCTTCACCGGCGTCATCTCCGACCTGGGTGGCCCCACGGCCAATATGTACCGCCTGGGCTGCCGCAGCCCCGAGATCGAATCGGCCTGCCGCAAACCCAGCTGCGTGTTCCCCGGCATCTGCCAGAACCTGACCACCGACCACGGCCCGCTGATCAACATGTACCGCCGGGCGCGCAACCTCAAGGGCATCAAAAAGATTTTGATCGGCTCCGGTCTGCGTTACGACCTGGCCGTGCAGTCGCCCGAGTATGTGAAAGAACTGGTGCAGCACCATGTCGGCGGCTACCTCAAGATCGCGCCCGAACACACCGAAGGCGGCCCGCTGTCCAAAATGATGAAGCCGGGCATCGGCACCTACGACCGCTTCAAGTCGATGTTCGACAAATACAGCGAAGAGGCCGGTAAAAAGCAGTTCCTCATCCCGTACTTCATCGCCGCCCACCCGGGCACCAGCGACGAAGACATGATGAACCTGGCCATCTGGCTCAAGAAAAACGGCTTTCGGGCCGACCAGGTGCAAACCTTCTACCCCAGCCCCATGGCCACGGCGACGGCCATGTACCACACCACCCGCAACCCGCTGCGCAAGATCACCCGCGACAGCGAAAAGGTGGACATCGTCAAAGGCGACAAGCGCCGCCGCCTGCACAAAGCGTTTTTGCGCTACCACGACTCGAACAACTGGCCCCTGCTGCGCGAAGCCCTCAAAGCCATGGGCCGCGCCGATTTGATCGGCAACGGTAAACACCATTTGATTCCAAGCTGGCAACCGCTGAGCGATGGCGGCTACCAGAGCCCGCGCCGCGCCAACAGCACCCAGGCACCTAGCAAAGGGCAGGGCGCGCTGGCGGGTAAGGCTAAGCCTTTAAGCGGGCTTAAAAAACCGGGTCAGGCACCGCGCAAGGGGGCGATGCTGACGCAGCATACGGGCTTGCCGCCGCGGAAGAAGTCTTGATTTGACGGATTCAACAGTGAAGTGCAACACTCATGATGTCAGTGGATGAGTGTTGAGTGCTGTTCATAAGAATCGAACGCAGCTTCATGTTTTCAGCCTCTTTCGGGGTGCCCTCGATGGCGTCCCAGACACTGGCAAATCGTTGCTTGCTCATTGGCCTGGCTGTTCACATCCCTGTAGGAGCCTACCCTGTGGGCGATGGGCGTGGCACACGCCCTCAAAAGCCATCGTCCACAGGGTAGGCTCCTGCGGCAAGACACGCTCATCGTCTTTCGCTTATAACTTCAAAGGGCAGGATCAATAGCAACGCACATGATGCGAAACGCACCGGCCGTATCTCGAATTCGAATTTCTTTCACAACTTGCCCCACGGTGTGGCCTTGTTCGATGATGGGGGCGAAGCGGCGCAGCAGGGCAAACACGTTGATTTGCGTCACTCCGATGCTGCCCATTTTTTAAGCGCAACCCGCAAGCCCAACAGCCATGCGCCTTGGCGCACTTGTTCCGGGGTTTATCCACAGGCTTAGGCACGGGTGGTGTGGATGGATGTGGTGTCAAGCGGCTTATTGATCTGGCACGCTGAATTGTGAAATGTGTGAGCTACGTCATCTCGTAGGTCGGTGGCTTTAGCCCCGACATTGCTGACTTCGACGCAGGCTGCATGTCGGGGCTAAAGCCGCCGACCTACAACATCTTTGAGCATTGAAAACTTCACAGGGCCGAATCAATGGATTTATAAGTGGTCTATAAAAAGACTATATTCAGTCCACTTCAATCAAGAGGCGATCCATGCGTTACTCCACTCAGGTCAAATCGATCAGCTACCTCAAAGCCAATGCGGCCGAGGTGTTGGTGCAATTGGCGCAAGAGCGCCAGCCGATGGTCATCACGCAAAACGGTGAGGCCAAGGCGGTTTTGCAAGATGTCGCTTCGTTCGAGGACACGCAAGAAACGCTGGCGTTGCTGAAAATCCTCGCACTGGGCAATCAGGATGTGGCCGCAGGCAAGGTCAAGCCTGTGACCGATGTGGTGGCCCGTCTGCGCGCCAAACGCGCTGCGGCTTGAGTGCCGCTATGCCTGCCAGATTTGATGTGTTGATCGCCGAAGGCGCCGAGCAGGACTTCGAGTCCATCCACGATTACATCAGTGCGTTTGACAATGTGGCCAATGCCAACCGCGTGCTGGATGGTTTGATGCAGGCGGTACAGGGCTTGGCCGAGTTTCCTGAGCGGGGCAGCTACCCGAAAGAATTGCTCAGTCTTGGCATCCAGGAATATCGGCAGACATTTTTCAAGCCCTACAGGCTGATCTATCGCGTCATGGGCAGTCAGGTTGTGATTTACCTGATCGTGGACGGTCGGCGCGACATGGCATCGGTGCTGGCGCGGCGTTTGCTGGGTGCGTGAGGCCTTGACCGTCAAAGCCAATCGCCCTCAGGCGGTCAAGGCATGTTGACCGATTTCAGGCGTTGTTTGTCGCCACCACACACCGCACCCCCAAGTCCTCCATCAAGCGCTGTTGCGCAGGCGCTGGGGCGATGTCGGTGAACAGGGTGTGCACCGCTTTGAGGGGGGCCATCTCGATCATGGCCGGGCGGTCGAATTTGCTGTGGTCGGCCACCAGCCAGACCTGGCGGGATTGCTCGACGATGGCGCGGGCGACCATGACTTCGCGCATGTCGTAGTCGCGCAGGGTGCCGTCGGCGTCGATGCCGCTGATGCCGATCAGGCCAATGTCCACCTTGAACTGGCGGATGAAGTTCAGCGCTGCTTCACCCACCACGCCCAGGTCTTCGTGGCGCACGGTGCCGCCAGCCACCACCACCTCGCATTGCGGGTTGGCCGCCAGGATGCGGGCGACATGCAAATTGTTGGTCACCACGCGCAGGTCGCGGTGGTGCAGCAGTTCGCTGGCCACGGCTTCCACGGTGGTGCCGATGTTCATGAACAGGCTGGCCCCGTGCGGAATGGCGGCGGCTACTTGGCGGGCAATGTCGAGTTTGGCTTGAGATTGGGTGCGTTGTCGTTCGGTGTAGGTGGTGTTGCGGGTAGAGGAGTCCACGGCCCGGACCCCGCCATGAAAGCGCTCGAGCTCAGCTGCTTCCGTCAGCCGCTGGATGTCGCGTCGGGCGGTTTGCAAGGTGATGCCGAACTCCTCGGCCAGCTCTTCGGTCTTGACGCTGCCTTGCTCCCGAACGGATTGCAAGATGGCGAGTTGTCGGGGATTGAGGGCCATGGGGTGTGCGTGTGGTGCGGGACTAGGGGTCTTCACTAGGAATATCAAGAATAGCGCAATTTTCCCCTTGAGTGTCGATACAATCAAAAACGAATCGAATAAATCATAAATTTTTGATTGTTTAAGGCGCTATTTTGAAAAATCATGGCTTAAGCGAGCAATCCGAAGGCGCGGTCTGGGACCTTTTGGTCATCGGCGGTGGTGCCACGGGCTTGGGCGTGGCGGTGCAAGCCGCGCTGGAAGGCCGCTGCGTGGCCCTGGTGGAAGCGCGTGACTTTGCCTGCGGAACGTCTTCGCGATCGACCAAACTGCTGCACGGCGGCGTTCGTTATCTGGCGCAGGGCCGTTTGCGTCTGGTGCGCGAGGCTTTGCGTGAGCGGGCCACCGTCTTGGGGCTGGCGCCCCATCTGGCGCAGCCTTTGCCCTTTGTAGTGCCGGGCACAGGCTGGTTGTCCTGGGCTTGGACCGGCTTGGGGCTCAAGGCTTACCAATGGTTGTCAGGGCGCATGAGCCTGGGGCGCACGACCGCGCTGTCACGGCAGGCGCTGGCCCGTTGCTTGCCCGGTTTGCCACGCATGGTGGCAGGGGCTGTCGCGGGCATGCGTTATTGGGATGGTCAGTTTGAAGATGCCCGACTGGCTCTGGCGCTGGCCAAAACAGCCAGGCGGGCAGGGGCCAGTGTGCACAACCACATGCGGGTCACGGCTTTGGCACCTTCGGCCCAAGGCTGGCAAGTGAGCTTGCTCAATGCCAGGGATGGCCAGGTTCTGACGGTGGAGGCCCGTTGCGTGGTCAACGCCACCGGGGTTTGGGTGGATGCTTTGCGGCAAATGGTTTTGCAGCCCTGGGCGGGCAAAGCGCCGATCAAGGCCTTGGTCAAGCCCAGTCAGGGGGTGCATCTGGTGGTGGCGCGTGAGCGTTTGCCGATCAGTGAGGCGGTGTTGATTCCGCGCACGGCCGATGGCCGTGTTTTGTTCGCTGTGCCTTGGTTGGGTGCGACCGTGATTGGTACCACCGACACCCCGCGCAGCGATGCGCCGCAAGAGCCCTTGCCATTGGATGAAGAGCTGGATTTCCTGTTCCGCGAAACCGGGCAGGCCTTGGGTGTTTCGCTCACGCGTGCCGATGTGCGCAGTGTTTGGGTGGGCTTGCGCCCCTTGGTGGACGGTGCCCATGGCGCAGCCACCAGCCAGATGTCGCGGGAACACCTGATCCGTCGGGAAGCGCCTGGCCTGTTCACGGTCACCGGTGGCAAATGGACGACTTACCGCAGCATGGCCGAAGAGCTGGTGCGGGCCATGGTGGCGCAGGGCGATTTGCCGCCCGCAGTGCCAGGTTCGGACAAGACGGCAGGACACTTGCTGGTGGGCGCCCCCCAGGCAGGGCAAGCTGTGCAGCCGATCAGCGATGCCCCCGGTCTGCATTTGTGGGGCAGCGAAGCGGCCGAGGTCCAGGCTTTGCCGGGGGCCGAGCGCGATCTGGGCATGGGCCTGACCGAGGCGATGGTGCGTTTTGCCGCACGCAGCGAGTGGGCTTTGACGGTTGAGGATATGCTTGCGCGTCGCTGGCGGGCATTGTTTCTGGATGCGCGACAAGCGGCCCGAATGGCGCCGGCCGTGGCGGCCTTGCTGCAAGAAGAAACCGGCCTTGACCCGCAGCTGGATGCGTTTCTGGATTTGTGCCAACGCTACACGCTGGCCGATTGATTTTTTGAACTTTGAACGAGCAAATAACAGGTTTTGAACACATGACAACGGCAAGCATCAGCACCACGCGTTACGGCATCATCGGCTGCGGCATGATGGGACAAGAACATTTGCGCAACATCGCCTTGTTGCCGGGGGCGCAGGTCACACGCATCTTTGAGCCCGACGCCGACATGCTGGCGAGCAGCTTGGCCCTGGTGCCTGGCGCACAAAGCGCGGCCAGTTTGGCCGAGGTGGTGCAGTCGAGCGATGTGGACTGCCTGCTGATCGCCAGCCCCAACTTTTGCCATGCCGATCAGTTGCGCGAGATTGCCCGCCTGCGTCCGCTGCCGGTGCTGCTGGAAAAACCCGCTTGCACCAGCCTGGCCGATGTGCGCAGCCTGGCCGCTTTGCAGGCCAGTTACCCGGCGCCGATCTGGGTGGCGATGGAATACCGTTACATGCCCCCCGTGACGGCCTTGGCGGGTGAAGTCCATGGCCAGCACAACACCGGCCCGGTCAAGATGATCACGATCCGGGAGCACCGCTTTCCTTTCCTGGTCAAGGTGGGCGACTGGAACCGATTCAACCGTTACACCGGGGGCACGCTGGTCGAAAAGTGCTGTCACTTTTTTGACCTGATGCGCCACCTGACACAAAGTGAGCCCGTGCGTGTTTACGCTTCGGCCGGGGTGGACCACAACCATCTGGATGAGACCTACCCCGATGGCACGCCGGACATTCTGGACAACGCCTATGTGATCGTCGATTTCGCATCGGGTCAGCGGGCCATGCTGGAGTTGTGCATGTTTGCCGAAGGCGCCCGTTATCAGGAAGAAATCTCGGTGGTCGGCCCCAAGGGCAAAGCCGAATGCTTTGTGCCGGGCCCCGGCCGTTTTTGGCCAGCCCATCTGGGCGAAGCGCCTGTGCCCAAATTGGTCATCAGCCCCCGCGAGCCCAAAGGCCCGCGTGAGCTGGACGTGCCGGTGGACCCGCAAGCCCTGGCCGCCGGTGACCACAATGGGTCCACCCTTTACCAGCACCAGAAATTCAATGCCGTGGTGCGTGGACAGGGCTCGGTCGAGGTTGGCTTGCGTGACGGCCTGTCGGCCGTGATCATGGGCCTGGCCGCTCAGGAGTCGGCCCGCACCGGTCAGGCGGTGGATTTGATCCGTGGCGATTTTTCTTTGTCGGGCTTGCTCGGCGCTGTTTGATTTCAAGCTTTTTACACAACCAAGAGGAGACATCATGAAAGCAGTTCGAATCCTTCCCATCGCTTTGGCTTTGGGCTCGGCCCTGACTTTGGGCCACAACCTGGCGCAAGCCGGCGAGATCCGCGTCATGTGTTACCAGGATGGCAGCGAGTGCGATGTCACGGCCGATCTGGCCAAGCGCTTTGAGTCGCAAAACCCGGGCACCAAAGTCATCGTGGACACCGTCCCTTACAAAACCATCGTCGAGCAATTGCCTGTGCAACTGGCCGCAGGGCAGGGCCCGGACATCGCACGGGTGACCGACTTGGGTGGTCTGTCCAAGTACTACATGGACATCTCGGCCCACATCAAGGACCGCAAGTATTGGGATACCAACTTTGGCACCACCGCCCCATGGTTGCGGCCCACACCTGCTGACAAGGGCATCCACGGTTTCATGTCGCAGTTGACCATGACCGGCCCTTACGTGAACAAGACCTTGTTTGAACAAGCCAAAGTCCCGATGCCTGGCGCCAAAGCCTCGTGGGACGAGTGGATGGATGCTGCGCGCAAAGTCGCCAAAGCCACACAGACCAAGGCCGCTGTGGCCTGGGACCGTTCAGGGCACCGTTTTGCCGGTCCGGCCATCAGCTACGGCGCCAAGGTTTTCGATGCACAGGGCAATCCGGTGATCGATGACGGCTACAAAACCACCGTGAACAAGTTTGTCGGCTGGCACAAGGACGGCACCATGTTGCGCGAAGTCTGGGCGGGCTCGGGCGGTTCGACCTACGCGGACTCCATCGGTGAGTTCATCAACGGCAACGTGGTGATGGTTCTGTCGGGCAGCTGGCAGATCAACCGCCTGCAAAAAGATGTGGGCAACAAGTTTGATTGGGTGGCTGTGCCCAACCCTTGCGGTCCTGCCGCGTGCACGGGCATCCCCGGTGGCGCAGCCTGGGCGGCTTTGAAAACCAGCAAGTCCCCCAAGGAAGTGGGCGCTTTTCTGGATTTCATGGCCTCTGAATCGGCCTACGGTGAGTTCAGTGCCCGCACCAACAACATCCCGGCACACGCTGGTCTGGCCAAGAAGGGCGTGAACTATGCCAGCGCGCAACCCGGTGCCAAAGCGGCTTTGGGTGTGTTTGGCAGCGGCGTGGCCAGTTTGTCGCCTGTGGCTTATCAGTTCCAGGGCTACAAGTTCAACCGCGCCATCATGCTGCCCACCGTGGCGCGTGTGACCCAGGTGATTGTGGGTGAGATGGGCGCAGACGAAGCGATCGGCAAGATCAATGCCGACATGCAAGACGCTTTGAAGCAGGCGCAAAAGTAAGGGTGTTGGCTCGCCATGACGGCATGCGTCATGGCGAGTCTCCCGTCCCGTCATTGCGAGGAGCTTGCGACGTGGCCATCCATTCTTTGGGCAGCCCGGCCATTCAGCGGTTTTTAATCTCAAAGGTTTTTGTGCAATTCCTGTCGTTTTTCTTTAATTTGCTGGAGCCGGTATTCAAGCTGGGCCAGCGCTGGCTGGGCACGTCGCGGCTGGGGTGGCTGTTTGTCGGGCCCAACCTGATGGTGTTTGGCCTGTTCACCTTTTTGCCGATCCTCATCAATTTGGTCTATGCCACCACGGGCGGCGTGAACCTGATGCCTGCGCAGCGGCCTTACACGGGCGCTGAAAATTTCCAGATCCTGTTTGAGTGCCGGGATTACCTGGATCTGGCCTCTTGCCGCAAAGATGTTTTCTGGCGGGCCATGTTCAACACCCTCAAGTTCAGTGTGCTGCAGGTGGTCTTGATGGTGCTGTTTTCCTTGGTGACGGCGCTCGTGCTGAACCGCAAGATCATCGGTCGGGGCTTTTGGCGCGGGGTGTATTTCTATCCGGTGCTTTTGTCGCCGGTGGTGGTGGCGCTGATCTGGAAGTGGCTGCTGCAAAGCCAAGGCGTTTTCAATGCGGGCCTGGTGGCTCTGGACATGCCCCCGGTTGAATGGCTCACCGAAGGCGGCTGGGCTTTTTTCTGGACCGTGTTTGTGTCCATTTGGGCCCACATGGGTTTTTATACCCTGATCTTGCTGGCGGGTCTGCAGGCCATTCCCGGCGATTTGTACGAAGCGGCCCAAATGGACCGGGCCAGCCCCATGCGCACGCTCACACGCATCACCTTGCCGCTGCTCATGCCCAATTTGATTGTGGTGCTGGTGCTGGCCGCCATTCGGGCGGTGCAGGTGTTTGACGAGGTGTTTGTCCTGACCGGCGGTGGTCCCGGATCTGCCACCACCTTCATCGTGCAGTTCATCTACCAGACCGGCTTTGCCGAGCAGATCCATCTGTATGGCCTGGCGGCTGCGGCCTCTTTGTCCTTGGCGGTCTTTTTGATCTTGCTGACCTTGGCGCAACTGCGCTTGACCCGTGCCAGCCAGGCTGGCCAGAAGGTGAAATGACATGAAGGCGCTGCGTTTTCTCTTTCTCACCCGTGGCCGTCAAAAGCTGCACTGGACCGATGTGCTCAGCTATGCGTATTTGTTGGCGGGCCTGTTTGTGATGTTTGCGCCGGTGCTCTGGTTGGTGATGTCTTCGTTCAAGACCGAATCGGCTATTGGCCAGTTTCCGCCCACCTTTTTGCCCTACAGCCAAAAGGCGGTGGCGGTGCCGGGGCATGACAAGCCCTTGCCTTTGTTCAAAGTGGCAGGCGAGGGCGGACAGGTGCGCGAGCTGGCCCAGGTCAGCCGCATCGGCATCATGGCGACCATGGTCGATCCGGCCCAACCTGGCGAGACGGTTCAGGTCAATATCCGTGAGCGGGTGCCGGTCAATGAACTCAAGCTGTCCACCAGCAATTACACCGATCTGTTTGGCAAGTTCACCTTTGGGGCCTACCTCTGGAACAGCGTGTTCATCACCGTGGTCGCCACGGTACTGACCTTGCTGTTCAACTCGATGGCGGCGTTTGCTTTGTCCAAGTACCAGTTCAAGGGGCAAAAGGCGGTGTTCCTGCTGATCATTGCCACCTTGATGATCCCGCCCACCATCATTTTGGTGCCGGTGTTTTTGGTCATCAATTCGGTGGGTTTGCTCAACAGTCTGTGGGGCGTGATCTTGCCTGCGGTGGCCACGCCTACCGGGGTGTTTTTGCTGCGCCAATACATGTTGACCATTCCGGACGAGTTGATTGAAGCGGCCCGCATGGACCATGCCAGCGAATGGCGGATTTACTGGCGCATCGTGCTGCCTTTGTCGGCCCCGGCGCTGGCGGTACTGGCTATTTTCTCGGTCATGTGGCGCTGGAATGACTTCTTGCTGCCGCTGATTGTGCTGTCCAAGAGCGAATTTTTCACTTTGCAGCTGGCCCTCAACTCCTTCCAGGGCGAGCTCAATACACAGTGGCACTACCTGCTGGCCATGACGGTGATCACCCTGATCCCGGTCACGCTGGTGTTTGCCTTCTTGCAACGCTACATCACCACGGGCATTGCCAGTGCGGGTGTCAAGTGATGTTGTCCATTTTTACCCATTGAATCGAAGCACTGTGTCCACTTTAGAACTGCGCGCGATCGAGAAATCATTCGATCAGACCCACGTCATCCATGGCGTGGATTTGCAAGTCGCCCATGGCGAATTTGTTGTGTTTGTGGGCCCCTCGGGCTGCGGCAAGTCCACCTTGCTGCGCATGATCGCGGGCCTGGATTCGCCCACCCGAGGCGACTTGCTAATTGACGGCGAACGCGTCAATGATGTTGGCGCTGCCGATCGGGGCTGCGCGATGGTGTTCCAGTCGTATGCGCTGTATCCGCACATGAGTGTGTATGCCAACATGGCTTTTGGCTTGGAAAATGCCAAAGTGCCCAAGGCCGAGATCGACGCAAAGGTTCAGGACGCGGCCACCTTGTTGCGCCTGGATGCCATGCTGCAGCGCAAGCCCACTCAGCTGTCTGGTGGTCAGCGCCAGCGCGTGGCGATTGGCCGCGCCATTGTGCGCAATCCCAAAATATTCCTGTTTGACGAACCGTTGTCCAATCTGGACGCGGAACTGCGCGTGTCCATGCGCGCCGAGTTGCGCGAGCTGCACCAGCGGCTGGGCGCGACCATGGTTTATGTGACGCACGACCAGGTGGAAGCCATGACCATGGCCGACAAGATCGTGGTGCTCAGGGCCGGTCGCATTGAGCAGGTCGGCACGCCTCAGGTTCTGTATGAAAAACCGGCCAACGTGTTTGTGGCCGGCTTCATCGGCAGCCCCCGCATGAACTTCATTCCTGCCGTCACGGCCCGCACGGCCCCATCCCTGCAGGCGTGTGTGCCCGAGCAGGCTCGGCAGGTGGGCATCCGGCCAGAGCATTTTGAGGTTTGCGAGGCGGGGCAGGGGCTTGCGATGCAGGTCAAAGCCACCGAGTACCTGGGCGCTCAACGTTTGCTCCAGGGGCTGCTGGCGGACGGCACACGGGTCGAACTGCTGATCGATGGCGAGCGTTCGCCGCAGGTCGGCGAAACCTTGTCGATCACGGCACGGGCAGACCGTCTGCATGCCTTTGATGAAAACGAACAGCGCCTGTCGCAGGAGAAACCATGAAACCCTTGTTGGCGCAGTCCTGGACACTGTCCCCTGAATTGGCCTTGTCGTCGCGCACAGAGCCCGATGCCACCTCCTCATTCACGACCGGAGGACAGCTGGATTTGGCCTTTTTGTCGCCTACGTTGGCGCGGGTCACGGTGCGTCCGGCCACAGGCTTCAAGGAGCCACACACCTGGGCCATTGCCCCGACGTCAGGTTCGGATGTGCCTTGGTCGGGTCGTCTGCGTGAAGACATGCAGGGTTTTGAGCGTCCGGCATTGACGGTCTCGAAAGATCAAGCGGGCGTGACGAGCTTGTCGAGCCAGCGCATGACCGTGAGTCTGCTGGGGGATGGGCAAACGCCGCTGCGCTTGCACTGGGTGGATGCCGCCACGGGCAAGACGGTGCTGGAAGACCGGCCCACCAGCGCTTACCTGCAGGAGCGACGCACAGGCCTGGTGCGGCACAGCGTGGTGCGAGACCCGCGTGAGCATTATTTCGGTCTGGGTGACAAGACAGGCCCGCTGAACTTGCATGGCCGCCGTTTGCGCTGTCTGGGCCAGGACGCGCTGGGTTATGACCCCCAAAGCGGCGACCCGCTTTACAAGCATTGGCCTTTTGTGATGTCCCGGACCGTGGACGGTCTGTGGGTCGGCATGTATTACGACACCCTGGCCACTTGCACCTTCGATCTGGGCTGCGAGCACGACAACTACCATGGCTTTTTCCGCACGGTGGACATTGACGATGGCGATCTGGATTACTACGTCATGCTGGGTCGGACCCCGGCCGAGGTGCTGGTCCAGTTTGTGACCCTCATTGGCGGCACGCATTTGCCCCCGCGCTGGAGTCTGGGTTTTGCCCAAACGGCCATGGGGCTGGCCGATGCACCGGATGCGCAAAACCAGCTGGACCGTTTTATTGACCTGTGTGTGAGCCAGCGCATCCCGATCTCGTCGTTCCACTACGGCTCCGGATATTCGAGCCGTGGCAAACAACGGTATGTCTTCACCTGGAACCACGACAAGTTCCCGGATCCAAAGGCGATCAACCACAAGTTCCAGAGCCACGGCATGCGTCTGGTGGCCAACATCAAGCCGTGTTTGCTGGATGACCACCCGTCTTATGCGGCTCTGAATGCACAACACGCCTTCATTGAAGACCAAAGCACCGGCCTGGCGGTGGTTGAGCCTTTCTGGGATGGCCAAGGTTCTCACCTGGACTTCACGCGCGCGCAGGCCGTGGCGTGGTGGCAAGAACAGTTGAAACAGCAAGTCCTTGAGCAAGGCATCGATGCTGGCTGGAACGACAACAACGAATACGCCATCCAGAACGAAGACGCTTACAGCGACGCCGCAGGCACCCGCCTGCCCATGCACCGCAGCAGGCCGCTGCATTCGCTGCTGATGACCCGGGCCACCTTTGAGGCCCAACAAGCGCATGCGGCAGACCCATCCGAGGCCACATTCACCGTAACACGTGCGGGCCCCCCGGGCTTGCAGCGCTATGCCCAGACCTGGTCGGGTGACAACACCACCAGTTGGGCCACGCTCAAATGGAATTTGCGCACAGGCCTGCAGATGAGCTTGTCGGGCATGTTCAATGTGGGGCACGATGTGGGGGGCTTTTATGGCCCGCTGCCCGAGCCGGAATTGTTTTTGCGCTGGGTTCAGGCGTGCTGTCTCAATCCCCGCATGGTCATGAACTCATGGAAAGACGGTGGCATCAGCAATTTGCCGTGGATGTACCCTGAGGTGACCGATGCCGTGCGCAATGCGATTGCCTTGCGTTACCAGCTGATGCCCTACCTGTGGACTTGCTTTGAGCAAGCCGCGCAAAAGCATGTGCCCATCATCCGTCCCACCTTCTTCAATTTTCCGGACGATCTGCAATGTCTGGAAGACTCCGACGAATTCATGTTGGGTCAGAGCATTCTGGTGTCGCCGGTCGTGACGGCTGGTCAACGCGAAAAACGCATTTATCTGCCTCGGCTTGCCGACGGGCGTTGCTGGGTGGATTTTCAAACCCGCCAGCGCTTGACCTCCGGGGCATGGCATACCGTTGCAGCACCCTTGGCGCATTTGCCGATGTTTGTGGTCGAGGGCGCCCAGATCGCTATCGCCAGTCCTGTGCCCGGGCAATTGCCAAGGCACGATGATCCGGTGTCAGAAGTTTTGCATTTCTGATGCGCCCGTGGTGAGGCCGTGTTCTCTTGGGGTGGCGAAAACCCCAAGAGCTTTGACACCCCAAGTTCTCTATGATTCATTCATACCGCATATTCATATGACGAAGTCTTCTTATGATGTGTGTCTGATTGATTTATAAAGACGCCATGGCATCGGTTCAACTTCAACAAGTACAAAAAAGCTACGACGGTCAGCACCAGGTCATCCATGGGATCGACCTGGAAATCCAGCATGGCGAATTCGTCGTTTTCGTCGGCCCGTCGGGTTGCGGCAAGTCCACATTGCTGCGGATGATCGCCGGGCTGGAGCCCATCACTGGCGGGGATGTTCTGATCGACGGTCGCCGTGTCAATGACGAGCCACCGCGTCACCGTGACATTGCCATGGTGTTTCAGGACTATGCGTTGTACCCGCACAAAAGCCTGTACGACAACATGGCCTTCGGCTTGCGACTGCGCAAAACACCTGAAGCCGAAATTCAACGCAGGGTCATGGATGCGGCCAAATTGCTGCGCATCGACCACATGCTGGATCGCAAACCTGCTGCCTTGTCGGGTGGGCAGCGGCAACGGGTGGCCATTGGCCGAGCCATTGTGCGTCAGCCCAAGGTGTTCTTGTTTGATGAACCCTTGTCCAACCTCGATGCACAGTTGCGCAACGAGATGCGCAGCGAAATCAAAAAAATGCACCAGCGTTTGGGCGCCACCATCATCTATGTGACCCACGATCAGGTCGAGGCCATGACCCTGGCCGACCGCATCGCGGTGCTCAGCGGTGGGCACAAAATGCAGTACGCCACCCCTGACGAGATCTACAACCGACCTGCGGCCCAATTTGTCGCAGGGTTCACCGGCAGCCCACCCATGAACCTGGTTGATTGCACCCTGGTGGGGGGGCATGCTGACCTGGGAGGCGCCACGATCGCCTTGCCCGCGGATTTGACCGCCAAGGCGGGCGCGTGTGCTGCGCACGTGTTTGGCATCCGCCCGGAAAATGTGTCGCTGGCCCCTCAAGATTCGGTCGGCGAAGTGGCGGTGCCTGCGCGCGTGGTCATCAGTGAGCCTTTGGGGGCGGAAACGCTGGTCACCTTCCAGGTGGGGCAGGCTGAACTGGTGGCGCGCTGTCCTGCGAGCTTCAAGGCCGCATCAGGCACACCGCAGACCCTGTACATGAGCCCCGCAGCCATGCATTTGTTTGACCGGACATCGGGTCAAGCGCTTTGACGATACTGAGCACCACTCTTTTTTTCATTTTTTACCAGGAGACTGCCATGAAAAAACGTGACACCTTGAAATTGGCCACATGGGCTTTGGCCAGCACCTTGGCCATGGGTTCTGCATGGGCGCAGCAAACCACTTTACGTGTGTTCGTGGGCCCCAATCAGCGTCCTGATCTGCAAGCCAAACTGTTTGAGCAATACAACAAGGCCAATCCGGGCGTCAAAGTCGAGGTTGAAACCGGTGGCGCAACCTCCGAGCTGCAGCGTCAATACCTGTCGACTGTGCTCAATGCCAAGGATTCCGCCATCGATCTGTTCCTGATCGACATCGTCAACCCTGCGCAATATGCCTCCAAGGGGTGGATCGAGCCACTTGATAAGTACGTCGGCGGCGCTGCCATTTTGAAAAATGATTACTTGCCGGTCTACCAGCAGGCCAACGTGATCGGCGGCAAGCTGTACGCCATGCCCAGCCAGGGCGATGCCATGTTCATGTATTACCGCAAGGATTTGCTGACCAAACATGGCGTGGCCGAGCCCAAAACCTGGGATGAGCTGGCCGCAGCGGCCAAGAAGATCACCGCCGCAGAAGGCAATGCCAACTTGCAAGGGCTGTCCATTCAGGGCGCACCGATTGAAGGTGCGGTGTGCACCTTCTTGCTGCCCTATTGGGGCCAAGGCAAGCAGTTCAACGATGCCGCTGGCAAGTTGACACTGGACAAGGCGGCAGCGGTCAAGGGCCTCAAAAGCTGGCTCGACATGATGGACCAGGGGGTGCTCAAGAAAAACGTGGCCGAAGTCACCACGCCCATCACCGTCAATGAATTCAAGGCCGGACAGGCCGTGTTTGCGATCAACTGGGGCTTTGCCTATGACCGCTTCAAGGACGACGCCGACTCCACCGTCAAAGGCAAAGTGGGCGTGATGCCATTGCCTGCCATGGCCGGTGGCAAATCGGCCACCTGCATGGGCGGATGGCAGTGGGCCATGAATGCCTATGGCAAGAACAAGGATGCGGCAGGCAAGCTGATCCAGTTCCTGTCGTCCAAGCAGGCCAGCGCTTTCATCGCCCGTGAAGGCTCCATCTTGCCGGTGTACCAGAGTGTCTATTCGGATGCAGAGGTGAACAAGGTCGTGCCTTGGTTCAAGGACGCCTTGCCCGTGGTGCTGGCTGCGCAAAGCCGCCCCATGGTGGAAGACTATGGCCAGGTATCGGACATCATCCGCACCACCACCAGCGCCATCCTGGCGCGCACCAAAACGCCTGAAGCCGGTGTCGATGAAATCGCATCGCGCGTGGGACGTTTGATGCGTTGAAGACCGCCAGGCATTGACGCTCCCTCACACCCCGGGCTTGGCGCCCGGGTTTTGTTTTTTTAAGCTGCCTGCCCGTTCATGTTGTCCAAATTAAGAGATCCCAGCGAGAAGACGCTCGCGGTCATGTTGTTGGCGCCTGCCTTTTTGTTGTTGCTGATGATCGTGGTGTACCCGATAGGCAAGTTGATCTACAACAGCCTCTATGCGGTGGACAAGAACGGGGCATTCTTGGGGTTGCAGAACTACCTTGATGTCTTGCAGGACCCACTGTTCTGGAACGCCACCAAGAACACCTTGTTGATCACCGTGATCACGGTGCCCGGCGCATTGATTGCCGGACTGGCGCTGGCGATGCTGGCCAATTTGCCCTTCAAGCGCAAATGGCCGGTGCGTTTGTCTTTGCTCTTGCCTTGGGCTTTGCCGTTGTCGTTTGCCGGACTGATTTTTGCCTGGTTTTTTCACACCGAGTACGGCGTCGTCAACGATGTGATCAGCCGCCTGGGCCTGCAAAGTGAGCCCACCAGCTGGTTGCTCAAACCCAATTGGGCGTTTGCCGCGATTTGCCTGACGGTGATCTGGAAAACATCGTCTTTCATGGCCCTGATCCTGCTGGCAGGCTTGCAAATGATCCCCAAGTCGCTTTATGAGGCCGCCGAAGTGGATGGTGCCAGCCGCTGGCAGCAGTTCTGGCAGATCACCATCCCCATGCTGATGCCCAGCATTGTGGTGGCCCTGATTTTTCGCACCATCACGGCGCTGCAAACTTTCGACATTCCCTACACCATGACCCGTGGCGGACCCGGTGAGGCCACAGAGACACTGGCCATGTTGATCCACAAATACACCATCGACTATTCGGACATCAGCTTCGGCTCGACCTTGGCTGTTTTCATGTTCGTGATCTCGCTGTTTGTCACGGGTTTTTATTTGAAACAGATCGGGAAGAACGCCGCATGAACCCCACAGGACTTTGGAGCTCCCCCATGCTGCGCTGGGTCGCGGCGGGCATGGTGGTCGTCAATGGTTTTTTCCCGGCGGTCTGGATTTTGTTCACCTCGCTCAAAAGCGAGGCCGAGCTGGTTCAAAAGCCGATCACCTGGTGGCCCGCCAAGCCGATGCTGGACAACTATGTGCGGGCATTCACCGACCAGCCGTTGCTCACATACCTGAAAAACAGTTTGCTCATCGCGTGCGGTGCCACCGTCTTGTCGCTGGTGGTGGCGGCATTTGCAGCTTATGCGATTGCCCGCTTGAATCTGAAACGGCGCCAGCTCATCCTGACCTGCATCGTGGCTTCCAGCATGTTCCCGCTGGTGACTTTGCTGGTGCCCATTTTTGAGACCATGCGCACCTTGGGCTGGTTGAACACCTACATTGCGCTGATCTTGCCGTATGTGGTGCTGAACTTGCCAGTCTGCACTTTGGTGTTGGTGAGCTTTTTTCAGAGCATTCCACGTGATCTGGAGAACGCCGCCATGATCGATGGCTGCACACGCATGGGGGCTCTTTGGCAAGTGGTGGTGCCACTGGCGGCGCCGGGTGTTTTCACCGCAGGTATTTTGGCCTTTGTGAACTCCTGGGACGAGTTCCTGCTGGCACTGTCCCTCAATTCCAGCCCGGCTGTGCGCACCTTGCCGGTGGGCATCGCGCTGTACCAAGGTGAGTTCACCTTCCCCTGGCCCATCATTTCGGCGGCCTTGATTGTGGCCATCGTGCCGGTGGCGATTTTGATTGCGCTGTTTCAGGAGCGGGTGGTAGGCGGACTCACCCAGGGCGGCCTCAAGGGCTGATGCTTGCAGACACAACGGGGCGACTTTTTGTAGGTCGGCGGCTTTAGCCCCGACAAGAGTCTGCAGAACATTCAGCAGTGTTGGAGCTTAAGCTCCAACCTACAAAAGAGGTTTTGCAGGTCGTCATATTTAGCCGGGCAGAGACTGAAACAATCCGAACTGGCTGCGACAAAAAGCCAGCGGTGCGGCCTCTTGCCAGCCAAAGTCCCTGACTTGACCGATGATGATGTGGTGATCGCCTGCATCCACCAATTGATGAACCGTGCAATCGAACCAGGCCACACTTTGCGCCAGTCGCAAGCGCTGGCTGCTTTGTCGGTGCACCGGCACATTCGCAAAGCGATCGGCCATGGCGCCTTTGGCAAACTGGGTGGCCACTTCTGCTTGTGTATCTGCCAGAACGCTGACCGTGAAGCCGCCTGATTGGGTGAATGCGGGCAAGCTGCTGGCTTCCTTGCGGATGCTCCACAGCACCAGTCTAGGGTTCAAGGACACCGAGCTGAATGAGTTGCAGGTCATGCCCCAATCCTCGCCTTCGTGGTAGGCCGTGACCACCGTGACACCGGTGCCAAAGCAGCCCAGGGCTTTGCGGTAATCGGCCGGGTCACTCACGGGGGCCACGGCGGTGGTGGCGCAAGTGATGTCATCGGGCATGTGTCGCATGGTCAATTCTTTCAAGGTACTTCATGGCCATTGGCCAATTCATACAGTTCAAACCAGGTCTGGCGGTCCATGGGTACGCGTGCTGCGTCCGCAAAGCGCTGGATGCGTTCCATCTGGTTGGTGCCCATGACGGGCAAGATGCCTGCGGGGTGATGCATCAGCCAGGCCATGGCCACGGCGGTCGTGTCGGTGCCTGAAGCCAGGGCCAGTTTGGCCAAGGTGGGGGCCAAGCGTGCGGCCGCAGTCCCTGAGGTGTGTGCTTGCGAATGCAAACGGCCACCGCCCAAGGGCGACCAGGCCATCACTGGCATGCGGTGCTGTTGCGCATGCGCGATCTGACCGTTGATGAAGGGGGCCGTGTTCAGCAAGCTCAGCTCCAGCTGGTTGGTTTGCAGCTTGTGCTTCATACGCGATTGCAGCAAATCCACATCCCAGGGCATGAAGTTGGACACGCCCACGCCGCGCAGCTTGCCGCTGTCGATCAGGCCATCCAGGCACTCGCCCAGTGCCTGCGCGTCCATCAGTGGGTCAGGGCGGTGGATCAGCAGCAAATCGATCACATCCACACCGATGCGCGACAGCGAGCGGTCCACGCTGGCTTTCACATGGGCCGGGCTGGTGTCGTAGTGCTTGACGCGGGTGTCCGGCCATTTGCCAGACAGCAGCATGATGTCGGTTTTGGTGACGATTTCGATTTGGTCTTTCAGGCTGGGACGGGCCTTGATGGCCTGGCCAAACAGTTCTTCGCAGCTGTAGTCGCCGTAAATGTCGGCATGGTCGAAGGTGCTGATGCCCTGCGCCAGGCAGGCGTCAATGCGCGCCAGGTTGGCGTCCACCGAGTGGTCGGCGGCCTCGGACAGGCGCCACACGCCATAAGCCATGCGGCTCAGGCTGCGCCCGTTGGGCAGCGCGAGGCGACCGATGTGTTGTGAACTCATTTGCGAACTCCTGTGCCCAGCGGTGTGGGCGGTGTTTGGGCCGGAACGCGGCCATATTCTTGTGCGAGGGAAACTGTCTTGAGTTGGGGCAAGACTTTGGTGCCAAAGATCTCGCACTCCTGCAGGTGAGGGTAACCGGAAAAAATGAAGGCCCTGATGCCCATCTTCTGATAAGCCTCGATTTCACTGAGCACCTGATCAACGCTGCCCACCAAGGCCGCACCACAGCCGCTGCGGGCGCGGCCCACACCGGTCCACAGATGCGGTTCGACATAGCCTTCGTCATCGGCACGGTCACGGTTGGCGCTTTGCAGCGACACGCCCAGGCTCTTGGCATCAAGGGCGCGTTGGCGGATTTCTCGGCCTTTTTCATCATCGAGCTGCGAAACCAGTTCGGCCGCGTACTCACGCGCTTCGGCTTCGGTGTCGCGCACGATCATGTGCACGCGCAGGCCATAGTCCAGCAGGCGGCCGTGCTTTTCGGCCTGGGCATGCACATCGCGCATGCGCTGGGCCAGCATGTCCTTGGGCTCAGGCCACATCAGGTAGGTGTCGCAATGTGCACCGCACAGGGCCAGCGCGTCGGGGCTGTAGCCGCCAAAGTAAAGCAGGGGGCCGCCATTGGTTTGGTAAGGACGCACAGGGTCGGTGGACAGGCCCTTGAGCTTGTAGATCTCGCCGTCGTAATTGATTTCGTCCTGGGTCCAGGCTTGTTTGAGGATCTCGACCACCTCCCAGGAGCGGCGGTAACGGTAGGCACTGTCTTCTTGCTGGCCAGGAAAATCGGACGAAATCACGTTGAGCGTGAGGCGGCCTTCCAGAATGTGATCCAGCGTGGCCACGGTGCGCGCCAGCATGGCCGGGTGAACCTCACCGCATCGGATGGCCGCCAGCAGGTTCATGCGTTTGGTCATCGGCGCCACTGCGGCGGCGAAAGTCAGGGTGTCCTGGCCCACCTGGTAGGACGAGGGACACAAAATGTTGCGATAACCCAGCTCTTCGGCCTTTTGCACGATGCGGCTGGTGTTGGCCCAGTTGCTGCGCAAGTCACCGTCGGGCACCCCGAGATGGCGAAAATCATCTGAACACAATGGCGCGAACCAGGCCACTTCTGCGCCTTGAACGTCTTGACCTTTGACGGGAACGATGCTCATAAAGAACCTCATGAAATAATGAATGAATAGTATATGAATTGATGCGGGTTTGTTTGGGGGTTTCCCCCAATTTGTCATACTGTGGCCCATGAAATCTGCAAACCATGCCCAACCACTGCCTGTTTACCTGCAAATTGCCGAGTTGCTGGTGCGACAAATCAAGGCGGGCTATTGGCACCGTGGCGAGCGATTGCCGACCGAGGCGGCACTGGCGCAAACACTTTCAGTTGCTGTGGGCACCTTGCGCAAATCATTGGCTTTGCTCGAAAGCCAGGGCGTGCTCGAACGCATTCAGGGCTCGGGCACCTATGTCAAAAGTGTGCAGGGCACACAGCAAATTTACGAGCTGTTTCGTCTGGAGTTGACAGATGGACCGGGTTTGCCAACCGCCAAAGTCCTCGAGGTCCGCAAACTCAAACCCGAGCGTGGCATGCCGCAACTGGGAGCAGAACCGGGCGAGGCGTGCTGGCGGGTGCGGCGCCTGCGCTACCTGAGCCAGGTGCCGGTGGCTTTGGAGGAGATCTGGTTTGCCGCGCAGGCCTGCCCACAATTGACAGCACAAGCGCTGGGCGACTCCATGTACCTTTTTTACCAACAGCGCCTGAATGTCTGGATTGCCCGGGTGGAAGACCGCATCAGTGCGGCATCGGCGCCTGATTGGGCGGATACAGCTGGGCTCTTGAGCTCGGGCGCTTGCGCAGGCTACATCGAGCGCATTTCGTGGACGGCCAGCAATGAGGTGGCGGAGTTTTCGAAAACCTGGTTCGATCCACGCGTTTGTCGTTACTCCTCGCGCATGAGCCAGTGAGGCACAAGCCATGGGTCCTGTTCAGACCGCTTGCAGCACCTGCAGCAATTCGGTTTCGATGTCGATCTGTGCCTTGTTTTGCTGCAAGGCCGGGCCGCTGATCAGGAAAGTGTCTTCGACGCGTTCGCCCAAGGTGCTGATTTTGGCCAGTTGAAGGTCAATACCATGCCGGGCCAGCACCGTTGCAATGCCGTAAAGCAAACCGATGCGGTCACTGGCCGAGACACTCAGCAGCCAGTTTTGCGCTTTGTCATCGGGCTTGAGGGTCACCCGGGGCGTCACCGGGAAGCTCTTGACGCGGCGTGAAACACGGCCTCGGCTGGGGGCGGGCAGGGGGCCGTGCTGTTCGATGGTGCGGGTCAGACCGGACTCGACCATGGTGATCAGTTCGCGGTAATGCGCGTGCAGCATGGTGGCCACGATCTGAAAGGTGTCCAGCGCCCAGCCCGTGCGGGTGGTGTGCACCTTGGCGTCCAGAATGCTGAAACCGGCCTGATCGAAATGACCACAAATGCGGGCGAACAAGTCAGGCTGATCAGGCGTGAACACCAGCACCTGCAAGCCTTCGCCCACCGGTGAAATGCGTGCCCGCACGATGGTGCGCGGCCCACCGGGGCCTGGCTTGGCCACATGGCGTGACAGCTGGCGCGCATGCCAGGCGATGTCAGGGGCATCGTGGCGCATGAAATAGCCCACATCGAGCGTGTCCCACAAAGCCTTTTGACCTTCGTGCGGCTCGGCATGGCGGGCCAGCTCGACCAGGGCGTCGCGCTTGCGTGCTTCCACTTCGGCGTTGGCATCCGGGGCGCGTCCACCCAGCACGCGCAGTGTGGCTTTGTAAAGGTCTTCGAGCAGTTTGCCTTTCCAGGCGTTCCAGACTTTGGGGCTGGTGCCCCGGATGTCGGCCACCGTCAGCAGGTACAAGGCGGTCAGCTGGCGTTCATTGCCCACGCGCCGGGCAAAACGCGCGATCACATCAGGATCACTCAGGTCTTCTTTCTGCGCCACATGGCTCATGGTCAGGTGCTCGCCGACCAGAAACTCGATCAGCTGCGCATCGGCTTTGTCCAGTTGGTGCTGGCGCGCAAAGGTGCGCACTTCGGCCTGCCCGAGTTGCGAATGGTCGCCACCCCGGCCTTTGGCAATGTCGTGGAACAGGGCGGCGGCGTACATGATCCAGGGCTTGTCCCAACCGGCGGCCAGTTGCGAGCAAAAGGGGTATTCATGCGCGTGTTCGGCCATGAAAAAACGTCGCACATTGCGCAGCACCATCAGGATGTGCTGGTCCACCGTGTAGGCATGAAACAGGTCGTGCTGCATCTGCCCGACGATGCGGCGAAAGACCCACAGGTAGCGCCCCAGCACCGAGGTCTGGTTCATCAAGCGCATGGCATGGGTGATGCCAAAAGGTTGCTGCAAAATTTGCATGAAGGTCTGGCGATTGACCGGGTCTGCCCGAAAACGCCCATTCATGATGGCCCGCACGTTGTACAGCGCCCTCAGGGTGCGGGCCGACAGGCCGGTGACGCCTGGCGTGGCCTGGTACAGCAAAAAGGTTTCCAGGATGGCATGCGGGTGTTTTTCGTAGAGATCGTCGCTGGCCACTTCGATCAGGCCGGCCTTTTCAAAGAAGCGCGCATTCAGGGGCCGGAAACTGTCCAGCGCCTCGCCCCGATCGCTTTTGAGGCGATCTTCGATGTTGAGCAGCAAGATCTGGTTGAGCTGCGTCACCGCCTTGGCCGCCCAATAGTACTGACGCATGAGTTTTTCGCTGGCACGCAAGGCCAGGCGGCCTTCTGGCGTGGTGTCGGTTTCAAAACCAAAAGATTCTGCGACACCGGTTTGCAGATCAAACACCAGGCGGTCTTCGCGTCGGCGCGCTTGCAGATGCAGCCGTGCACGAATCAGCCCGAGCAGGGCTTCATTGCGTTTGATCTGCCGGATTTCCAGCGGCGTGGCCAGACCCTTGCGGGCCAGGTCGTCCCAACTGTGGCCCAGGCCAGCTGCGCGGGCCACCCACAAGATGATCTGCAAGTCACGCAGGCCGCCGGGCGACTCCTTGCAGTTGGGCTCCAGCGCGTAAGGCGTGTCTTCAAATTTGGTGTGGCGCTGGCGCATTTCCAGCGACTTGGCCACAAAGAAGGCCTGTGGGTCCATCGCCGCGTTGTATTGCTTTTGGAAATCCGCAAACAAGCGTTGATCGCCCGTGATCCGCCGCGACTCAAGCAAGGATGTCTGGACCGTGATGTCTTTGGCCGATTCGGCCAGGCATTCGTGAAGATTGCGCACGCTGGCGCCAATTTCCAGCCCCGTGTCCCAACAGCTGCCGATGAAGCGTTCGATCTGGCTTTTAAGCGCGGTGGACGTCTCAGGTGACTGGTCTGCGGGCAGCAGCAGCAGAACGTCCACATCAGAAAAAGGGAACAAGCCACCGCGACCAAAACCGCCCACCGCCACCAGACAGAGTTCAGGCGAAAAGCCAGCCTGGCGCCAAAGTGTCGTCAGCAAGCCGTCGGCCAAAGTGGCCAGCCGCTTGAGTGTGCTTTGCAGGCCCCGCGTGCTGGCACCGGATGTGGCCAGGTTTTGCAGCAGCGCCGCTTTGTCGCGCTTGTAGGCTTCGCGCAGCGGGGCCAGCTCGGTCATCTCAGGCGGTTTTGAGGGTGATGAAGTCAGGAATGGCCGGACTGCCTGCCGACAGGGTCAGCACTTCGTAGCCGGTCTCGGTGACCACCACGGTGTGCTCCCACTGGGCCGACAGGGAATGGTCCTTGGTCACGATGGTCCAGCCATCGCCCAGCTCCTTGATCTCTTTGCGACCCGCATTGATCATGGGTTCGATCGTGAAGATCATGCCAGGCACCAGCTCGACCAGGGTCCCGGGCTTGCCGTAGTGCAGCACTTGCGGCTCTTCATGAAAACCCCGGCCAATGCCGTGGCCGCAAAACTCGCGCACCACCGAAAAGCCGTGGCCTTCGGCAAATTTCTGAATGGCGTGGCCAATGTCACCCAAGTGGGCACCAGGCTTGACTTGCTCAATGCCTTTCCACATGGCGTCATAGGTCAGGTTGGCCAGGCGCTTGGCAGCAATCGAGGCCTCGCCCACATGGAACATGCGGCTGGTGTCGCCGTGCCAGCCATCCTTGATGGTGGTGATGTCGATGTTGAGCGAATCGCCTTTTTTGAGCGGCTTGTCGTTCGGAATGCCGTGGCAGACCTGGTGGTTGATCGAGGTGCAGATCGACTTGGGGTAGGGCTTGTAGCCACCGGGTGCGTAGTTCAGCGGGGCCGGAATGCACTGCTGCACATCGACCATGTAGTCGTGGCACAACTTGTCGATTTCGTTGGTGGTGATGCCCGGCTTGATGAAGGGCTCGATGTAGTCGAGGACTTCCGAAGCCAGTCGGCATGCCACGCGCATGCCTTCGATGTCTTCGGCGGTTTTGAGGGTGATCGTCATGGGGTGGGATTATCCCACCAGCCATTTCTCAGATTTCAATAAGCTCGACTTGACCGCGTGGAGGTCAGGGGCGTTGATAAACAGCCCCTGACGCGGGGTGTGGTCGATCAGCGAATTTCAGCGTTTTCAAAGGGCCTGTTTGAAATGAAAATTCCGATGCAATTGTTTGCCTGGTTCGTGACCACCCATGGGTGTGTCTGGTATGTTGGTTGCGTGTATGAACCGTTTGGTGGAATCGCTTTGTAAAAAACACGTCGACCACTGTAATCCAACCAGTAAGTTCGTACTTCCTGATGGCTGCGGTTGATGAATTGCATCTGCGTGTGCACATTCCCTTGCATAGACCGTAGGCGGTTTTCATCATGACATTGACTGCCATGACCAAAATGCGGATTCTGGATGCCGTGGGCTTTGTCGTGGCCTTGATCCGAGTGGTGTTGTTGAATTTGCCCAACGCTCAGGTTGACGATAGTGTCGAATGCGTTACCAGCGTGACTTGGATTGAGTAAATTCAATAATGAAATCGTCAAAAAGGTACTTTTATACAGGTTCATGATGCGCTTGCAACTTTGTTTCGGAAATAAAAGAACGCATAAAAGACTTGAATGGATGACATTTGTTGTTATGAAAATATTAATGTTACAAATTTCGAAAATAGGAACTATCGGATGATGCGCTGATTGTGCTCATGATCTGTGTCGAGAAGTTGTATCTGTGCATTTCCCGATCAGTGTTTCAATACGAGCAACGAGAGGTATGAGCTTTGCCGAAAACCTTGGCTTGACGGAATAGCGGCCGTCTGAAGCTCAGGGTTTCCCCGGCTAAAATAACGCCTTTGTCGGTCAGCCCCAGTCAGCGGCCCCGGCGCTACGGTTTCCCGTCTCTTTACAAGGCCACCCCGTGTCCCTGCACATCACGACTTTCGAAGGCGGCAACGCCCTCAGCGACTTTCGCATTGCCCAGTTGTTGCCACGTCTGGCAGATATTTCGCCGCAAATTCTGGGCATCTCCGCCCGTTTTGTGCATTTGGTGGCCACGGCCAGCCCTTTGGCCGAGGCCCAAAAACAGACGCTGTCTGCATTGCTGACCTATGGCGAGCCTTATGCCGGTCCGGTGGATGGCGCCGTGATTGTGGTCAGCCCGCGCATCGGCACCGTCTCGCCCTGGGCGTCCAAAGCGACCGACATTGCCCACAACTGCGGTTTTGATGTGCGCCGCGTGGAGCGCCTGACCGAATACCGTTTGACCCTGAAATCGGGTTTGCTCAGCAGCGCCAAGTTGACGGCTGAGCAATTGGGCCAGGTCGCCGCCGTGCTGCACGACCGCATGACCGAATCGGCCATGCCCAGCCGTGATGAAGCTACCGCCTTGTTCACCGCCCTCGACCCCGCGCCCATGGAGCATGTGGATGTGTTGGGCGGCGGTCGCGCCGCTTTGGAAGCTGCCAACAAGACCTGGGGCCTGGCCTTGGCCGAAGACGAGATCGAGTACCTGGTCAATGCCTTCAACGGTCTGAAGCGCAACCCCACCGATGTGGAGTTGATGATGTTCGCGCAGGCCAACAGCGAGCACTGCCGCCACAAAATTTTCAACGCCGAGTTCACCATCGATGGCGTGGCCCAGCCCAAGAGCCTGTTTGGCATGATCCGCCACACTGAGCAGCAGAGCCCCCAACACACCGTGGTGGCCTATTCGGACAACGCTTCGGTGATGGAAGGTCACACCGTGGAGCGTTTTGTGGCCCGCACCGCCAAGGACGCAAGCGGGCAGGGCGCGGCCTACCAAGCCGAATCTGCCTTGCACCATGTGCTGATGAAGGTCGAAACCCACAACCACCCGACCGCGATTTCGCCATTCCCCGGCGCATCGACCGGCGCGGGCGGTGAGATTCGCGACGAGGGCGCGACCGGTCGCGGCTCCAAGCCCAAGGCGGGTTTGTCGGGCTTTACCGTCTCCAAACTCTGGGGCGGCCTGAGCGACCAGCCGGGCGGCAAGCCCGAGCACATTGCCAGCCCACTGCAAATCATGACCGAAGGCCCCTTGGGCGGCGCGGCCTTCAGCAACGAATTCGGGCGCCCCAACCTGACGGGCTATTTCCGCGAATACGAGCAAACCGTGGACGGCGTGGTGCGTGGCTACCACAAGCCCATCATGATCGCGGGCGGTCTGGGCCAGATCGACGCCATTCAGACGAAGAAGATCGAATTCCCGGCCGGCACGCTCTTGATTCAGCTGGGCGGGCCCGGCATGCGCATCGGCATGGGCGGCGGTGCGGCCAGCTCCATGGCCACCGGCACCAACGCCGCCGAACTCGACTTTGACTCGGTGCAGCGCGGCAACCCCGAAATTGAGCGCCGTGCGCAAGAGGTCATCAACCATTGCTGGGCGCAGGGCGCGGCTAACCCGATCCTGGCCATCCACGACGTGGGCGCGGGCGGTTTGTCCAACGCTTTCCCCGAGCTGACCAACGACGCGGGCCGTGGTGCACGTTTTGACCTGCGCGCCGTGCCGCTCGAAGAGTCGGGCCTGGCCCCGAAAGAAATCTGGTCCAACGAGAGCCAGGAACGCTATGTGATGGCGATTGCGCCCGAGTCTTTGGCGCAGTTCACCGCCTTTTGCGAGCGCGAGCGCTGCCCGTTTGCCGTGATTGGCGTCGCGACCGAAGAGCGCCAGCTGGTGCTGGAAGACAAAGGTCATGAGTCGCCCGTGGACATGCCCATGGACGTGCTGTTGGGTAAGCCGCCCAAGATGCACCGCGACGTGAGCACGGTGGTGCGCCAGTCGCCTGCGATGGACCTCACAGGCGTGTCGCTGCAAAAAGCCGTGATCGACGTGCTGAGCCACCCCACGGTGGCGTCCAAGCGTTTCCTCATCACCATCGGCGACCGCGCCGTGGGCGGCCTCA
>Ga0228702_1000340_pt1 | contig 37421 bp, 41 predicted proteins | sample McNCre217_Aug_MG_2_FD_178018 | JGI IMG/M metagenome (GOLD analysis project Ga0228702, IMG submission 178018) | Freshwater microbial communities from McNutts Creek, Athens, Georgia, United States - 20-17_Aug_MG | ecosystem: Environmental > Aquatic > Freshwater > Creek | place: USA: Georgia...
TGACGGACGCGTTTACGGCCGGAGGCAAGACGGGGGTTCTTTTTCTTTGGCTTAGCTGATGCCATGATGATTTCCTTTGGGGTCTGAGGATGTTGTCGGCGAACCCAGCATTATAGCGGATCAAAAGCGCTGCTCGGCCTGCGCATGACAAGCCGCAGAAAGTTCGCAGGCGGCCCGCTACACTCACAGACTGTGAGCCTCTTACGTTCTGCCTCTGTCGTTTCGATTTTTACACTGGCCTCCCGGGTGACGGGGCTGGTGCGCGAACTGTTGATCGCCTCGGCCTTTGGCGCCAGCGCGTTGACCGACGCCTTCAATGTCGCGTTTCGCATTCCCAATCTGTTTCGCCGCCTGTTTGCCGAGGGCGCGTTCAGCCAGGCCTTTGTGCCGGTGCTGGCGGCCAACCGGGCGCAGCATGGCGACGAAGCCACCAAAGACGTGATCGACAGTGTGGCCACGGCCCTGGCCTGCTCGGTGCTGGCCTTGTCGGTGTTGGGCGTGCTGGCGGCGCCCTGGCTGGTCTGGGCACTGGCCAGCGGCCTGCAGCAAGACGCCAAGGGTTACCAGTCGGCGGTGCAAATGACCCGCTGGATGTTCCCCTACATTGCTTTCATGTCGATGGTGGCTTTGTCGGCCGGCATCTTGAACACCTGGAAACGTTTTGCCGTGCCCGCTGCCACGCCTGTCCTGCTCAATGTGAGCGTGATCGCGGCCGCCTTGGGCCTGTCGCCCTGGCTGGCTGGCCAAGGCATTGAAGCGGTGTATGCCTTGCCCGCAGGCGTCATGCTGGGCGGGGTGCTGCAACTGCTGGTGCAGGTGCCTGCGCTCAAGCGCTTGGGCTTGTTGCCACGCATTGGCCTGGGGCCATCGGCCATCCGGCATGCGTGGACGAATCCGGCCACCCGCAACATCTTGCGCCTGATGGCGCCTGCTTTGCTGGGCGTGGGCGTGGCCCAGATTTCCTTGCTCATCAACACCCAGATCGCCTCGCACCTGGCGCCGGGCAGTGTGAGTTGGCTCAGTTATGCCGACCGCTTGATGGAGTTCCCGACCGCCATGCTGGGCGTGGCTTTGGGGGCTGTGCTGATGCCGCAACTGGCGGCGGCCAAAGCCACGGGTGATGCAGACCGCTATGCCGCCATGCTCGACTGGGGCCTGCGCCTGGTGCTCCTGCTGGCCTTACCCTGTGCCGCAGCGCTGCTCGTGTTTGCCGAGCCTTTGGTGGCCGTGCTTTACCACTACGGGGCGTTCAGCGACCGCGATGTGCAGCAAACCACGCTGTCCTTGACCGGGTACGGCATTGGTCTCATGGGGCTGGTCGCCATCAAGGTGCTGGCGCCGGGTTACTACGCCAGCCAGGACATCCGCACACCGGTGAAGATCGCGGTGGTGGTGCTGGTGATCACGCAATTGTTCAACTTGCTCTTTGTGCCTTGGTTGCAGCACGCCGGTCTGGCTTTGTCGATCGGGCTGGGGGCGCTGGTCAATGCGTTGTGGTTGCTGATCGGTTTGTTGCGTCGGGGCAGTTACAAGCCTCGGCCAGGCTGGTGGCGGTTTGCCTTGCAGGTGGCTTTGGCCACCAGTTTGCTGACGGCCTTGCTGTGGGCGGCTGCACACCAATTGCAATGGGTGAGTTTGCGTCAGACACCCTGGCTGCGCATCGGCTGGATGCTGGCGGTCTTGCTGGCTTCGGCGCTGTTGTACTTTGGTGCTTTGTGGGCCACGGGCCTGCGCTTGAAGGCTTTCCTCAAGCGCTGAAAAGGTACAGGGCAAAGCATGGACTTGAAGTTTGACTCCGTCTCGCCGCTGGACTACTTTGCCAGCCTGGTGCAAAGCGATGAGCACTTTCCTTTGCTGGAAGCCGCGGCCAGTCTGGCGCAAGACGAAGAGCCCGAGCTGGATGTGCAGCATGTGCTCGACGATGTGGCGCGCTTGCTGAAAAAAGTCACCGCGCGCATGCCGCCCGGTGCCGACGATCTGACCCAGCTGGCCATCTTGAACCAGGTGTTCTACAAGGACTTGGGTTTTGGCGTGAACGCCAATGACTTTTACGCCCCCGAAAACAGCTACCTGCAAGAGGTGCTGCGCACCCGCAGGGGCTTGCCGATTTCATTGGCTGTCATCTGGCTGGAGCTGGCGCAGGCTCTGGGTTTGAATGCCCATGGCATTGCCTTTCCCGGCCATTTTCTGGTCAAGGTGGCGCTGAACGACGGCTTGGTGGTGATGGACCCGCTGACGGGTGAATCTTTGGGCGTGGACAACCTGGCTGATCGGCTGGGGCCTTACCGGGACGATGTGGACTGGGCCGCTGGCGCCGATCTGGACGGCGGTGAGACCCCTTTGGGCCTGTATTTGCAGGCTTGCCCGGCACGCGATTTGTTGGCCCGCATGCTGCGCAACCTCAAGGAAGTGTTTCGCGCGCAGGAAGACTGGCCGCGCATGCTGGCTGTGTTGAACCGCTTGGTGGTGTTGTTACCCGAGGCCTGGGACGAGCGCCGGGACCGAGGCTTGGTGCACGCCGAATTGGGCAACAAGGCCGAGGCCTTGCATGATTTGCGCGTGTACCTGGGGGCAGAACCCTTGGCGCACGACCAAGCGGCGCTGAAAGTCCGGCTGAACGAACTTTCAGGCGACGCCTGAGCGGGCTTTAAGCGACGACGACTTGCGCGCCGCTGCCTTGTGGGGCGATGGTGCCGATGGCGTAGACCGTCTCGCCCAGGTCGCGCAGGGTGGTAGCGCAGCTTTCGGCCTCTGCAGCGTCCACCACCACCACCATGCCGATGCCGTTGTTGAAGGTACGGTTCATCTCGATGTCATCGATGCCCGCCGTCTTTTGCAGCCAGGCAAACAGCTCGGTTTGGGGCCAGCTGCCTTTTTGCAGGTGTGCGGCCAGGCCTTCGGGCAGTACGCGGGGAATGTTCTCGAGCAAGCCGCCACCGGTGATGTGGGCCAGGGCTTTGATGCCAGAGGCATCTTCCGTGTTCGGATGTTTGGCCAAGGCCGCCAGCACGTTCAGCACGTACAGGCGGGTAGGCGCCATCAGCGCTTGCTTGAAGGGCTGGCCGTCCAGTGTGGTGGGGGCATCGTTGCCTGCGCGCTCGATGCACTTGCGCACCAGCGAGAAACCGTTGGAGTGCACGCCTGCCGAGGCCAGGCCCAGCACCACATCACCGGCCTTGACGTTTTGGCCCGTGAGGATTTTGGATTTTTCAACCGCGCCGACGGCAAAGCCAGCCAGATCGTATTCGCCAGCGGGGTACATGCCAGGCATCTCGGCGGTTTCGCCGCCAATCAGGGCGCAGCCCGACAGCTCGCAACCTTTGGCAATACCGCCCACCACGGCAGCGGCAGTGTCCACATCCAGCTTGCCGCAAGCAAAGTAATCTAGGAAAAACAGGGGCTCGGCGCCTTGCACCAGCACGTCGTTCACGCTCATGGCCACCAGGTCGATGCCCACGGTGTCGTGCATGTTCCACTCAAAAGCCAGCTTGAGCTTGGTGCCCACGCCATCGGTGCCGCTCACCAGCACGGGTTCCTTGTAGCGTTTGGGCACTTCGAACAAGGCGCCAAAACCACCGATGCCGGCCAGCACGCCTTCGCGCATGGTCTTCTTGGCGAGGGGCTTGATGCGCTCGACCAGCGCGTCGCCTGCAACGATGTCAACGCCGGCGTCTTTGTACGAAAGTGGGGTGTGGCTCATGGTTTCGGCCCTCGGAGGGCAAGTAAATGGGGTATGGGGGCCAATAAACGGGCTGGCAGACTAAAATCAGCGCTTATTTTAAGGGTTCACCCTGACCGTTCTGCCAACCCTTTGACAAAAGACGAGACCAACTTGCCACAAGCCCTTCCATTTTCAATGCCACGACTGGCCGCCTGGGGTGGCCTGGTGCTTTTGGCGGGCTTGGTGTTTTGGATGCTGGCGCCCGTGTTGGCGCCATTTGTTGTGGCCGCCGTGCTGGCCTATGTGCTCAACCCGCTGGTGCTCAAGCTGGTGCGCTGCTCAGGCCATCGCCTGCCGCTGTTGTTGGCGGTGTTGCTGGTCGAGGGCGTGGCCATCCTGACTTTGCTGGGCATCGCGCTTTTGCTGGTGCCCATTCTGGTCCGCGAATGGCCTTTGCTGCAGCAGCAAATCCCGCCGCTGCTGGACCGTCTGGACACTTGGGCCAAACCTTGGCTGGCCCAGATGGGCATTCAGGTGTCGCTGGATTTGACGGCGCTCAAAAGCGAATTGGTGCAGTACCTCAGTGCTAACCGGGAGGACTGGTGGACCCCCTTGATGTCGTCGCTCAAATTGGGCGGCAGCGCGGCCATGGCGGTGGCTGGCTTCGTGGTCCTGGTGCCGGTGGCTTTGTTTTATTTGCTCATGGACTGGTCCGGCTTGACGAATGCCATCACGCAACTGGTGCCACCGGCCTGGCGAGGGGTGTTTGACGGCTTCATGGGCGAGTGCGACGCGGTGTTGGGCGAATACTTGCGCGGGCAGTTGCTGGTCATGCTGTGCCTGGCGGTTTATTACGCCACTGGCTTGTGGCTGTTCGGGTTGGAGCTGGCGCTGCCCATTGGCGTGTTCACGGGCCTGGCGGTGTTTGTGCCCTACCTGGGTTTTGGCGTGGGCCTGGTGCTGGCCCTCTTGGCTGGTTTGTTGCAGTTTGCGTCGCCGCAGGCGTTTGTCATGGTGGCAGTGGTGTTTGGTCTGGGCCAGTTGATCGAGAGTTTTGTGCTCACGCCGCGCTTGGTGGGGGAGCGCATCGGCCTGCACCCGCTGACCGTGATTTTGGCCTTGATGGCCTTTGGCCAGTTGATGGGTTTTGTCGGTGTGCTGATCGCCTTGCCTGCGAGTGCCGTGCTGCTGGTGGCCTTGCGCCGTTTGCGTCAGCGCTATTTGAGCAGCGCGCTTTATCAGGCCACGGGTGACGGTGCAGACCATTCAGGGCCAGACCAGGCATGAAGCAACTGACGCTGGACATTGGCTTGGCCTCTTTGCCAACGCTGGACAATTTCTTTGCAGGACCGAACGAGGCGGCGGTGAGCCATTTGCGTTTGTGGACCACCGGTGGTACGCGTTCGCCCGTGCCCACTTACCTGTGGGGCGAGGGTGGATCGGGTAAGACCCATTTGCTGCAAGCGGTACACCACGCCTTCAAGGAGCAGGGCGCCCAAGTGGGCTGGCTTGATGCCCACACCATGAACCCGCCCGAGTTCAACGACGAGTGGGTGGCGGTCTTGATGGACGATGTGCATTTGTACAACTCGGAGCAGCAGCACACCGCTTTCAACTGGTTTGTCAATGCGCTCACGCCCCGCGTGGGGGCGCCGCGCTGGGTGCTGGCGGCAGGCGGTTTGCCGCCGGCTGATCTCAAGTTGCGTGACGATCTGCGCACACGCCTGGGCTGGGGGCACATCCATGCGCTGCAAGTGCTCGATGAGCCCGAGCGCCGTGCTGTCTTGCGTCAGGAGGCCGACGCCCGTGGCCTGTTTTTGAGCGATGAGGTCATGTCCTACATGCTCAACCGCTTTTCGCGTGATCTGGGCAGCTTGATGCAGCTTCTCGACCACCTTGATCAATATGCTTTGCAAACGCAACGTGCGCTGACCATTCCACTGGTGCGCGCGATGCTGGAGAACGAATGAAACTCGCGCTGTTTGACTTGGACCACACCTTGCTGCCGATCGATTCCGATCACACCTGGGGCGTCTTCACCACCGAGCTGGGCTGGAACGACCCGCAGGTGTTCAGTCAGCGCAACGACGCGTTCTATGCCCACTACCAGGCCGGTACGCTGGACATTCACGACTACGTGCGCTTTGCCACTCAGGCTGCCCGTGAACGGGGTGCCGCCGAAGCCGCCCGTGCGCACGACCGCTACATGGACGAAGTGATTCGCCCCCGCATCACGCCCGAGGCGCTGGCGCTGGTACGATCGCACCAGCACGCAGGCGACACGGTGATGATCGTGACGGCCACCAACGAATTCGTCACCCGCCCGATTGCCCAGGCATTTGGGGTGAGCGAGCTGATCGCGGTGGAGCTGGAACGCGACGCCACAGGCTGGATCACTGGCGAAATCAAAGGCACCCCCTCTTTTCGCGAAGGCAAAGTCACCCGCGTAGCGCAATGGCTGGCCACGCGTGGCCTGGATTGGGGCGATGTGGAGATGAGTTTTTACTCGGACTCCATGAACGACCTGCCGCTTTTGGAAAAAGCCCACCATCCGGTGGCAACGAACCCTGACGCTCGGTTGCGTCAACTGGCCACAGAGCGTGGCTGGCGCATCCTCGAACTGTTTCAAGAATGATCACAAAATTCATCACCAAGCTGCTGGGCAAACCGGCTGGCGGCAACAAGCCTCGTTTTGGTCGCCGCACCGAAGTGCCCGCATCGGTGCATGGCATCGACCCGAATCTGGTTGACGAGCGCGCCGTGAATGTCACGCGCACCCTGCAGCAAGCCGGATTTGAAGCCTACATCGTGGGGGGCGCTGTGCGCGACTTGCTGTTGGGTTTGCGCCCCAAGGACTTTGATGTGGCTACCGATGCCACGCCCGAGCAGGTCAAAGGCCTTTTTCGGCGGGCTTTCATCATCGGGCGGCGCTTTCGCATCGTGCACGTGGTGTATGGGCGAGGTCGTGACAACGAAGTGATCGAGGTCTCCACATTCCGCGCCCACCTGGACAACGCGGCAGCCGAGCAAGTCAAAGGCAACGAACGCACCAGCAAACGCCAGCTCGAAGGCATCCAGCACGCGGTCGATTCGAGTGGGCGCGTGCTGCGCGACAACGTCTGGGGGCCGCAAGACGAAGACGCTACACGCCGCGACTTCACCGTCAACGCGATGTATTACGACCCGGAAACCCAGATCGTGGTGGATTACCACGGCGGTATCCAGGATGCCAAAAAGCGCACGCTGCGCATGATCGGCGATCCGGCCACGCGTTACCGCGAAGACCCGGTGCGCATCATCCGCGCCGTGCGTTTTGCGGCCAAGCTCAGCCCCTTGGGTTTCAAGCTGGAGGCCAAAACCGCCAAGCCACTGGTCGAAGCCAAAGCCTTGTTGGCTGATGTGCCGCAAAGCCGCCTTTTCGATGAAATGCTCAAGCTGGTGCAAACCGGCCATGCCTTGGCCTCGATTGCCCAGCTCAAAGGTTTGGGACTGGCCAAAGGCATTTACCCGCTGCTGGATGTGGTGGTGGAGCGCGCCGACAGCGACTTCGTCAAAGGCGCCTTGGCCGACACCGACCGCCGCGTGGGCGAGGGCAAGCCCGTGGCGCCCAGCTTTTTGCTGGCCTGTGTGCTGTGGGCCGATGTGCGCGACGGCTGGGCCGCTCGCCTGGCGCGCAAAGAGCACCCCTATCCGGCGCTGCAAGACGCGATCGATGAAGTGTTCGATGCCCGCATCGGTGACGTGTCCGGTCGGGGCAAGCTGGCCGCCGACATGCGCGAGATCTGGATGATGCAACCGCGCTTTGAAAAGCGTGTGGGCGCTACCCCCTTCAGTCTGGTGGAGCAAGCACGCTTTCGGGCTGGTTTTGACTTTTTGCGCCTGCGTGCCGATGTGCAGGAAGTGGACGAAACCCTGGCCGACTGGTGGCAGGAATTCAGCATGGCCAGCGATGCCGAGCGTGAAGACCTGGTGCAGGCGGCCAAGGCCGAGCAGCAGGCCAAGCCCCGCGTGCGCCGTGCGCCCAAGCCACAAGGTGAGGCTGCAGCTCCTCGGGTCGTGAAATCCACGCAGGTTGCCGATGCCGACGCACTGCAGCCAGAAGGCGAAGCCGCTCCCAAAAAGCGCCGCCGCCGTCGCCGCAAGCCGGGCGCAGGCGGTGACCAAGGCGCTGCCAACGCCGAATAAACGGGGAACGCCCATGTTGGCCGACCGTGAGCCTGTGACCGCCTATGTGGCGCTGGGTGCCAACCTGGGCGATGCGCGGCAGACGGTGCTGGGCAGTCTGGTCGCCCTGGACCAATTGCCGGGCACGCGTTGCACGGGCCGCTCGCGCCTGTACCGCACTGCGCCTTTTGAAGCCGAGGGGCCCGACTTCATCAACGCGGTGGCGCGGCTGGAAACCTGCTTGACCGCGCCTGAGCTGCTGGACGCCTTGCTGGCTCTGGAAACCCAGGCGGGGCGCTTGCGTCCCTATCTGAACGCACCGCGCACGCTCGATCTGGATGTGTTGTTGTACGGGCAGGCCCGCATCAGCAGCCCGCGCCTGACGGTGCCGCACCCGCGCATGTGGGGCAGGGCGTTTGTTTTGTACCCCTTGGCCGATCTGGCCCCCGATCTGGTCACGCCCGCCCATTGGGCCAGCGTGGCCGGGCAAAGCATTGAGCCCATCCCGGAGCTGCTGTCATGACGTTCTTCACCAGCTTGCCCGTGACCCTGCAAACGGTGTTGCTGCTGTTGACCAGCAATGTGTTCATGACGTTTGCCTGGTATGGCCACCTGCGCAACATGTCTGCAGCGCCCTGGTATGCGGCGGCCTTGGTCAGTTGGGGGATTGCTCTGTTTGAATACCTGTTCCAGGTGCCCGCCAACCGAATCGGCCACACCGAGTTCAGCGTAGGGCAGCTCAAAATCATGCAGGAAGTCATCACTTTGACGGTGTTTGTGCCTTTTGCTGTGTTTTATCTGAAAGAGCCGTTCAAGCTCGACTACCTGTGGGCGGCCTTGTGCATGGTGGGTGCTGTCTATTTCATTTTCCGCAGCGGCTGACGTTTCCAACCCTTCGAAGGGTTACAAACGGTTAAACTTCGCGCAGTCATGCGAATGTCATATTCGCTTCATCACGCACTCAGGAGTCCCCCATGCTGTTTGGCAAGTTGCTGCCCAAAGAAGGCAATTTCTTCGAACTCTTCAACCAACACGCTGAACGCACGGTCGAGGCGGCTCGGGCCTTTTCGAACCTGGTGGCCAATTACGGTGACATCCACCTGCGCGAGAAATACAACCGCGATGTGGACAACGCAGAGCATGCGGCAGACCGCGTCACCCAGGAAGTCAACCGCCTGATCCACACCACCTTCATCACGCCAATCGACCGTGAACAGATCCACGCCCTGATCAATTTGATGGACGATGTGGCCGACTTGATCCAGGACTCTGCTGAAACCATGGCGCTGTACGACGTGCGCCACATGACCGACGAGATCACCCGCCTGACCGATCTGTCCGTGCGTTGCTGCGAACGCGTGCAGGATGCCGTCAAGTTGCTGGCCCGCATCGGCGAGCCCGCTGTGGCTGAATCTGCGCTCAAGACCTGCGAAGAGATCGACCGCTTGGAGTCGGATGCTGATCGCGTGATGCGCAGCGCCATGAGCAAGCTGTTCCGTGACGAGCCCGATGTGCGCGAGATCATCAAGCTCAAGGCCATCTACGAACTGCTGGAAACCATCACCGACAAGTGTGAAGACGTGGCCAACCAGATCGAGGGCATCGTCCTCGAAAACTCCTGATCTGACGCGGAAATCTGACGTATGGAAACCGTACAAGCCGCCTTGTGGGTGGTGATCTTGCTGGTCGCCCTGGCGCTCATTTTCGACTTCATGAACGGGTTTCATGATGCGGCCAACTCAATTGCGACCGTGGTCTCCACGGGCGTGCTCAAGCCCACCCAGGCGGTGGTGTTTGCCGCCTTCTTCAACTTTGTGGCCATTTTCATCTTCCACCTGAGTGTGGCGGCGACGGTGGGCAAGGGATTGTTCAGCCCGGCGTGGTGGACACCCATGTGGTGTTCGGTGCGCTGGTGGGGGCCATCACCTGGAACGTGATCACCTGGTACTACGGTATCCCCAGCAGCTCCTCGCACGCCCTGATCGGTGGCATCGTGGGCGCGGTCATTGCCAAGTCCGGTGCGGGCTCATTGGTGTCCACGGGCATCATCAAGACCGTTTCCTTCATCTTCGTCTCCCCGATCCTGGGCTTTTTGCTGGGCTCCTTGATGATGGTCCTGGTGGCCAACATTTTCCGCCGTACCCGTCCCTCCAAAGTTGACAAGTGGTTCCGTCGTTTGCAACTGCTGTCGGCAGGGGCTTACAGTCTGGGTCACGGCGGCAACGATGCGCAAAAGACCATCGGCATCATCTGGATGATGTTGATTGCGACCGGCTATGCCTCAGCCGCTGACAAAGCACCGCCCACCTGGACCGTGATCGCTTGCTACATGGCCATTGGCTTGGGCACCATGTTTGGTGGCTGGCGCATTGTGAAAACCATGGGTCAGAAAATCACCAAGCTCAAACCCGTCGGTGGTTTTTGCGCCGAGACCGGTGGCGCCATGACCTTGTTCTTGGCCACGGCTTTGGGTATTCCAGTCTCGACCACACACACCATCACCGGTGCCATTGTGGGCGTGGGCTCTACGCAGCGCGCCAGCGCCGTGCGCTGGGGTGTGGCAGGCAACATCGTCTGGGCCTGGGTGCTGACCATTCCGGCCAGTGCGTTTGTGGCGGCCATCGCGTACTGGGTCAGCTTTCAGGTGTTTGTCTGAGGCACTGCCGCGCTGCATGAAAAAGCCGCTCTCTGGAGCGGCTTTTTCGTTTCATTGGCTGATCAGCCGGGCTTGTTCGATTTGGTATTCGAAATACATCTGAAAACTGAAAGCCAGGCTGGACATCAAGATCGCGGTGCCGATCAACAAAGATGTGGCAATGCCAAAAACCGTGAGCCAGTTGGTTTGTCCGGCGGCGGCGTCGGCAGCGCTTTGCGGGTTGAATTTGGCGTTCCACTTTTCCACGGGCATCAGGCCGTAGACGATGGCCGTGAGTGCGCAGCCAGCGATGGTGAAGCCCAAGCAGGGAATCAGCACCCAGCTTAACTGGTCGTCCAGGCCAAAGGCCTGCACCCGTTGAATGCCATAAATGCCCATCGCCGTCGGCACGGGCAAGAGCCAGCCCAGCATGTCGCCTAAGCCCTTGAGGTAAAAGCGGTGCAAGCCCAGAGGGCCACCCCAAAAAGTGAGCCAGGTGGCCAGTGTTTTGTTTTTCATGGGGGGTGATTATTGCGGAGCGGTGCTGTCGCCCGCACCCAAGGGCTTTTCCATCATCACCACGTCCAGCCAACGGTCAAACTTCCAGCCGCAAGACTTGAGGGTGCCCACGTGCGTGAAACCCACCGAACGGTGCACGCCAATTGAGCCCGCATTGGCCGAGTCACCGATCACGGCCAGGAATTTGCGCACACCCGCCTTTTCGGCTTGGGCGCACAGCTCGCTCAACAAGGCCTTGCCCAGTCCTTTTTGCTTGGCATTGGCGGCCATGTAAATCGAATCTTCAGCCGAAAACCGGTAAGCTGGCCGAGGTTTGAACCAGTTGCAATAGGCAAAGCCCAGCACCTGGCCATCGTCTTCGAGCACCAGATAAGGCAATCCTTTGGTCAGCACATCGGCGCGGCGGGTCGCCATATCGGTTTCAGAGGGAGGATCGATTTCAAAGGTTCCGGTCCCCGTCAGCACATGGTGACGGTAAATGGCCGTGATGGCAGGCAGATCTTCATCTCGGCTGGGTCTGATCAATGGCATCGGTGCTCCCGTTATATAATGGTGGGCTTTTCAGTGTGTCACTGGCCGGGTGGCCAGTTGCGTGTCTCAAACGCTGAAAGAAATCGGGTCGTCGGCAGTTGTGCCAAAAGACCCAACCACCCAAGGATAAATCATGGTTGTTATTCGTCTGAACCGCGGCGGCTCTAAAGCACGTCCTTTCTTCAACATCGTTGTTGCCGACAAGCGCGTGCGTCGCGATGGCCGCTTCCTGGAGCGCATCGGTTTCTACAACCCCACAGCCAAAGGCGGTGAAGAAGGTCTGCGCATTGCCCAAGACCGTCTGACCTACTGGAAGAGCGTTGGCGCCCAGGCTTCCCCCACGGTGGAACGCCTGATCCGTCAAGCTGGCAAAGCTGCCGCCTGATCGGCTGATGTCGGCCATGCGTCCTCCTTTGGAGACAGCGGCACTGCCTGCTGACGCCATCGAAGTCGGGCGCATTGCCGATGCCTGGGGCATCAAAGGCTGGTTCAAGGTCTTGCCCCACAGCGCCTCGCCCGAGGCGCTTTTTTCTTCCAAGCGCTGGTTTTTGTTGCCGCCTGATCGGCCCATGAAACCCAAGCGCCCCACGGAAGCTGCCGCTGCCAAGTCTGAGGCTGCGACATGGACTGAGCCTTTGCTTTTGCGCATCAAGGAGTCCAAGGACCACTCCGACACCATCGTGGCCACTGCCCACGACGTCAACGACCGCAACGCGGCCGAAGCTTTGCGTGGTGCCCGTATTTTTGTCCCCCGTTCCAGCTTTCCGAGTGCGGCTGAAGGCGAGTATTACTGGGTCGACCTCATTGGTCTGCAGGTGGTCAACCGTGAAGGCGTGGCCCTGGGTGAGGTGCGCGACCTCATGTCCACTGGTCCTCAGACCGTGCTGGTGATCGAAGCCGCCTCGCAAGCCGAAGGCGGCAAAGCTGTTGAGCGCATGATTCCTTTTGTCAGCGCTTTTGTGGACGGTGTCGATTTGCCCGGTCGACGCATCACCGTTGACTGGCAGCCCGACTATTGATCGGCCTGCGGCCGTGGAGGGCCACATCCATGCGCTTTGACATCATCACGCTGTTTCCCGAATTGTTTGCGCCGCTGCTCACCAGCGGCATCACACGCCGTGCTTACGAGGGCGGTCTGGTTGAGGTGCATTTGTGGAATCCACGCGACCACGCCGAAGGCAATTACCGCCGTGTGGATGATCGTTCGTTTGGTGGCGGCCCAGGCATGGTCATGCTGGCCGAGCCTTTGTTCAAGACCTTGACCGCCATCCGTGCTGAACGCAACGAGGAAAAGCCAGCGCCCTTGGTGCTGTTTTCGCCCATTGGGCAAGCCCTGAACCACGGCGCCGTGTCTAATTGGTCGCACAGTTCGGGTGCTGTTTTGCTGTGTGGCCGCTACGAAGGCGTGGACCAGCGTTTCATTGACCAGTATGTCGACCAGCAAATCAGCCTGGGTGACTTTGTGTTGTCCGGCGGTGAAATCGCTGCCATGGCTTTGCTCGATGCTGTGGCCCGTTTGCAACCTGGTGTACTCAACGACGAAGGCAGCCACCAACTCGACAGTTTCAACCCCGCTCTGGACGGTTTGCTGGACAGCCCGCATTACACCCGCCCCGAGGTTTGGCAAGGCCATGCGGTGCCCGCTGAGCTGATGTCGGGGCACCATGCTCACATCGAGCGCTGGCGACGCGAGCAAAGCCTGCGTTTGACGGCGCAGCACCGCCCCGAATTGCTCGACCAGGCACGCGAAGAGGGCCGCTTGAGTCGCAAGGATGAGACTTTTTTGCAAAAAAAGCTATAATCAAGGGCTTTTCGATCCTCTACCCGCCGCGATCTGGCGCCAGTTGGGCACTTGATGCCCAGCGTTGACAGCACAGAACGCCCCTTGTGTAGCGAGGCATGATCGGACGGAGTTCAAAAAATGAATTTGATTCAAACTCTTGAGCAGGAAGAAATTGCCCGTTTGGGTAAAGTGATTCCTGAATTTGCCCCCGGCGACACCGTGATCGTGAGCGTGAATGTGGTTGAAGGTAACCGCAAGCGCGTGCAGGCTTACGAAGGCGTCGTGATTGCCAAGCGCAATCGTGGTCTGAACAGCGGCTTCACAGTGCGCAAGATCTCCAGCGGCGAAGGCGTGGAACGTACATTCCAGACCTACAGCCCTTTGATCGCCAGCATCGAAGTCAAGCGTCGTGGTGATGTTCGCCGCGCCAAGCTGTACTACCTGCGTGACCGCAGCGGCAAGTCGGCACGTATCAAGGAAAAGTTGCCTCAGCGCAAAGCAGCCCCAGTGGCCGCAGCGTAAAGCCTTTTTCCAAGGTGTCAAAAACCGCCCGGGTTCGCCCAGGGCGGTTTTTTTACGCCCTGTCTTTTCGATGTGCTCGCTCCGCTCTGTGCGATGGTGTGTGCATCGCACTCTTCTGCGCACCATGAAAAAGGCCTTGCCGGATGAGGGCAAGGCCTTGGAAAGTGCAGGGCCGCACAAGCCCTGATCGGCATTTAACCGCGCGTGATTTTCAGCACGCGCGTGCCGCCGCGTTTGCCATCACCGCCGCCGGCATTGTGAGGTTTGAAATTGCCAGCGCCGAACTGCTTGGGGCCACGGGCGAATTTGTCACCGGCTGCACCACGAGGCGCTGCACCGCGTGGGGCATTGCGGTTGTCGCCACGGTCTTCCCAGCGACCGCCTTGACGGCCATCGCCAGCACGGCTGTCCTGGCGTGGGCCACGGTTGTCGCGGTCCCAAGGATGTGCAGGTGCCGCTGCGCGCTGCTCGAAGCGGTCGCCACCACGGTTGTCAAAGCGTGCATCGCCACGGCCATCTTTGCGAGGGTCAAAGCGGGGCTCGAAACGAGGCTGTTCGTCACGGAAGTTGCCGCGTGGGCCACGGTTGTCAAAACCACCGTCGCGAGCGCCAAAGTCACGGTTGCCTCGACCGCGGAAGCCACCGCTGGCGTTGGCATAGTTGCGATCGCCGCCAAAGCGGTCACCGCCACGGCCGCCCATGGGCTTGCGGGCCTCGATGCGGGTTTTGGGCTCCATGCCGGGAATCACTTCGGCCTTGAAAGGCTGACGTGTGTAGGACTCGATGTCACCGATCTTGCGGCGGTCACGGATTTCGGCAAAGGTCACGGCGATGCCGTCGCGACCGGCACGGCCTGTACGGCCAATGCGGTGGGTGTAGTCCTCGGCCTTCATGGGCAGGCCGAAGTTGAAGACGTGGGTGATGGTGGGCACGTCGATGCCGCGCGCGGCCACATCGGTGGCCACCAGGATCTGGACTTGGCCATTGCGCAACGCCATCAGACGGCGGTTGCGCATGCCTTGGCTCAGGGCGCCGTGCAGGGCGACCGCCGAGAAGCCGTCTTGTTGCAGGTCGGTGGCCAGGCCGTCGCACTCGATCTGGGTGCTGGCAAACACAATGGCTTGGTCAATCGTCGTGTCACGCAACCAGTGGTCGAGCAGCTGGCGCTTGTGTTGGGCGTTGTCGGCCCAGAACAGCACCTGCTTGATGTTATTGTGCTTTTCCTGAGGGCTGTCGATCTGAATTTTTTGGACCGAGGAGCCGCCGTCGTGCATCACGCGCATGGCCAGCTGCTGGATGCGCGGTGCGAACGTGGCGCTGAACATCATGGTCTGACGGCGCTGGCTGGTCATGTCGTTGATGTCGGCCAAGTCGTCCGAGAAGCCCAGGTCGAGCATGCGGTCGGCTTCGTCCACCACCAGGAACTGCACCTGGTCCAGCTTGATTTGCATCGAGCGTTGCAGGTCGAGCAAACGTCCAGGGGTGGCCACCACCAGGTTGGCGTTTTGCAGCTTGGCGATTTGCAGTTGGTAAGGAATACCGCCGACCACGTTGGCCACGCGCAGGCCGCGTGTGTGCTTGACCAGCTCGATCGCGTCATGGGCCACTTGCTGGGCCAGCTCGCGTGTGGGGCACAGGATCAGGGCGCCGGGCACGGCCGCCTTGAAGTTGCGGGGGTTGGTGGGGTCTTTGCGCTTGGCGCGCTTGGGGGCGGGCTCGCCCTTGGCGGCAGCGTCGGCGCAAGCTTGTTCAAATTCGGCGCGCTCGGCGGCTTCCTGCTCGGCCAATTGCTGGATCAGGGTGTGCAAGACGGGCAGCAAGAAGGCGGCGGTTTTGCCACTGCCGGTCTGGCTGGAGACCATCAGGTCGCTGTAATCCTTGGTGCCATCTGTTGTGGGCAAGGCCAAGGGAATGGCGCGCATTTGCACGGCGGTGGGCTGGGTATAGCCCAGGTCGGCCACGGCTTGCACCAGCTCGGGGGCCAGGCCCAGTTCGACGAAGCCGTTAGGCACGTCGGCCTGGGCTTCTTCTGCTGTAGCCGCTTCAGACGCGTTGAGCGTGTCTGTGGCCAGTTCGGCGGAAATGGAAAGGTTTTCTGCAGACGACAGGTCGTCCTGCACTGTGTTCAAAGTGTCAGTCATGTGTGTAAATAAAACTCGCACGGAACAACGGCCGCAAACAATTGCTCTGGCCGCTGGCACCGCAAGGTTGAAAAAACATCAACCATCAAACGGTGCTCGCGAGGGGCGCTTGGCATGGAGCCTGGCCGCTGTGAGTGACCCTATCGGTGGGTCAAGGCATGAAGGGAGATGTGGGAAAACGCTGCACGGTATGCAGCGAGTTCGCGATTATGGCACGGCTTCTGAAAAAAGTCTAGGGTTTTCCCTGAATTCGATCAAAGTTTGATGAATTGCTCGCGGTAATGCGCCAGTTCGTCGATGGATTCATGCACATCGGCCAGCGCCGTGTGTTTTTGTTGTTTCTTGAAGCTGGCGTAGACCTCGGGCTTCCAGCGGCGAGACAGTTCCTTGAGCGTGCTCACATCCAGATTGCGGTAATGGAAGAAAGCTTCCAGCTTGGGCATGAATTTCACCAGAAAGCGGCGGTCCTGGCTGATGGTGTTGCCGCACAGGGGCGATGCGCTTTTGGGCAGGTATTTTTTCAGGAAGGCGAGGATCTGTTCTTCGGCCTCAGCTTCCGAAATGGTGGAGGCCTTGACCTTGTCAATCAACCCGCTCTTGCCGTGGGTGCCTTTGTTCCAGGCGTCCATTTTGTTCAGCAGCTCGTCGCTTTGGTGGATCACCAGCACCGGCCCCTCAATGCGTGGCGACAGGTGCGGGCCTGTGACGATCACGGCGATTTCGAGCAGGCGTTCTTTTTCGGGGTCAAGGCCCGTCATTTCGCAATCGATCCAGACCAGGTTTTGGTCAGATTTGGCCAGTTCGGCCGTTTCGGGGGCGGTGGAGGTGTTCACTTCAGACATGCCTTGATTGTCGCTGAAGCGGGTAGGCCTTTCGCTGCGCAGATGGCTCGGCTCCTACAATATGGCCGATGAATGCATCTCTTTCCTTGACGGTGACCCTGGTGGTGGCTTTGCTGGCGCATGTGGCGCTCAAGTCCTGGCTCAACGCACGTCAGGTCCGGCATGTGGCGCAGCACCGCGCTGCTGTGCCTGTTGCCTATGCCGACACGGTGTCTCTCGCCGATCACCAGAAAGCGGCCGATTACACCTTGGCCAAAGCCAAGCTCTCACAACTGGACATCGCACTCGATGCCGCCGTGCTGCTCGGTTGGACCTTGCTGGGCGGGCTCGATGCCTTGAACCAACTTCTTCTGGACTGGATGGGGCCAGGCATCGCGCAGCAAATCGCCTTGGTGCTGGGCTTCAGTCTGGTGGGCGGCGTGATCGGTTTGCCTTTGTCGCTCTTGCAGACTTTTGGTGTCGAGCAGCGTTTTGGCTTCAACAAAATAACCCCGGCCCTTTGGCTGGCCGACATGGCCAAAGGGCTGTTGCTGGGACTGGTGTTGGGCGTGCCTTTGCTGTGGCTCATGCTGTGGCTCATGCAAGCGGGCGGCAGCCTTTGGTGGTTGTGGGCTTGGCTGGCCTTGGTGGGCTGGCAATTGTTTTTGATGGCGATCGCCCCCAATGTGATCATGCCACTGTTCAACAAGTTCACGCCGCTCGAAGACGAATCGCTCAAAGCCCGCGTGCAGTCGCTGATGCAACGCGCAGGTTTCACGGCCAAAGGCTTTTTTGTCATGGACGGCAGCCGCCGTTCGGCACATTCCAATGCGTTTTTCACCGGCTTTGGGGCCAGCAAGCGTGTGGTGTTTTTCGACACCTTGCTCAAGCAATTGAGCCCTTCCGAAATGGAAGCAGTGCTGGCCCACGAACTCGGCCACTTCAAGCACAAACACATCCTCAAGATGATGCTCACCAGCTTTGCGCTCACGCTGGCGGGTCTGGCCTTGCTGGGCTGGTTCATGCAGCAAGTCTGGTTTTATACCGGTCTGGGTGTGATGCCCAGCTTGACGGACAGCAACAATGCCTTGGCCCTGGTGCTCTTCATGCTGGTGACGCCGGTGTTTACCTTGTTCTTCGCGCCCCTGTCTTCATGGCGCTCGCGCCAGCAAGAGTTTGAGGCCGATGCCTACGCGGTCTCGCAAACGCCGGGTCAAGACCTGTCTTCGGCCTTGCTCAAGCTCTACCAGGACAACGCATCCACGCTGACGCCCGATCCGCTGTATGTGAAGTTTTATTACTCTCACCCGCCCGCCAGCGAGCGCTTGGCACGGATGGGCGCTGTATGAACACCGCAGCGCTGCGCGCCTTCACCCCCACCGAAGTGGTCATGGCGTTGGGTCAAGTGCCCGGCTGGCGTTTGCAAGGCGATGGCGATGCCGTGGTGATCGAAAAGACGTTTGAGTTTGCGCAACACGCGCAGGCGCTTTTGTTCGTCAACAGCATCGGCTGGTTGTCCGAAAAGCTCAACCACCACCCTGAAGTCGTGCTCAACCATCGCCGCTGCGTGATCCGCTGGCGCACGCACGATGTGCAGGGCCTGAGCCGTCTCGACTTTGAGGCCGCCGGGCAAACAGACGGCTTGTTGCCCGCATGAGCAAGTTCAACAAACAACGCCCTGCGCAGGCCGAAGCGGCTGTGCTTGAACCCGGGCTGGTCGTGGCGACCTATGGTCGGCATTGTCTGGTGGAAACGCCTGAAGGCCGCCGTCTGATTTGCCACCCGCGCGGCAAGAAAAACCAGGTGGTGGTGGGCGATCAGGTGCTGTGGCAAATTGCGGGTGACGAAGGCAGCATTGAAAAATTGCAGGACCGTCGCAACCTGTTTTATCGACAGGACGAGATCCGCACCAAATCGTTCGCGTCCAATCTGGACCGTGTGCTGATCCTGATTGCGGCAGATCCTGAGTATTCTGAAAGTCAGCTCTCGCGTGCCTTGGTGGCTGCGGAGGCCGAGCGCATCACACCCGTCATTGCGCTCAACAAAAGCGATTTGACCCAACCGTTTGCACAAGCGTGGGAGCGTCTGGCCCCTTACCGCGCCATGGGTTACAGCGTGATGCCCATCAGCCTGAACCCGCGCACACCTGTGGCCGACGATGGCGTGGCCGCTTTGTGTGAGCATTTGACCGGTCACACCACCTTGGTTCTGGGTCCTTCGGGCAGCGGCAAGAGCACTTTGATCAACCGTCTGGTGCCTGATGCGCAGGTTGAGACCGGCGAGATCTCGCAAGCCCTGAACTCGGGCAAGCACACCACCACCAGCACCCGCTGGTATTGGGTGCCCAGCCTGGACCGCAGCGATGCGCGCACGGCCTTGATCGACTCACCGGGTTTCCAGGAGTTTGGCTTGCACCACATCGAGCCGACGCGTCTGGCCGACTGCATGCCCGATTTGCGCCAGCATCTGGGCGGTTGCAAGTTTTACAACTGCACCCATTTGCACGAACCCGGTTGCGCTGTGCTGGCGCAGGTCGAGAACGACCACAGCGCAGGCACCATCAGCGCCCGCCGTCACCGCATTTATGCGCAGTTGTTCGAAGAGTTGAGCCAGCAGCGCTGGTGACAAGCAGGGCGTTCAGCCCACCAGCTTGGCCATGGTCAACAAGGCCACCAGCACCAGCCACATGATCACGGTGCGCCAGACCAAGCCCACCACTTGCGCAAAGTGTGCCAACTCGGGCGTGCGCCCTGGCGTGCTGCTGCCTCCGGCGGTTTCGCTGCCTTCCAGCTCATCGGCCGCTTGCAAAGCGGCACCGCCCAGACGGATGTTGATCGCACCTGCCGTAGCGGCCAGAATCACCCCATCGTTGTCTTCGGGAAAGTTTTGCGCATGGTTGCGCCAGCCGTCCATGGCGTCTTCAAAGCTGCCCACAATCGCAAAGCCCAAGGCGGTCATGCGTGAGGGCAACCAATCGATCGCACGCCACGCGCTGATGGCCACGTCTTGCAACACAGGGCTGGTGACCGAGCCATCGGTGGTTTCTTGCAGCCAGTGTTGGCGTGCAAAGTCCGTCAGTCGATAGACCACGGCACCCAGCGGCCCCAGGCCGATGATGGACAAAACGGCATACCAGAAGAACACGCCAAACACATGGCGATGGGCCGCGATGACGGAGTACTCAATGGCATGGCGCACGATTTCGCTGCGCGGAATTTGACCCACTTGTACTTGCTGCCAGGCGGCCAGCAGTTCACGGGCCTTGGCTTCGTCACCGTCATCGAGCGCTTCGCGGATCGCCGTGAAATGGTGGCTGAATTGTCGAAAACCCAAAGTTACATACAGCAGTGCCACGTTCCACAGCACCGCAAATACCCAGCCCAGACTCCATTCAAGCAGCCAATGAGCCAGCATGGCCAACAAAGCCGGGGTCACGATGGTGATGCTCCAGGTCACCCAGGCCTGGTTGCGCATGCCGGCATCAAACGTGCGCGCCACCCAGGCTGTCCAGTGGCCGATCCATTGGTAAATCAGGTTCTGTGGCAGCAAAGGGCGGGCTTGTTCAAGCACCAGCGCCAGAAGAAGGGAAAAGAAACTCATGGCTCAAATCATCCCGCAGGGTGGGCTATCAGGAAACGGTAAAGGTTGCGCAGCATGGCCGCTGTCGCCCCCCAAATATAGCGCTCAACCGATGTCTGCTCGCCGTTGGCCGTGGTGCGACTCTCTTGGTACGGCATGGAAAACCACTGCCGCTGCGCACCTTGCCACTCCAGTTGATGATGGCGGTGGTGTGCTGGATTCATCAAAAAAGCCAAGGGCACCTCGAACACATCGTCCACTTCGTCGGGGTTGGGCTGCAATTCAAAGTCAGGCGTCACCAGACCAATCACTGGCGTCACCCAAAACGAGCTGCCGGTGATGTACAGCGGCAACTGGCCGATCACCTGCACATGGCGTGGGTCCAGGCCGACTTCTTCTTGCGCTTCGCGCAAGGCAGTGGCTTGCACATTGGCATCTTCGGCGTCGACCTTGCCACCTGGAAAAGCTATTTGCCCGGAGTGTGTGGACAGGTGCGCTGTGCGCTGCGTCAGCAGCACCGTGGGCTCGGACGCCGCCGGGCCGCGCATGACAATGGGCACCAGCACGGCCGCTTCTGCCGGTGCGCGGGTCGAGAACTGGGGCTCGCGCACCACCTCAGGGGTCCACTTGGGCGCTTGCGCAAACCGTGCCCGCAAGGCATCGGGCTGCAGCTGCGCCCAGGGTACGGCGGGCAAGTCATGGTCCACCCTGTGAATGGGGGCCGTGCGGGGATCGATGGACAAAGGTTTGGACACAGCGGCATTTATAACCGACCACAAGCAGCACTTCGCCTGCGGGCAGACCTTGCTGCACAATTCATGGCAGGAGATCGATCATGAACATGAAGCACACACTGGTGATTTGGATGGCTGTTGGCTCGGTGGCGCAGGCGCAGTCTGTTTTCCCCGACCACTTTGTTGGCGATGTTGGCGGCATGCTGGTGGCCAGCCAGTCGCTGGTGCAGGGCGCCAGTGGCACTGTCAGTGCCACGCCTTATGTCTATGGCGATTACGGGCGCTTTTATGCGCGTGTGGATACCTTGGGCGTCAAGGCCTTGCCCATGGGCGAGGGCCATCTGGAGCTGGCCGCACGTGTGAGCACAGAAGGCTTCAAAGCCCACAAGACCGCCTTCAGCACAGCGGGTGACCGCACTGCCCCTGTGCCTGTGGGGCTGGGCACTTTCCAACGCACCGCTGTAGGTGGCGTGTTCGCTTACGTTTTTCATGACACCACTTCGGGCGGTCAATTGCTGGAGCTGACCTGGGCTGGCAAAGTGGCTGTGGGCGGCGCCACCTTGTACCCGCAACTGGGCGTGGAGCACCGCAGTGCTGCGTATGTGCAGCACTTGTATGGTGTGTCGGCGGCCCAATCGTCTGCGGGTCTGCCGATTTATCAGGCAGGCGCCTCTACAGTGCCGGTGCTGTCTTGGCATGCCTCCGTGCCTTTGCAAGGCCCTTGGGCCTTGCAGTTGCTGGGGCGCTATCGCGCCTGGGACAGCGCCGTACGCAACAGCCCTTTGGTGGACCGTTCGTCACAGCTGTCGGGCTATGCCGCTTTGACCTACAGCTGGAACTGAGCTGTTCACGGCTTCATGATTTGTCCCGGTTGCGTTGGCACCCAGGTCAAGCCGCCGTAAAATGAGCCCCGCTGCATTCTTTAGCAGCGTTATGGTTCTTTATTCGTATAGGTTTATTCATGAAGCGTGATTACTTCTCTCAAGGTGCCCGTTCCGACCGCCGTTTTGGCGAACAGCGCAGCGGCACCTGCATGGCCCTCATTGATGGCCGTTTCCTGATCTGGATGGCCCAGCAAGGTGCCTTGGGCGCCACCGGTGAGTCCGTCAACCGTCAGGGCCTGCTGAGTTTGCTGTCGCAAGCGTTGGCCCATTCGGCGCTGGATGTCGACCTCAAGCGCATCTACTGGTACAGCGACCGCTCCGATGGTCTGGTCATCGATGACCAGATCGTGCGCCTGGTGCAAGCCCACGATGCCGACGGCGGTGCATCGCTGTTGCGTTCTTTGGGTCACGACCTCAAGCAATTGGCCGAGCACCACGCCTGTGACCACGTGCTGGTGGCCAGCGACGATGAACGCTTTTTGGCCACCATCGACGAAGCCCAGCTCAGTGGCTTGAGCGTGCACCTGCTGGCCGACGAATCGGCCCGCAACATGCCGCAAATGGTCCGCACCGATCCAGGTTGGGCCCGTTTGCTGGCCCAAGCTGACCGCCGCGTCGTGGTCAATTCGCAAGCCCTGGCTGATATGTTGCAAGGCAAGATTCCCACAGGCATGGGGCTTGCGGTGGAAGACATTGAAGAGTTGCGCAAATCGATGCAGGAAGTCGTTACCGCTTGGTGGGAAGAAGAGCCTGAAGATCTGCGTGAAGACCTGCGCGACGCTTTGCAAATCAGCCGTGGCATCCCGCAAGAAGTTGATCGCCAATTGCTGCTGCGCATGCGCCAGCGCCTGGCCCGCGCCTTGAGCCTGCCCGAAAAGAAAATGCTGCGCGAAACACTGCGCAGTGTGGTGACTGGCCCTGCGGTGCCTGCTGCATTTGAAGGTTTGCCGCCCGATACGGACGAATGATCAGCCGCTGATCTGTTGTGCCAAAGCCGCTCCCTGGAGCGGCTTTTTCATGGGCACTGCGCCGTGCCTTGTGTGCGCCAACCCACTGTCTGCAAGAATGTCGGTTGATAAATTGGGCTTCCGTTTTTAAATCCAAAAGGAAGCCTCCATGCGTCATTCCAAAATCATTGCCCCGATCCTCATGAGTTTGTTGACCGCTTTGTTTTCCAATGCATTCGCTCAAGACGCCGCAGGCGGCAAAACGCGTGAACAGGTCAAGGCCGAGCTGAAAGAGGCTCAGCGCACCGGCAACATGCCGTGTGGCGATGAGTCCGGTCGTACCTTGCGTGAAGCCAATCCTTCACGTTACCCTGCGCCACCCACTACGACAGGTAAAACACGCGAACAAGTCAAAGCTGAACTTGAAGAAGCCAAGCGTACCGGCGATGTAATGTGTGCCAACGAAAGCGGCATGAAAGAGCGAGAAGCCAACCCTGGCCGCTACCCGGTCAAACCATCAGGTCCAGCCAAAACCAAAGCGCAGGTCAAGGCAGAGCTGGAGGAAGCAAAGCGCCTGGGCAATATTCCTGCCGATGGTGAAACCGGCATGACCATGCGGGAAAAATACCCCAACCGTTATCCGGCCAAATAAGTGCTGCTGGCCATTGAAAAAGCCCAGAAGTCTGATGACTTCTGGGCTTTGTGTTGTTGGTGCCGGAGAGATGAATCGAACACCCGACCTTCTCATTACGAATGAGCTGCTCTACCGACTGAGCTACACCGGCTAATCGCTGAAATTATACCTTTGCGTGGTAGCCGGTCACGCGCTCGACTTCGTTTTTGGAGCCGAGGATCACGCTCACGCGTTCGTGCAGTTGGCTTGGCTGGAGGTCCAGAATGCGTTGTTGGCCATTGGTGGATGCGCCACCGGCTTGTTCGATCAGCCAGCTCATTGGGTTGGCTTCGTACATCAGGCGCAGTTTGCCGGCTTTGTGCGGTTCGCGCTTGTCCCAGGGGTACATGAAGACGCCGCCACGGGTCAGGATGCGGTGCACGTCGGCCACCATGGAGGCGATCCAGCGCATGTTGAAGTCCTTGCCGCGCGGGCCTTCCTTGCCTTGCAGGCATTCGTCGATGTAGCGGCGCACGGGTTCATCCCAGTGCCGCATATTGCTCATGTTGATGGCAAATTCCTTGGTGTCGGCGGGCACTTGCACGTTTTCGTGTGTCAGCACGAAAGAGCCTTGCTCGCGGTCCAGGGTGAACATGCTCACACCATCGCCTACGGTGAGCACCAGCGTGGTTTGCGGGCCGTATACGCAGTAGCCTGCAGCCACTTGTTGGTGGCCGGGCTGCAGGAAGTCCTGTTCGGTCACGCCCTGGTCGCCTTCGGGTTTCTTGAGCACGCTGAAGATGGTGCCGATGCTGACGTTGACGTCGATGTTGGACGAACCATCCAAAGGATCAAACAACAGCAGGTATTCGCCTTGCGGGTAACGGTTGGGCACCAGGTAGATGCTGTCCATCTCTTCGGATGCCATGGCCGCCAGGTGGCCGCCCCATTCGTTGGCTTCGAGCAGCACTTCGTTGGCGATGATGTCGAGTTTTTTCTGGACTTCGCCTTGCACGTTTTCGCTTTCAGCGCTGCCCAGCACACCACCCAGTGCGCCTTTGTTGACGGCATGGCTGATGCTTTTGCAGGCACGGGCCACCACTTCGAGCAGCAGGCGCAGGTCAGCCGGGATGTGGCCTTTGTCGCGTTGCTGTTCCACCAGGTAGCGGGAGAGGGAAATTTTGCTCATGAGGTTTCCTTGATGGGATTCAGGCGGCGTTCAGCGCACGGCTGATCACTTCGCGCACATCGTTGCTCAGATCGGTCTTGGCGCCCACGCGTTCGATGGCTACTTTGGCGGCGCTGCGGTAGGGCTCGGCCAGGCGGCTCCAGCGGTCCATGGCGCGGGCCAGGCGTGCGGCCACTTGCGGGTTGATTGCGTCCAGGGCCAGTACCTGCTCGCTCCAGTACACATAGCCTGCAGCATCGGCACGGTGGAAGGCGGCGGGGTTGGCACTGCAGTAGCTGAAGATCAGGCTACGGGCGCGGTTGGGGTTGCGCAGGCTGAAGTCGGGGTGCTGCATCAGCTGGCGCACGCGAGGCAGCACATCGCCTGCGCGGTCAGGCGCACCGGCTTGCAAGGCAAACCATTTGTCGATGACCAGGGCTTCGTGCTGGAAGATTTTGTGGAAACGTGCCAACGCATCGTGCGCCAATGCGTGGCCGCTGAGCACCAAGGCCGACAGCGCGTTGAAGCGGTCGGTCATGTTGCTTGCGTCTTTGAACTGCTGGTACACGCGGCCTGGGGTTACATCGTCACCCGACTGAACGGCAGCCACACACAGCATGCCCATGGCCAAGCCTGCCAGGGCGCGGCGGCCGCTGGGCTTGGCATCGGGTGTGTAGGCACCGTTGTTCTGGTGTGCGTCCCAGGCCCATTGCCAGTCGGCTTGCAAGGCGGTGGCCAATTGCAGGCGCATGGCTTCGCGCACGGCGTGCACGCGCTGCGGGTCCACCACGCTCAGTTGGTCAGCGATGTAGTTCTCGGACGGCAAGGTGAGTGCCAGGTCCTTGAAGGCCGCATCCAGACCGGGGTGGCGCAGCACGTTGCGCAAGGCGTTGACCAGTTCATTGGGCAGCACGGGGGCCGTGCTGTCTTGCGTCATGGCTTGCACAGCGCTTTGCAGCATCAGGCGTTGACCGGCTTCCCACTGGTTGAAGGGGTCACTGTCGTGGGCCAGCAGGCACAGCAAGTCGGCGCTGCTCAGGCCATCTTGGAGCACCACCGGGGCGCTGAAACCGCGCAGCAGCGAAGGCACGGGCTCGCTGTCGAGGTTCACGAAGGTGTAGCTGGCGCTGGCCTCGCTCAAGACCAGGGTTTGCTGTGGCAGCACATCGGTGCTGCCCGCCTGTTGCAAGGACAGTGGCTGGCCATCGCGTGACAGCAGGCCCAGCGTGACCGGGATCACGAAGGGCTGTTTGTTGGGCTGGTCGGGCGTGGCGGGGCAGCTTTGCGACAGCGTCAGCGTGTAGCTGCGCTCGGCCGCGTTGTAGGCACCACGCGCTTGCAGGCGCGGTGTGCCCGCCTGGCTGTACCAGCGCTTGAACTGTGGCAGTTGCTGGGCCAATGCCGTGCCGGGGTTGGCGTCGGCAATGGCTTGTGCAAAGTCGTCGCAGGTCACGGCTTGACCATCGTGGCGCTCGAAGTAGAGCTTCATGCCCTTGGCAAAGCCTTCTCGGCTTGTCAGGGTCTGCATCATGCGAACGACTTCAGAGCCTTTTTCGTAGATGGTGACGGTGTAGAAGTTGTTGATCTCGACGTAGCTGTCGGGGCGCACGGGGTGGGCCATGGGGCCTGCGTCTTCGGCAAACTGCACGGTGCGCAGCACGCGCACGTCTTCGATGCGTTTGACGGCGCGGGCACTGTCGATGCCAGCCATGTCCTGGCTGAACTCCTGGTCGCGGAAGACCGTGAGGCCCTCTTTCAGCGAGAGCTGGAACCAGTCGCGGCAGGTGATGCGGTTGCCGGTCCAGTTGTGGAAGTACTCGTGGCCCACCACCGATTCGATGTTGCCAAAGTCCACGTCGGTGGCGGTGGCGGGGTTGGCCAGCACGAACTTGGTGTTGAAGATGTTCAGGCCCTTGTTTTCCATGGCGCCCATGTTGAAGTCGCTGGTGGCGACGATCATGAAGCGTTCCAGGTCCAGGGGCAGGCCAAAGCGGGCCTCGTCCCAGGCCACGCTGGCCATGAGCGAGTTCATCGCGTGCTCGGTCTTGTCGAGGTCGCCGGGGCGCACAAACACCTGCAGCAAGTGTTCGGTGCCGCTGCGGCTGACGATGCGCTGTTCGCGTGCCACCAGCTGACCGGCTACCAGGGCAAACAGGTAGCAGGGTTTTTTGTGCGGGTCGACCCACTTGGCGAAGTGGCGACCGTCGTCCAGCGCGCCTTGCTCGACCAGGTTGCCGTTACTCAGCAGCACCGGGTATTTGGCCTTGTCGGCACGCAGCGTGACGGTGTAGCTGGCCATCACGTCCGGGCGGTCCAGGAAGTAGGTGATGCGGCGGAAACCCTCGGCCTCGCACTGCGTGAAGAAGGTGCCCTGGCTGACGTACAAGCCCATCAACTGGGTGTTCTTCTCGGGGTTGCAGGTGGTGAAGATTTCCAGATCGAAGGGCTCATGGCCTTCGGGCAGGTTCTCCAACACCAGCACATGGCCGTCCATCTTGAACGAGGTGCCACCGCCATTGACCAGCACGCGGGCCAGGTTGAGGTCTTCGCCGTCCAAGCGCAGCGGCTGCGCCGCCACATCGGGGTTGCGGCGCAGCCGCATCTTGTTGAGGACGCGGGTTTTGCCGGGTTCAAGGTCGAATGTCAGATCGACGGTATCGATCCAGAACGCCGGGGCGGTGTACGCCAGACGTTCAATCGCGGTGGGTTGTCCTTCACGCATCACTTTGCTCCGTGGTGTTTGCCAGCTGACGAGGTCAGAGGCCTTGTTTCAGCGAGGCTTCGATGAACGCATCGAGGTCGCCATCGAGCACCTTCTGGGTGGCCGAGATTTCGACGTTGGTGCGCAAGTCCTTGATGCGGCTGTTGTCCAGCACATAGCTGCGGATCTGGTGACCCCAGCCCACATCGGTCTTGGTGTCTTCGAGCTTTTGTTGCTCTTCCATGCGCTTGCGCATTTCGTAGTCGTACAGGCGCGAGCGCAGGCGTTGCCAGGCCACATCGCGGTTGCTGTGCTGGCTGCGACCGTCCTGGCACTGCACCACGATGCCGGTGGGGATGTGCGTCAGGCGCACGGCCGAATCGGTTTTGTTGATGTGCTGACCGCCCGCACCGCTGGCGCGGTAGGTGTCGGTGCGCACATCGGAGGGGTTGATGTTGATCTCGATCGAATCATCAATCTCAGGGTAGACGAACAACGAGGCAAAAGACGTGTGGCGGCCACCCGATGAATCGAAGGGGCTCTTGCGCACCAGGCGGTGCACGCCGGTTTCGGTGCGCAGCAGGCCGTAGGCGTATTCGCCTTCGATCTTGATGGTCGCGCTCTTGATGCCTGCGGTATCACCGCCGGTTTCTTCTTCCACGGTGGCTTTGAAGCCCTTGCGTTCGGCGTACTTGAGGTACTGGCGCAGCAGCATGCTGGCCCAGTCGCAAGCTTCGGTACCACCGGCACCGGCCTGAATGTCGACAAAGCAGTTGAGCGGGTCGGCCTCGTGGCGGAACATGCGGCGGAACTCCAGCTCTTCGACCAGTTGGGTCAGCTTGGCGCCTTCGGCTTCGATGGTGAGCAGACCCTCATCGTCGCCTTCTTCCTTGCTCATCTCGAAGAGTTCAAGGTTGTCGGCCAGTTCGCTGGTCAGGTTGGTGATGGTTACCACCACGCCGTCGAGGGCTTTTTTCTCTTTGCCCAGTTCCTGGGCTTTTTTGGGGTCGTTCCAGACCGCCGGGTCTTCGAGCGATGCGTTGACGGTTCTCAGCCGTTCAGATTTGGCATCGTAGTCAAAGATACCCCCGAAGTTCGTTGGTCCGGGCTGACAGGTCTGCCAGCGTTGCGCCGATTTGGTTGATGTGTTCTGCGTCCATGAGAAAAATCCGGTTCGGTAAACAGGGCATTTTCTCACGACTTGGCCCTTGGGCAGGCCGGGTCAGGGCTTAAAACTGCCGCCCGTACGAGAACATCAAGCCTGCATTGCCCAGCACCTTGACTTGCACCGAATCGTGCTCGTTGAAGCGGTAGCCGATGGACGGGATGATGGCGGGCGAGAAACCACCGTGGTTGAGCGGCACTTTGTCTTGGTACTTGCCCACGTAGCCGTACAAAACACCGGCAGTGACCTTCACAAACAAGTGGGGATTGCCCATCAGGTTGTTGAATTGCTGGCCTGCGTACACATAGGTGGAGGGTTGACCAAAAGAGTTGCTGAACAGGGCGACACCGCAAAAGCGGTTGCCTGGCAGTTGTTCGTCCACAGCGACCAATACCACTGGCTTGTGTTCAGGGTTGTAAGACCAATGGTGGGTATAGGGCGAGAACACGAACTCGCCCCGGTGTGAGGGCTCAGGCGCACCGTCGACGGCCAAAAAGGAGGGGCAGTAATGCTCGGAGGTGCCCGCATGGGCCGAGGTATTTGCCAGCAGACCGGCTGTGGCCATGCTGAGCAATGCAAGGGTGAAATGACGCACTGAAAAATCCCTGAATATTTGGAGGTCAGCGGTGCATTTTAAAGGGCTTGTGTAAAGACAAAGAATTCAAACCGCCAGAAATTGTTCCAGCAGCTGTGCCAGTTGCTCGGGCTGGTCGTGTTGCAGCATGTGGCCAGCGTTGTTGATGCAGGCGATTTCGAGTTGAGGGACCGATTTCAGTCGCTCGTGGTATTCGTCCAGCGTGTATTTCCCTTTCCACCACAGGCCCAGCGAGTCGTCGGTGGCTTCCACGGCCAGCACAGGGCAGCCAATGCGGCTGTAGGTGGCCAGGGTTTCTTCTGCGTGGTAGAGGTAGGGGTTGATCACCTTGTGTGCCGCATCGCCCAGGATGCGCCACTGACCGTCTGCGCCTGGTTTGGCCCAATGCCGGGCCAGCCAGTCGGCTTTGTCTTGCGACAAGCGGGGGTTGGTTTTCATGAGGCGGGCGGCCACACCGTCAGCGCTGGCGTAGGACTTGAGGTCTTTGTCGCCTTGGCGCGTGGCCTTGAGTTCGTCCAGCCACTGCCCCATGCGCCCCGGCGCTTGCGAAGGGCGCGTGGCAGGCATGCCAAAGCCTTCGATGTTGACCAAGCGGCGAATGCGCTCAGGCCGCGCACCTGCGTACATCATGACCACATTGCCACCCATGCTGTGGCCCACCAGGTCGATGGTTTGGTCGGGGTATAGCGTGTCCAGCAGGGCATCCAGATCGGCCAGGTAATCGGGGAACCAGTAGCAGTCGGTGGCGGGTGCTTCGGTCAGGCCGTAGCCGCGCCAATCAAAAGCGATGATGGGCCGTTGCAGGACAAAAGCCTCAGTGAGTGCATCGACCATGAATTGCCAGGATGCGGCCACATCCATCCAGCCGTGGGCCAGCACCAGCGGCGTGGCGCCTGGTGTGGGCGTGCCCCACTGTCGCACGTGGTACTGGCAGCCGCGCAGGGGCACCCAGTTGCTGGTCGATGGGCGTAAAACTTGGTACATACTTTCGATCATAAGGAGACAAGCCATGACACGCAGTCACACCGATGACCGCCGCAAAGACCCCATGCCAGACCGCTACAAGGCCATCCACCAAGGCTTTGGCTGGAAGGTGCCCCAACGTTTCAACATGGCGCAGGCCTGTTGCGGCCAATGGGCTGCCCAAGTGGCCTCGGCCCGGCGCGTGGCGATCCGTGAACACGTGGTCGGGCAGGGTTTGGGGCGCAGCTGGACTTTTGCCCAATTGCAAAATGCGGCCAACCGATTGAGCCGGGTTTTGCATGCGCAAGGCGTGCGGCGAGGGGACCGGGTGGCGATCGTCATGCCGCAACGGTTCGAGACCGCGGTGGCCTACATGGCCGTGCTGCAAATGGGCGCGGTGGCCATGCCGCTGTCGATGCTGTTTGGCCCCGAAGCCTTGTCTTTTCGCATCAACGACAGCCAGGCCCGTGTGGCCGTGTGCGACGAGTCCACCCTGGAAGCCTTGAAGCAAGCACGGCCCGATTGCCCCGGTTTGCAATGCCTGATCGGCGTCGGTGAGGCGGCCGCCGTTGCAGACCTGGATTACGCCAAGGTTTGCGCGGCCAGCCCGGCGCATTTCAAGGCGGTGTCCACTTTGGCCGACGATCCTGCCGTCTTGATTTACACCAGCGGCACCACGGGCAACCCCAAGGGCGCCTTGATCCCGCACCGCGCCTTGATCGGCAACCTGACGGGCTTTGTGTGCAGCCAGAACTGGTTTGGCTTTGACCCGTTTCAAGCCAAGCAGCCTTTGAAGGCCGTGTTCTGGTCACCGGCCGACTGGGCCTGGACCGGCGGCCTGATGGATGCTTTGCTGCCCAGCCTGTACTTTGGCCGGCCCATCGTGGCTTTCAACGGGCGGTTTTCGCCAGAAGTGGCGTTCGAGATTTTGCAAAGCCACGGCGTGACGCACACCTTTTTGTTCCCGACCGCGCTCAAGGCCATGATGAAAGCCGTGCCCGATGCGAAAACGCGCTACCGCTTGAAGCTGCAGGCGATCATGAGCGCAGGCGAGGCCGTGGGCGATGCGGTGTTTGGCTACTGTCAAGCGCAGTTGGGTGTGACCGTGAACGAGATGTTTGGCCAGACCGAGATCAACTATGTGGTGGGCAACTGCGCCCGCTTGTGGCCCGCGCGCCCCGGCAGCATGGGCAAGGGCTACCCCGGCCACCAGGTCGCCGTCATCGACGAGGCGGGTCAGCTGTGCCCGGCAGGCACGCCTGGCGAAGTGGCCGTGAACCGCTTGGATGCGCATGGACATCCCGACCCGGTGTTCTTTTTAGGCTACTGGAACAACGACCAAGCCACCACGGCCAAATACACCGGCGACTGGTGCCGCACCGGTGACATGGCAGTGGCCGATGAAGATGGCTACCTCTGGCACCAAGGCCGCACCGACGACATGTTCAAGGCGGCAGGCTACCGCATCGGCCCGGGCGAGATCGAAAACTGTCTGGTCAAGCACGCCGCCGTGGCCAATGCCGCGGTGGTGCCCAAGCCCGACGCGGATCGGGGTGCGGTGGTCAAGGCCTATGTGGTGATGTCGCCCGATTGCCTGGCCCAAAGGCCAGAGGGTGCTGCTCGGCAGGCGTTTGACGACGCCGTGCGCAGCCAGCTGCAGGCCCATGTGCGCGGCCTGCTGGCACCTTATGAATACCCCAAAGAGATCGAATTCATCGATCAACTGCCCATGACCACCACCGGCAAGGTGCAGCGGCGCGTGCTGCGCCTGCAAGAAGAGGCGAAAGCCTCTGCGACAAATGCCTGAGCGGGCCCATGACAAAATAAGCACGATGCCGATGGGCCGCTGCAGCGCCCACCGCACCCCATTCACACACCCACAGGAAACACCATGAAACTCGTTCAACTCGGCCAGTCCGATTTGCAAGTCACGCCCATCTGCCTGGGCACCATGACCTTTGGCCAGCAGGTCAATGAGGCCGATTCGCACGCCATCCTGGACCGCTCGCTGGACGCGGGTATCAACTTCATCGACACCGCCGAGATGTATGCCGTGCCTGCTTCGGCCGACACCTGTGGCGCGACCGAAACCTACATCGGCAACTGGTTTGCCAAAAATCCCGGTGCCCGTGAAAAGCTGGTGCTGGCCACCAAAGTGGCCGGTCCCTCGCGCGGCATGCCCTGGATCCGTGAGGGCTCGGGCATGACCGGTCAGGACATCCTGAACTCGTGCGATGCCAGTCTGCGCCGTCTGCAAACCGATGTGATCGACCTGTACCAGATCCACTGGCCCGAGCGCCATGTGCCGGTGTTTGGCATGACCTACTTTGACCCCGCCAAGGACAAGTCGGTCACCTCGATCCACGAGCAACTCGAGGCCTTGTCCAAATTGGTCAAGGCGGGCAAGGTGCGTTACATCGGCTTGTCGAACGAAACGCCTTATGGCGTGCACGAGTTCGTGCGTCTGGCCGAGCAGCATGGCCTGCCACGCGTGGCCACGGTGCAAAACCCTTACTGCTTGGTCAGCCGCACCTATGACAACGGCCTGGACGAAACCTGCTACCGCCTGAACGTGTCGATGCTGGCCTACTCGCCGCTGGGCTTTGGTTTGTTGACCGGCAAGTACGACAACGACGACCTGAAAGGCCCGCTGGTGCCCGACGGTGGCCGCATTGCCCGCTACGACTCGATGCGCAAGCAGCGCTGGGGCCGCCCCGAGGCGCTGGTGGCCGCCCGTCGCTACAACCAGTTGGCACGCGACAACGGCATGACGCCTACTCAGATGGCGCTGGCGTTCTGCTACCACCGCTGGAGCGTGGCCAGCACCATCATCGGTGTGACTTCGCTGGCGCAGCTGAACGAAGACTTGGCCGCCTGGAGCACCCAGCTTTCGCCCGAGGTGCTCAAAGCCATCGACGACATCCGCTGGGAAATGCGCGACCCGGCTTTGTGATCGGACGCATGGCCAAGAAAGACAAAGTCAGCGAAACCCCGGCCACGGCGCTCTTGCGCCAGCAGGGAGTGAGCTTCACCGAGCACCCTTACGAGTACCTGGAGCACGGCGGCGCCCAGCACAGCGCGCAGGTGCTGGGCATGGACCCGTTCAGCGTGGTCAAGACCCTGATCATGCAGGACCAGGACGCCAAGCCGCTGGTGGTGTTGATGCACGGCAACCGCAAGGTGTCCACCAAAAACCTGGCACGGCAAGTCGGACGCAAGTCGATTGAGCCGTGTGCGCCCGAGGTGGCCAACCGCCACAGCGGTTATCTGGTGGGGGGCACCTCGCCCTTTGCTACGCGCCGGGCCATGCCGGTGTTCATCGAAGAGACCATCTTGGCTTTGCCGCGCATTTGCATCAATGGCGGCAGACGTGGTTACCTGGTGGGCATTGACCCGCAAGTGTGTGTGCAGTTGCTGGGTGCCCGGCCGGTCAACTGCGCACTGGCAGAATGACGCCAGTTCAAAAACAAGGGAGATGAGTGATGACGTTGTGGATTCAAGTGGGGGCGGTGCTGGCCGCTTATCTGGTGGGCTCGCTCAGTTTTGCCGTGATCGTCAGCCAGTTGATGGGCCTGAACGACCCGCGCAGCTACGGCAGCAAGAACCCTGGCGCGACCAATGTGTTGCGCTCGGGCAGCAAAAAAGCGGCCATCCTGACCTTGTTGCTGGACGCCTTCAAGGGCTGGTTGCCTGTGGCGCTGGTGTTGGCGTTTGGGCAGCCCTACGGCTTGGGCGCGGGCGTGGCCGCCTTGGCAGGTCTGGCGGCTTTTCTGGGGCACCTGTACCCGGTGTTCTTTGGCTTCAAGGGCGGCAAAGGCGTGGCCACGGCTGTGGGTGTGTTGGTGGGCGTGAACGGCCTCCTGGCGCTGGCCACGGTGGGAACCTTTGCCATCGTCGTGTATTTCAGCCGCTATGTGTCGCTGGCGTCCATGGTGGCCGCGGTGTTTGCGCCGGTGTTTTATGTGTTTGGTGACGGCGTGGCCTGGCAGGCTGACCGTGCCGAGGTGCTGTGCCTGGCTGTCATGGCGCTGCTTTTGGTGTGGCGTCACCGTGAAAACATCAACCGCCTGCTGGCGGGGACCGAGTCGAAATTGGGCGCAAAAAAAGCCTGACGCATCAGGCTCGGATCTGAAACGGGCGGTCTGCGCCAAGCAGCACCGCCGTTTTTTTTGATCAGTCGCGGAAGTTGTCGAACGACAGCGGCAGCTCGGTCATGTCCTTGCGCAGCAGGGCCATGGCGGCCTGCAGGTCGTCGCGCTTGGCGCCAGTCACGCGCACCGCATCGCCCTGGATGGACGCTTGCACCTTGATCTTGCTGTCTTTGATCAGTCGGGTGATCTTCTTGGCGTCTTCGGTTTCGATGCCGTTTTTCACCTTGATCACCTGCTTGACCTTGTCGCCGCCGATTTTTTCGACCTTGCCAATGTCCAGAAAGCGCACGTCTACATTGCGCTTGGTCAGCTTGTTGCGCAGGATGTCTTCGACCTGCGTGAGCTGAAAGTCGGCATCGCCGAACATCGTGATCTCTTTGTCCTTGAGTTCGAGGGCGGCCGAAGTGCCTTTGAAGTCAAAACGGGTGCCGATTTCTTTGGAAGAAGTGTCAACGGCGTTGCGCACTTCGACCATATTGGGTTCGCAAACGGTATCAAACGAGGGCATGGCTGGAAAATTCAAAGGTTGAGAATGCGACAATTCTCCCATGAACTTGGAGAAAAATGTCCCCCTGCAGCCGCACAACACCTTTGGCATCGCCGCCAAGGCGCAGGCTTTGGTGCGTGTGCGCTCAGAGGACGACTTGCGCGCCGTGTTGGCCGACCCTGAGCTGGCCACCTTGCCCCGGCAGGTGCTGGGCGGCGGCAGCAACATTGTGCTGACCGGCGACGTGAAAGGCCTGGTGCTCAAGGTGGAAGTGCCCGGCCTGCGCTTGGCCAGCGAGACCGACAAGCACTGGATTGTTGAAGCCGGTGCGGGTGTGGCCTGGCACGAGCTGGTGGCTTGGACGCTGGACCACGGCTACCCCGGGCTGGAAAACATGGCCCTGATCCCCGGCACCGTGGGTGCGTCGCCGGTGCAAAACATCGGGGCCTATGGCGTGGAGCTGCAAGACCGCTTTGACTCGCTGGACGCCATGGACATGCTGACCGGCGAGCTATTCAGTCTGAATGCGGCCCAATGCGGTTTCAGCTACCGCGATTCGGTGTTCAAACACGCCTCGGGCGGGCCCGACGGCTTGGGCTTGGCGGGGCGGGCCGTCATTTTGCGGGTGCGCTTTGCGCTGCCCAAGCGCTGGAAGCCCGAGCTGGGTTACCTGGACCTGGAACGCAAGATGGCCGAGACCGGCATCCACCACCCCGATGCCCGCCAGATTTTTGACTGGGTCGTGGAGATCCGACGCGCCAAACTGCCCGACCCGGCGGTGATCGGCAACGCAGGCAGCTTCTTCAAAAACCCGAGCGTGACGCCCGAACAATGCGCCGACATCATCGCCCGCGAACCCAAGGTGGTGCACTACCCCATGCCCGACGGCACCATCAAGCTGGCCGCAGGCTGGCTGATCGACGCCTGCGGCTGGAAAGGCAAGAGCGTGGGCCATGCCGGTGTCTACGAAAAGCAGGCGCTGGTGCTGGTCAACCGGGGTGGGCGTGAGAGTCCCTGTACGGGGGGCGAGGTGATGACGCTGGCCAAAGCGATTCAGACCAGTGTGTACGAGCGGTTCGGGATTCGGCTGGAGCCGGAGCCTGTGGTGATTTAACTGCTTTGTAGGTGGTTTGCCGCACCGGGTTGTGGCCTGAGCGGTCGGCCTCATAACTCGCTTCGCTCGCCAAATCGGCCGATCCGCTCAGGCCCCAGCCCGGCGCTACGCTGGGGGTGTGTTCAGATGACCAGTTCTTGAGCTTTTTGAACTCAAGAACTGCATTGAAGCTAGATCAGTTTTTGCGGCCCAGCAAAACCAAACCATCCGTCTTGCCACTGTTCAATGCAATGACCGAGAGGGTATTTGGCGTAGTGGTTTTGTCTAAAACGGCGATGCCATTGAGCGAAACACCGCTGCCAAGAACGCAAGTGCCAGTTCCTGTCGCGGTCACATTCACAATGGCTTTACCCGATGCTCTGGGTGTTGCTGTGCCTGTGGTGGTGCAGCCGTTGTCCACAATCGTGAAGCTCCCATTGGCGCCAATGGTGAAGGTCATGTTCGTGATCGAATAACGAGCGGTTCGCCCGGACAGTGTGTAGTTGCCAGCTATTTCCGCAGCCGTGACACCTTGGTCGTAATACGGGTTGTATGCAAGGTTAATCGTGGCGCCATTGTTGCTGGTGGCTTGAATGCGCTGTTTTTGAGTCACTGTTCCTGTGCACGTGCCTGTACCAACGCTGTTTGAGCTGAAAACAAATTCAGAGCCCGATGCTGAAAATGATGTGGCGTTTCCGGTAGCGGTGCCCGCAATGGCACTGACGAGAGTATTGCCGATGGTTGCGCCACCCCAAGCTTCGCCGTTTTCAAGTACAGCTACTGTGACATTAGCACCCGTTGAGGACGGGCCTTGCCATAGGCCTTCGGCTGTATTCACAGAAGTGCTGCCGCTGCCGCCTCCACCGCCACATGCCGTCAAGACCGCAGCAGCGCAAGCGATCAGATTCAATTTGAATTTCGTGTTCATTTTTGCCCTTCATTTGATAAGTTGGCTGAGTTACGTTGGCTGCATTACATATGTGAAGCAAACTCCGTAGATGCAAACTATACAAGAAAACATATTTGAGGGATGTCTGCAAAGCCCTCGTTGCCCAAAAATCTACCTGCAAGTGATAACTTGCGGGAGGTTTTGGCCTACAACATCCGTGTGGCGAGGGTGACCAAAGGGTGGTCACAAGAGGATTTGGCATTGGAGTGCGACTTGGACAGGACGTATGTGTCTGCCGTAGAGCGTGCTCGCTGGAATGTGTCGTTGTCTAACATTGAGCGCTTTGCCCTTGCGCTTGAACTCGAACCTTGGTCGTTGCTTAAACCGCCGCGTTAGTTGGGTAATTTGGTTCCGTGCCTTGCTGAAAAAGGGTTGCTGCAGCCTTGGCGCTGCGGCCAGCCGGACCAGCCGATTTGGCGAGTGAAGCGAGTTATGAGGCTGGCCGACTGGCCGCAGTGCCAAGGCGGAAAATTCCCACCCATCTGATCCATCAAACCAACAAAAAAGCGACCCTCAGGTCGCTTTTTTGCAGATCAAGAAGCCATCACTTCTTGCCGTTGCCATCCAGCTTGTAGATGTGCGGACCTTCACCCACCGACAGCAGGCCGGTGTGGG
>Ga0228702_1000341_pt1 | contig 37356 bp, 10 predicted proteins | sample McNCre217_Aug_MG_2_FD_178018 | JGI IMG/M metagenome (GOLD analysis project Ga0228702, IMG submission 178018) | Freshwater microbial communities from McNutts Creek, Athens, Georgia, United States - 20-17_Aug_MG | ecosystem: Environmental > Aquatic > Freshwater > Creek | place: USA: Georgia...
GCTGAGTTAGTGACTGTGATTAATGTGTCAGCTTGTACTGCTGCTGCAGTTAAAGCAGCCGTTGTCACGCTGATATTTTTAAGAGATGTTGTACCACCCACTGCACCAGTAAAGGTTGTATTACCTGCACCAGCTGCCACAGTGAGTGATTGAGTATTAGCAGTTGTGCCATCGACTGTTGTGCTAAACACAACGTTTTGGTTAGCCGTTGTTAAAGTAGTGTCGCCTGTTAATACAAGGCCTGCACCGTAGGTTTGCGTACCAGTACCTGTTGTTGTTACAGCACCACTCAAACTAACGGTACCTGTAGAAGCTGTGGCAAATGCACCAGCTACTGATAAGGTGTGAGCATTAGATCCTGTACCGACAACAAAACCACCGGTGTTATTTAAGGTAACAGCATTACCCCAGCTAGAGGTCGCTGATGCAATAGTCTGGCCAATCTTGATTTGGAATGCTGTTGAGGCTGTTTTAATGTTCGCCGCATTAACAGCACCACCAATCGTCACTGTGCCTGTTTGGGCACCAGCTGTGAATGTGGTTGGACCAGTACCACCCAATCCAAAATTAACCAAAGTTGCACTATTGCCAACATTACCAGCTAAATTAATTGCCCCACTACCACTAAGCATATAAAGGCTATTAGTATTAGCAGCTGAGCCATTAATATCGCCACCAAACGTAATATTGTTATTCGTTGTTGACAATGAAATACTTGAAGCTGAAATCGTCACGTTACCTGTGTACTGTTGTGTAGCACCCGTTGTGACATCAGCATTTAAAGTTGCTGGGCCATAAACAACTAAATTACCAGTAACTCCAATCGTATTAGATAAAGTCACTGCCGTTGTATTAGTAGCTTGACCAATCGTTAAACCGCCCAAGCTCGATGTCGGTGCATTAAATGTATAAGCACTTGCAAAGCTAGCTGCTGCTGAGCGCACCCATAATGTGCCAGCACCACTAAAGCCACTTGTAGCAAAGGTTAAGGTGTCACGTTCAATAATTAATTGACCAGCGTTAATCGCTGTAGAACCAGAGTAAGTATTATTGGCTGTAAATAACAAGGTACCACTGCCAGACTTAGTAATATTTCCCGTGCTTGTAGCAATAGGATCAGCAACGGTAATGTTGCCTGTCGTTGCAAATGTTAGGTTGTAAGTGCCTGCGAATGCATTACCTGTTGACACGTCAAATGTTAACAAGCCCGCAGCACTTGAAATCGCTGTATCAGCACCAAGTGTTACAGCTCCAGCAATCGTATTATTACCACTGGTGTTCACAATGGCGCCATTACCGCCCACACCCGTTCCAGAAACTGTCATTGCATCCGCAATTGAGATGCCACCTTGCAAGGCCAATGTTGCACCTGATGCAATGGTTGTTGCGCCAGCACTTGTTCCTAAAGCGCCATTATTAGCAGCAATCAAAGTACCAACAGATATCGTGGTTGCGCCAGTGTAAGTATTGTTACCACTTAAGGTTAACGCGCCAGCACCCAACTTAGTTAAACCACCAGAACCGCTACCAATCACACCCGATAAGGTAATTGCTTCACTTGTGTCAATTGTTAATAAATTAGCGCCATTAGTAATATTGCCGCTGAATGTAACGCCGCCATTATTACTATTCGTAATAGTGGCTGCTGCTGATAATGAAATTGCTTTACTTGAACTAAATGCTGATGCGCCAGTAATCTCTAGAGAGCCACCACTCAGAGTAATTCCACCTGAACCTAAGTTGGCATCTGAAGATACTGATAAAACGCCTTGAGAAGCAATCGTGCCACCACTATACGTATTGGATCCGGTAAGAACGACCTTACCAGGACCACTAACCGTAACACTGAAACCAGAACCTGAAATCGCGCCAGATAATGTAAACACATCAACCGAGTTGGTTGTTGCAAATGTACTATTAGCTGTCAAAGTAATATCACCAGCAAAACTACTTGTCGCATCTTTTAGAGTACCGCCAGCTAATGTCAGAGGATTAGCACCTACCGCGATACCTTGCAAATCAAGAGTTGCACCACTTGCAATTCTTACGGCACCAGTCGTTGCACCTAGACCACTGCTATTAGTCACAGTAACTGTGCCGCCATTAATCGTTGTGCCGCCTGAGAATGTATTAGAACCTGAAAGGGTTATGGTGCCAGCTGAAATGATTAGCCCACCCGTACCACTCATCACACCAGAATAGGTGCCGCTAGCATTAGCCAACGTTAAAGTATTGCCATTTAAATTAAGATTACCAGAGCCACTAATTGAAGCAATCGTACCGCTAGCTCCCAATGCAAGAGTAGTGCCGCTAGCAATCGACATTGATGTGGTTGTTGGTAAGCTTCCAGAAACAACCAAGCTTCCAGAGCTTGTTGTTGTAGTTCCAGCGTAAGTATTGACCCCAGCCAAAGTTAATGTGCCAGAGCCAGCTTTAGTTAATGACAATGAGCCTGAGCCATCGCTCATCACGCCACTGAACGTTGTACTAGTGTTGTCGCCACCAGCCGTTAATGTCTTAGCACCAGTTGTGCTGGTGGTAATAGAACCAGCGCCAGCAATCGAACCAACTGTATCACTTGCATTAACGTTATAAGTTGCACCTGATGCAACAGTTACAGCTGTCGTATCAGCCAAGCTTCCAGATACAGTCAATGTGCCACCGTTAATCGTTGTGCCACCACTATAAGTATTAGCGCCACTCAAGGTTAATGTGCCTGTTGTTAATGTGAGGCCACCCGTACCGCTCATCACACCTGAATAGGTACCAGTCGCATTACCAAGCGTTAAGGTGTTGCCGTTCAAGTTCACAGAACCTGCCCCCGTCAAGGCAGTGATTGTGTCACTTGCGCTAAGGGCATAATTTGCACCACTTGCGACTGCTACCGATGTGCCATCAGCTAAGCTACCAGACACAGTTAAGGTACCGCCGTTAATGGTTGTTGCACCAGTGTAGGTGTTAGCGCCACTCAAGGTTAATGTGCCTGTTGTTAATGTGAGGCCACCCGTACCGCTCATCACACCTGAATAGGTATCGTTAGCATTACTCAAGGTTAGCGTCTTAGCACCTAAAGTAACACCACCTGCACCACTCAAAGTCTTAATACTTGCGCCTGAAGTTATTGCACTAATATCTAAGGTGCCACCATCAACCACACCGCTTGATGTCGCGATAGAGCCTGAACCACTTAGGGCTAATGTGCCACCGTTAATGGTTGTTGCACCAGTGTAAGTATTAGCACCGCTCAAAGTTAAGGTGCCAGCTGTTAATGTGAGACCACCTGTGCCACTCATCACACCAGAGTAGGTGTCGTTAGCGTTGCTAATTGTGAGGGTATTTGTGCCTAAAGCAACGGCACCGGCACCACTTAAGGTCTTAATCGTTGCACCACTGGTTGTACCGCTAATATCAAACGTACCACTATTAGCTACGCCACTTGATGTCGCAATAGAGCCTAAACCACTTAACTTCAATGTTGAGCCACTATTAATAGTAGTTGCCCCAGTGTAGGAATTGTTGCCGCTTAATATCACAACACCAGCGCCATTAACCGTTATGCCATAACCAGCACCTGAGATCACACCAGATAAAGTAAAGACATCACCTGAGGCAGTTGTTGCAATCGTACTGTTGGCTGTTAAGGTGATATTGCCAGATAAGCTACTTGTTGCATCTTTTAAAGTGCCTCCAGCTAAAGTAACTGGGTTGGCACCTACTGTCACACCTAATAGGTCTAAGGTAGCGCCACTTGCAATCGTTACAGAACCAGTTGTTGCACCTAGTCCACTGTTATTGGTTACAGTCAATGTGCCACCATTAATCGTTGTGCCACCACTATAAGTATTAGCGCCACTCAAGGTTAATGTGCCTGTTGTTAATGTGAGGCCACCCGTACCGCTCATCACACCTGAATAGGTACCAGTCGCATTACCAAGCGTTAAGGTGTTGCCGTTCAAGTTCACAGAACCTGCCCCCGTCAAGGCAGTGATTGTGTCACTTGCGCTAAGGGCATAATTTGCACCACTTGCGACTGCTACCGATGTGCCATCAGCTAAGCTACCAGACACAGTTAAGGTACCGCCGTTAATGGTTGTTGCACCAGTGTAGGTGTTAGCGCCACTCAAGGTTAATGTGCCTGTTGTTAATGTGAGGCCACCCGTACCGCTCATCACACCTGAATAGGTATCGTTAGCATTACTCAAGGTTAGCGTCTTAGCACCTAAAGTAACACCACCTGCACCACTCAAAGTCTTAATACTTGCGCCTGAAGTTATTGCACTAATATCTAAGGTGCCACCATCAACCACACCGCTTGATATCGCGATAGAGCCTGAACCACTTAGGGCTAATGTGCCACCATTAATCGTTGTCGCACCGGTGTAGGTGTTAGCACCACTTAAGGTTAACGTGCCAGAACCAGTCTTAGCAAATAACAATGACCCTGAACCATTACTGATAACACCGCTAAATGTTGTATTAGTGTTATCACCACCAACCGTTAATGTTTTAGCGCCAGCGGTACTTGTTGTGATTGATCCAGCACCAGAAATAGAACCAACTGCATCACTTGCATTAACGTTATAAACAGCCCCTGACGCAACTGTTACAGCCGTCGTATCAACCAAGCTTCCAGATACGGTAAACGTACCACCGTTGATGGTCGTCGCACCTGTGTATGTATTAGCGCCACTCAGGGTTAATGTGCCTGTTGTTAGTGTGAGGCCCCCAGCACCACTCATCACACCTGAATAGGTATCATTCGCTGCGCTCAAAATTAAGGCATTAGAGCCCAAGGCGACGCCACCAGCACCATTCAATGTCTTAATACTTACATCACTCGCTGCACCACTGATATCAAACGTACCACTATTAGCTATGCCACTTGATGTTGCAATAGAACCACCACCACTCAACTTCAATGTTGATCCACTATTAATAGTAGTTGCTCCAGTGTAAGTATTTGCGCCACTCAATATCACCACACCAGCACCATTAACCGTGATGCCATAACCAGCACCTGAGATCACACCAGATAAAGTAAAGATATCACCTGAAGCAGTTGTTGCAATCGTACTATTGGCTGTTAAGGTGATATTGCCAGATAAGCTACTTGTTGCATCTTTTAAAGTGCCGCCTGACAGAGTCACTGGATTAGAGCCAACTGTGACACCTTGCAAATCAAGCGTTCCGCCATTCGCAATCGTTACAGCACCAGTTGTTACACCCAGACCACTGTTGTTGGTCACAATCACGGTACCACCATTAATGGTTGTAGCCCCAGAATAAGTATTGATACCACTCAAGGTCATTGCACCAGTACCAGCTTTAGTTAACGCTAACGAGCCTGAACCATCGCTTATCACACCGCTAAATGTTGTGCTTGTGTTATCACCACCAGCCGTTAATGTCTTAGCGCCACTCGTGCTGGTTGAGATTGCTCCAGCACCAGCAATAGAACCAACCGCATCACTTGCATTAACGTTATAAGTTGCTCCAGATGAAACTGTTACTGCCGTTGTATCAGCCAAACTGCCAGACACCGTCAAGGTGCCAGCACTAATCGTCGTGGCACCTGTGTATGTATTGGTGCCACTCATAGTTAGTACACCAGTACCCACTTTCGTTAACGAAATAGCTGTGCCTGTGCCGTTTTGTAGCGTGCCACTATATGTGGTGGACGTATTGTCACCACCAGCCGTTAGAGTCTTCGTTCCAGCAACACTCGATGTGATTGTTCCCGCACCAGCAATCGATCCAACCGTTTCAGCATTACCATTCAAGTCTAAGGTGCCAGTAACTGTCACAGCTGATCCATCAGGAATCACACCTGCAGCACCCAACTTCAAAGTACCAGCACTAATCAATGTGGCACCGGCGTAAGTATTAACGCCGCTTAAGGTTAGAGTGTTCGTTCCAGCCTTAGTCAAAGCCGCATTACCAGAGATGATTCCGCTAATAGTTGAAGCAGCTGAGTTAGTGACTGTGATTAATGTGTCAGCTTGTACTGCTGCTGCAGTTAAAGCAGCCGTTGTCACGCTGATATTTTTAAGAGATGTTGTACCACCCACTGCACCAGTAAAGGTTGTATTACCTGTACCAGTTGCCACAGTGAGTGATTGAGTATTAGCAGTTGTGCCATCGACTGTTGTACTAAACACAACGTTTTGGTTAGCAGTCGTTAAAGTGGTATCGCCTGTTAATACCACTCCAGCACCGTAGGTTTGCGTACCAGTACCTGTTGTTGTTACGCCACCACTCAAACTAACCGTACCAGTTGAAGGTGTAGCAAATGCACCAGCCACTGACAAGGTGTGGGCGTTAGATCCTGTACCAACAACAAAACCACCCGTGTTATTTAGAGTAACAGCATTACCCCAGCTAGAAGTCGCTGATGCAACAGTCTGACCAATCTTGATCTGGAATGCTGTTGAAGCTGTTTGCACATTACTTGCATTAACAGAACCGCCAATCGTTACCGTACCGGTTTGAGCACCAGCAACAAAACTTCTATAACTACTTATGGTAAGGGTCACATAACCAGCGCCAGCATTTGCCCCTTGCGTATAAGTAACACCCGAGGCCAAGCCAGCATTTACATAAGATGAACCTCCGCCACCGCCAGCACCACCACCACCATTGCCATTTGATGGTTGCACTCCCCCGCCGCCGCCGCCGTAATAACCACCGCCACCGCCACCGCCAGCCACTGACTGCACGCTATTCGATCCATTACCACCTACACCTAATGCACCTGCCGTTCCAGAGGCAACTGTCGCACCTGCAGTACCGCCAGCACTTTGAGTGCCGCCAGATCCACCAGTACCTGGCGTATACCCATTCGCACCACTCACACCAGTTTGACCTGTAGCATTACCGCCAGATCCACCAGCACCACCAGTACCACATGGCAAACAACTTCCATTTATATAATCCGTACCTGCACCGCCACCTCCACCGGCCACCACTAACCTAGAAGCCAAGCTTGCAGCATCATTCCAAGCGCCCCCAACAGTTCGAATGTCTGAAGCACCGCCACCACTACCAGCATAGAGTGACGAGTAAGCTGAAGTTGTTGTGCCATACCCACCAACACCACCACCATTCCAACCTCCAACACCCGAACTTGCTGTTGGTTTGCCGCCAACATAGACATAAAGTGTTTGTCCAGAAGTTACAGTGAGCATGCCCGCAACGCTAGCGCCTGCCCCACCAGCAGCTGGTGAAAATGGCTCTAAGGTGGTCCCGCCACTTGCCCCATAAACATTAAAAGATAATAAAGTTGCACCATTAGGTACCACAAATGTCTGAACGGCACCGGTGTAATTCAAGGTAGTGGTCGTACCAGCAATACTTTGCGCAACACCACCAAAACCAACCTCACTTAACGCATAAAGATTTCCCAACCCACCAGCCACATTAACTGAACCACTGCCAGTAATCATGTAGAGGCTATTGCTATTCGCTGTTGTGCCGTTGATATCACCACCAAATGTGATACTGTTATTCGTTGCAGACAATGAAACGCTTGAAGCAGAAATAGTTGCATTACCGGTGTACTGCTGAGTACCGCTAGTTGATACATCCGCACCCAGAGTTACCGGTCCGTAAACAATCAAGTTACCTGCAAGGCTGATGCTGTTAGACAAAGTAACTTGTGTGGTGTTAGTGGTTTGACCAATCGTCAAACCACCCAAATTAGATACAGGCGCATTAAATGTATAAGCACTTGCAAAACTAGATGCCGCTGAACGCACCCATAAAGTACCCGCACCACTAAAGCCACTTGTTGCAAATGTCAAACTATCGCGCTCAATAATTAATTGGCCAGCGTTAATAGTTGTAGAGCCCGTATATCCGTTATTTGCAGTAAATGTGAGCGTATTGCTTGCATTTTTAACTACAGCGCCCGTTCCAGAAATGGCAGTAGAAACTGTCAGATCGTCGCTGCGGTTGTAAGCAAGCGTTCCATTATCGGCAATAGCACCAGAGCCCAAAGCTCCAGAAGTACCACCATCGCCAACCTGTAGTGTGCCAGCAGAAATGGTTGTTGTTGTTGTGCCATTTGTAGCACCGCTAAGAGTGATTGTATTAGCGCCAACTTTTGTTAAAGCATAAGCTCCAACAATATTGCCACCAATTTTAAAGTTACCTGAGCCACCAATTGCGGCAGCATTAGTAAGCGTTAATGTGCCTGAATATGTAACTGAACTTGTATTGTTATTAACAAAAGCTCCAACTCCTCCATTACCAGCTCCAACAATACTTAAATTATTAGTAATAGTTGAGCCATTCAAATCAACAGTAGCTCCACTAAGAACAGTTACCGCTGATGAACCAAATGGGCCTGTCACAGGAGGCCCTGCAGAACTATTAGCCCCAGATTGAAGCGTGCCAGCAGTTACTGTTGTGCCACCACTAAAAGTGTTTGCACCACCAAGAAGCACTGTGCCTGTTTGCGCATTGCCATTAATTGCCAGTGAATAGCCATTTCCACCATCAGAAATAATGCCGTTATACGTTAAGGTATCACCACCATTCGCTGCAAGACCATTACTACCGACCCCAAGAGTTATGCCGCGATTTGCACTCAAGGTTGCTGATGCGGCATTAAGCAACAATGTACCGCCATTTTGTAAAGTAACCCATGAAGCATTTACTGAACCAGGCGCGGCGCTTAATGAAGTATCTGCCGTAATTGAGACAATACCTTGGTTCACAATCAATCCGCCCAAGCTATTGGTTTGATTTAGTGCAAAGGTTGAAGTTGTAGTAGAGCCGTTAAATTGGAATACACCGCCCGAACCTGTTGTAATTGCACCGGTTTGACTACCAGAAGATCCATAGATCGTAATATTGCCATTTGCATTCGAGCCAGTAGATGTCAATGCAGCATTAATGGCAATAGCACCGCCATAAATAGTGACGGGACCTGAAACGCTAGTAGCTGAACCAACTGTGATGCCAGAGGTATTACCAGATTTACCTAACGTTAACCCATTCGTTGCTGCAATCGTAATGGCAGAAGATGGGAAGCTCAAAGCGCTACTAAAGCTCGCTGAATTCGGGGCAATAGTTAATACACCTGAATTTTTAACGCTTAAGGTTGTGCCAGCTACCGTATTAATACTATCTGCATAGAAATTAACGTTACCACTTGTTACTGTTGTGCTGTTATTCCAGCCCACGTATAAAGCACCAAGGTTGACATTCAAACCGGTATAAGAAGTAGAAGATGTAGTGCCGTTAAGGGTCACCGCTCCTGAGGTCGAATAAATATAAGTAGCGCCACCATCCTCATTAATACCAGCAAACAAACGCGCTGTTCCAGTGCCAGAAGTTCCATTCAAAGCCACCGCACCACTTCCACTGTAAATGTAGTTAGCAGTAATACCTGTACCGTTATATAAATTAATACCAGCTGAATGAGTCGTACTATCGTAGTTTGTGCCACCCACACCATTTAATGTAATTGTTCCTGCATTATTGGTCTTAATGGTTGAGCCAGCGCTGTAACCCACGATATCAATACCAATCATGTAACAGTTACCTGCTGTGCAACTTGGGTTAGCACCAGTCCAACCTTTACCACTCAAGGTAATGTTACCGCCTCTACTTGAGCCTGTTGCATCAAGCGTGACACCGTTAAACCAAATACCTTTATATACACTGTTTATCGCATAGGTTGGCACATTAGTTACCGCATCACCAATTGCATAAGATAAGCCGTCAGAGCCACCGCCCAAGGTGATATTGCCGCCACCACTAGTAATAGTGATACGATCCAAGTCAATTGAACCCGCAGCACCTGCAGCACTATTAGCCGCCAGTAAAACATTACCGCCATTAGTTTGCAGAGTTAAATTAGCCGCCGTTGTATTGATATTATTTTGAGCATACAAAGAAATTGCAGCATTCGATAATGTGCTCACTAAATTGGCACCTAAATAAATATTTCCACCATAGACCGTAATTGGACCTGCAATACTTGTTGCACTACCAATAGTGACGTTTTTTGTATTGCTTGATTTACCGATCGTTAGGCCAGATAAATTTGAAGACAAAGTTAAACCAGTTACAGGCCATGTCAAATCGGCAGTAAAACTATTACTAATTGACTGAACAGTCAATGTTCCAGAGCTAGCAACACTTCCTGCCCAACTTGTTGATGCTCCAGCATTCACCATAATGGCATCAGCGTTTAATGAAATCGTAGCTGAACTAGTCGCCATACTTTGGCCGCCGACCGTCACAGCGGCTTGACCCAAAATAACTGAGTTACCAGTTAAGGTTCTACCTCCCATGGAAATACCATAAGTAGCGGAATTTCCATAACCATTTAAAGTAATAGTTCCAGCAGTATCTAGAATTTGAGCATTATTAATATCAATGCCATTACCATAACCACCCGTATTACCTGAAGTTGCAGTTGTACCTTTTCCAGTTAAGGTAATACCACCCCCATTGGTATCAGCAATCGTTGTGCCAATAGCTCCTGTACTAGCATTACTACTGTAATAAATCATGATGCCAGTTGAGTTTGTCGTACTTGATGCACTGGAATCACCAATCATCTGAATGGCATTAACAGTTGTATTCGAAGAGACAATAGATGTTGTAGTGCCGTCACCGCCAGAATTCAAATGAATGCCATAAGCATAAGTAGCACCAGACGCCGTAGAAACTGTTTTACCTGAAAAATAAATAGTACCTTGGCCAGAATTAATAGTGCTCGCCGCTAAATTAATGCCATCTGCATTGTTAATGTTAGTTGCATTAGCACCTTGACCTCGAACAACGATGTTCCCACCGCCCGAATACACGGCCAACCCATTAAGCGAACTTACTCCAGACGGATAAAATCCTGTTCCATTCGTTGGTTGAGCTGATAAACCAATGGCATACCCACCAGGCATACCAGTGCCATCATCAGATCCACCTGCAAGGGTAATTGCGCCGCCACCACTTAAATTATTGGAAGTAGAACCATTAGCTGTATTGAATGTATTGTTGGTGTTGAGCTCAATATTGCCAGCCGAGCCATTCGCCGAGTTTGACCAGAAAGTCAACGCACCCTTATTGGTCTGGAAAGTTAACCCGCTAGCCGTAAGAATATTGCCTGTGGCTTTAACCATCAGTGCATTTGATAATCCGCTAACAGTAGCATTACCAAATAAACTAACATCACCATTAACAGCGGTTAGATTGATTGGGCCAACTGCTGTTAATGTGCCTCCAGCTATACCAGTAATTGTTCCATCGATAAGAGTAATTGGACCATTGATATTGACAGCACTAGCCACCGTAATAGTCATGGCTGATGGCATAGTCACACCACCAATTGAGGCTGCACCAATAGTAAGTCCCGTCAATGAATTACCACTTACTAAGTTCCACCATCTTGTATCAACACTCTGAGCAGAAGCCGCAGAGACTGGGAGTATCGAGAGCGTTCCAGAGTTATAGAAATCAAATGCGGTTCCAGAAGCGGTTCCAGTAGAATTAGTCCACCAATTCCATAAGTCAAATTTAACAAGTACATTACTGGTTGAACTTGCCACGGCCGCAGCAAGAGTTGACCCCAATGCGCTTGTTACGGCTGAAGCACTTGATGCACCTATCACCAATTGACCTGCAGCTAGCGAGCCAATTTTTAATCTACCGCCTGCAGTTGTTCCGATGAGATTTATCGGACCAGAATTAGCAAGTATATAGTTGTTACCATAAAAATATACATCTTCTGGTATTCCAACTATGTTGCGCGTACCTTGAATAGTTATGCCGCCACCAACCCCTGTTGCAGCAATCACAGTATTCCCAGTGCTATAAAACATCACACCATAATTCCATCCATTATCACCGGCAGTAGCAGCATTACCAATAATCTGAATGGCATTAGCCGTTGTATTAGAAGACGTGATTGTGTAATTCAAAGCGCTAGCGTTATAGTCAAAAATCACGCCAGGGGTATATGCCCCCGCGCAGTTTGCACCAGCGCTTGTACACTGCCCAACCCCGTTAATCAAGATTGTGCCCGTACCACTGTTCATATAGAGTGCACCAGAAAATCCAACGCCCCAGACTCCACAGCTTGCGCAGGTAGAAGTCGCTGACTTACCCTGAATGACAATATTACCGTTGGCAGTCGTGATGTTAGTTGTACCTACAAAACTAACACCCTCTGTATTGACTGCAGAATTACCGTTTGCAAAACCAATGCCGGTGACGATGCCTCCAGAGGTGGTTAGCGCGCCACCACCAATAAATAAATTACCGCCTTGCGTAGAAATAGTGAGAGCGCCATTAGCGTAGACACCTCCACTACCTGCTGCAGCGGAGTCAGAAGCTAAAGCAATAACACCATTGTTTGTTGTCAATGTGACCGTTCCCGAACTCGCGTAATTCAAACGAACGGCAGTAGCAGCCTGCGCTAAGAGCTGATAAGCACTACCTGAAATGGAAACATTTCCATTGATCGTAACCGTACTACTTGAATCTGTAAGAGTAACCGCCTGACCAGCAGTAATTGCACCTGATAAGAGCAAACCACCAGTTGAAGGAATCGCAATACTTCCCCCTGCAGAAATGGCACCACTATAGTAAACACCACCAGCACCACTTGCAGTTGCACTTGCATTTGCTGCAGCAAAAATTCCATTAGAAATCGCATTGGTAATAGAAGTAGCCGAGCCTAAATTTGCACCCTGGAAAACAACATTTCCACCACTGCTAAGTGCCATTGGATATGAAGAAGAATTGTTAATTGCATAGTAGCCCGACGTAGAGCCACCAGTCCCTGAAAGTATGATGTTTCCGCCAGAGCTGGTAATCGTGTTGTAAGAAGAATTTGGGTAAGGAGCAATACCTGTATAGGTTGTTGCGTAGCCAGTAATATTGATATTTCCTGTAGCGCGAATAGAAGAATATTCATCTAATGCAATACCATACTGACCAGCACCAGTAATCGTGACAGTTCCAGCACTAGCTAGGGTTGGTTGGCGAATATAAGTTGCATACCAACCAGAATTATTGAGGCCATTAATAGAAACACTACCCGCATCAGAGATAACTCCAGATCCAGCATTTGGCGCGGTCCCATAATACATATCTTCGTAGACGCCAATACCCTGCGCATTAGTTCCGTTGATTGTGACGTTTCCATAAGCCCTAAAGACACTAGTTGCGTCCCAAATCGCAACACCGCCGCCAGCATAGTAAGTACCGCTACCGTTAAGGCCAGCAGATTCGTAACCGTTTGCAGTTCCCTGAATAGTTAGCGACCCGTTATAAGAGCGAATGTAAACACCAGGATTACCCGAATAAAAAATAACTCCATAGCCCGCCCCGGCATTACCAGCACCCGCATAGGCAGCAGTACCGGTGATGGCCATATTGCCATATGCATAAAATTTAGCGTTGCCGTAAATATACACACCGGATGCATTCGAATTATTTGATCCTGATGCATAGGCATAAATTTCTTGGGCGTTAATCGTAACGGTTCCACCACTTGTAGGCGCTGTACCAGAACCTATTGTGTCAGGGTTATTCACTGCATACAAATTAGCGTTCCATACAAGCCCCCACCAATAGCCTGTCGCAGCAGAGTTGGCCTTGGCCGTTGCAAAACCAGTAGGTGAATAGCTAAGCGGTGCTCCAGAGATTACAGTTGTAATATTACTTACCGCTGTGGAGATAGCCGTATTAGTCGAGCTATATGTATCAGATCCGCCGGTTGCATTCCAAGTATTTGTCGACAATGTCGTCCCTTGAATAACAATATTGCCGCCTAAAGCAACAATGTTGGCACTGGCACTATCTGACTGAATAGCTCTATCGTAGGCCGAATACCCTGAGATAGTGATATTGCCGCAGTTAGCTGTAGTACATGTGGAACGTAAAGAACCACCTGATGAACTTGTAATAGTTGGGCCAGCAGCTGTGAAATATACCCCATTACCCAAAGACTGGCCGCCATAACCAATCACATCGATGTTATTTTTTGCACTGATGTAGCCCGCTGTCCAGTCAAACAAAACTCCGCCGTAATAGCCAGCCCCAGAAACATAAACAGATCCATTAGGTGCGGTGACCGGTACGCGTAAATAAATGTTATACCAAGTGGCAGCAGTCTGATTAGAAATACTTTGAATCGACACATTACCGTTTGTTGAGGTGACATATCCACCACTGCTCGAATTAACGTTTGGATAAAATCCAATACCACCCGTTGTCACAATATTCATTGTGAGATTACCGTAAGCAGAAATAATGCTCGATAAATCGTACAACTGAAGTCCATGCGTTGCGCTGATGATATTAATATTCACCGCACCATTTGACGATTGAAGCTTCGATCCTGAATTAACTAAAACTCCATTGTTGGAAGAATTATTATTAGTGTAAATATTAAGGTCGCCATTTGTAACAACAGCGGTACTGCTATTAATAATTAATCCACCAATTGCTTTTAGAGTGAGCCCAGCACCCGTGCTTGCTGATAAATTACCTGCAAATGTGATTGTTTGAGCATTAGTGTTTGTAGCAAGAGTGGTATTAGAACTTAGTGAACTTGCATTCACCGTTAACGAAGTATTATCTAAAAAGTTTGCGGTTGCATTTGTTAGAACTAATGTTTGTAAAGAGTTAGCGCTGTTAGTCGCAGTTAAAGCTGCGCCATTTAATGTAAGGGTGTAAGTACTACCAGAAAGTGCGCCACTCAGAGTGATAGGACCAGTACCACCGATCGTGGATGCGGACCCTAGGGTGACTGCACCAGCATACGTCGCTGCCGTGGAACTACTGTTCATTAAGGCACCAGCGCTACCAAAACCAACACCATTTAAAGTAAGTGCATTGGTATTGGTAAGTGCTACCCCGTTTAAATCCAATGATGCAAATGGCGAAACTGTAATAGCGCTGGCGTTGGCACCAAACGCTTTGGCTGAACCTGCCTGCAAGATTCCTGCTAATACAAGGGTGCCACCAGAATATGTATTTGCTGAACCTGAAAGAGTAACTGTATTACCGCCAGTCTTTTGAATAGCGTATGCACCAGTGATGTTTCCTGTCACACCAAAATTAAGTGGGCCAGTTAGCATGACGCTACTTTGCAAAGTGACGCCGCCGCTAGCAAAACCACCGCCCACAGAATCAGTGAGTGCCATCGTGCCAAGATAGCTCGTGTTATAGGTGGTCATTTGACCGTAACCCGCATTTAAATATAGGGCATTACCGATTGTTTTACCTGCTAAATCGAAAGTGCCATAGTTACTACTTCCCGTCACATAAATACTACCGGTACCAAATGCTGTATTGGCACCAGCGCGAATGGCACCAGCGTTGACTGTTAAGTTGCCGCTGTAATTACCACTTCCACCAAAAGTAGTTGAGTTGTAATTAGAAACGGAAGCTAAACCATAACAACAAGTACCAGCACCGGTTGTATTAAGCGTATTTGAGTTATACCCAGGCGTGGAGCTATTAAGAATTTGCCCAAGAACGTTACCTGAAAAATATCCCGCGTTTAGCATCTGAATGGTTACATTGGAACCAGATTGTGCTAACTGGGCAGTGACATATTTAGTGTAAGCACTATCAACTGATTGAAACTCCACAACAGCAGTGGCTGTTGCCCCACTACCCGTGTAACTCACAATATACATATTGGCAGCCTGCGGAGTCGTAGAGATACTAGTACCCCCAAGATTACCCGTTAAACCAGAAGTTAAGAGAGCCGCCACTGTCGTATTGGTACCAATGACACCCAACGAGCCCGCTGAGGTAGAGAAATAACCATTGACCGTATTGGCGCCATTGGTCACTATTAAATTAGAGCTGCCATTCAAATTACCTGAGAAGGTAGCGCCAACTGTATTATTGTTAGTAATTGTCGAAGCAGCATTGATAGCCATTGATCGACTCGTGCTAAATGCACTTGAACCCGTAATAGTTAAATTACCGCCATTGAGAATAATGCCGCCTGCTGTATTACCAAGATTGCCATCAGCACTAATAGACAAAATACCTGTTGTTACGGTTGTATTACCGTTATAAGTATTCGATGCATTCGATAGAGCGATGCTGTTAGCAGCGGCACTATTGTTAATCGTTAAATTATTAGTACCACTTAAGATTCCTGAGAAGGTACCCGACACACCAGATCCAATTGCACCTAGAGTCAATGTTCCTGTTGTAGCACCGAGGCTGATGTTGTTTGAATAACTAAGTCCGTTAGTGCCAATATCTAATGTAGCAGCGGTCGATCCAGAAGAGTTTCCAAGTGTAATCGCGCTAGTACCGAATGCTGAAGAAGATGTAGCTCCAACTAAAGTACCAGCCAATACGTTAATACTCCCAGAGAAACTTGGACTTGCTGCATTCAAAGTTAATGTGCCACTATTCAAGTTGAGCGCGCCGCTTCCGCTAATTACGTTTGAGCTTGTCAAAGCAACCGAGTTGGCAGACCCCAAATTAAACGCCATCGTGCCACTATCACTAATAGTTGAAGCAATGCTAAGGTTCAGCGCGGTGTTGCCATCACCAAACTGAGCTGAATTACTTGAGTTAACAGTAATAGCACCTGCGTAGTTCATCAATCCAGTAGACGCACTAACTCTTGAAGTCCCATTAAAGATAACAGGGCCTGCGAATGATTGACCTGCTGTTGAAAAAATTGGCAAACCATTCGTTGTTCCCGTTAAGGAACTTGGGCCATTGGAAGCACTGATACTGCCACTAGTGCTGTAGGCAAAGTTCATGGCCCAACCGCCACCACCCTGACTAAAATAAACTTGAATTGGATAAACCTGTCCACCTGTCAGCGTTATTGATCCATTAACGTTAACTAGGCCATGACCACCACCGTTGCTAACAACCACTGTACAGTTAGAGCTACAACCTGATTGAACTGCTGAGCTGAAATTGGCGGTACTCTGATTCGCGGTACCCACCATCACAAACGAGGCGTCATCAGAGTAAGTACTAAAGTAAACAGTGACCGATCCCGTTCCAGGAACTCTAAAGTATCCCGTAGAAGCTACAATCAGAGCTTCCGCATAACAACCAGCTGCCGTTCCAGAGCATGCCGCATTAACTCCGTTAACGTTAGCTGAGTTTGCCGTACCAGAAACGACACCTGGAGCACCTGTGGGGTTGGTACTGCTACTCCAATTGTTACCGCCAAAGTTGATCGACTGGTAATTGTAAAAACCGCCAAAAACAAAGGTAGGTACACTACTTGACCAAGAAGCAGGTTCAATATTGCTTGTGTTGCCTCCAAAATAAATCTGCCCCAATAAACCAGGCATACCGGTTGTCAATAAATTACCAGTAACGTAAGCTGTTCCAGAACCATATGAATAAAAAGCACCTAAAGGATTGGTGCTACCCACATTACCTGTCAAAGTGAGCGATTGAGAACCTGTATTAATTCCCATCATTATTGGTGAACTAGCGCTAGCAGAATCAATCGTGCTAGAGAAAGTTATCGCACCACCAGAAGAATTAGAGACTGGCTTTAATGAATAGTTTTGACTACCAGTCGTATCAAAATAAACGGATGTATTTAAATAAACAGCAGTATTGTATGTTTGCGAACCGGTCGTTGAAACTACACCACCACCGATTGGGCTATATGGATTATTGCTGTTTAAATTGAAGACTGTGCCGGTTGTTGATGTATTACCCGCAGTAATAGTAAGTGATGAAAGCGGTTTAACAATACCAATACTGCCATTAATCGTAACTAAACCACCTGTTCCACTAGTACCAATGGTCTTAACAGTTAAAGCAGAGTTACTAGTCACTGTTTCTTTTAAATAAGGTATAGAGCTACCTGGGCCCGCATCATTCCATACGCCGGGCGTTGACCCATTGGTTCCATACAATTGTCCAGCACATTCACTACAACTTGATAGCGCACTACCACCAGAGTTATTTGGTTCACCGGAATTCCATCTAGAGAACATCCCCATCGCTGCAACAGGAATTGAAGTTGTTCCACTCTGAAGAGTTACACCTTGTTGTGCAGCGAAGGCAAGGCCATACGATAGATTGTTACCGTTAGAAGATGCAGCATAAGCGCCATAAATAAATGGCCCGCTTGCCCAACGCCAAGTACCATCAGTACCAATACCGACAGTACGGTACGCTCCAAACCAAGCAGAACTTACAGAGCCATTTAGTAATAATTGGGTGGCAATATTACTTTCTAAGTTAGAAGTTAAAGCAGCAAGGTAGGTATTACCCACATTTAAACCTGTGCCAGAAGCCGCACCTGAAAGCGCATTGGCCCAAGTCACACTGCTATTTACAAATGAAAATGAATTGGCTGAGTTAATGTTTTGTGCAAAAGTGACTGCACCACCTTGGCCCGAACCGTTAGATGTATCAACACTCAATCCATTCGAATTATTGATCATCACATCACCATTAAATGTGATGGCACCACCCAATGTTGTCAAAGTACTTTGAGATGTCCCCATAAAAAGAACATCGCCACCACCCATCACAACCGTTCCTGTAATAGGGGTCCAAGTATTACCCTTACCAAAAGTAATCGCCCCACCATTTGTAGAAAAAGAAACATTACCTACTGCTATGTATCCATTACCAGTTGGGGTTCCGCCTGAGGCAGATCCGCCATTGTCTGCATAGAAATACAACTTAAGTGCGGCACTAGAAGATGAAATGGCATAACTGCCTGATGCAGTTTGACCATCTGTACTACCGAAGAAAATACTTCTATAGGCTGAAATCGTTAAGCTGGCAACTCGGCTACCAGTGTAAGCAATGGAATCATTGACATATATGTTTCCATAAGTCATCGAGGGTGAAGAGCATGAGACATTTGTACATGAGGATGCGGATGTACTTGTAGTTGCAATAGTGACGTCGGATGTTGCTAAAGCTGCTGCAATTGTTGCACCAGAAACGTTACCACCGGAAGATGCAATCGTTAAGTCAGAAGGGTCGATTAACCACATGCCCCCACGACCTGCATTAATCGTGGCAAGTAGGTTGAGTGTTGAACCTGAAGTTTCAACAAAGCCACCATTAGAGTTATTAGTTAAATCTTGTTGATTAGCTCTAACTATAGTTAGAGCATCAAGAGTAGTTGCCAAAGAAAAAGGCAATGTGCCATTGTTAGCATCATTGCCTATAAGAATAGTTCCGCCTTGACTCCAACCTTGTGCATTAATAGTAGATGCATTAATAGTTGTAGAGTTAAGACCAGAAATGCCAATACTGCCACCACGACCAGTTGAGCCGTTAGTCTGAATTAAACTGTTTTGAATATTGATATCGCCTGAGTAACTAGATAAGGTGATTTGGCCACCATCGTTACCATCAGCTTGCAGAGTTGCATTTTGAATAAGTATAGTTTGGGTATTGGTGAAAGTAATCGTACCCCCACGACCAGTACCACCATTAGCTTGAACGTAACCCTGAGAATCAATCTCACCAGTCAAATTAGCCTTTACTGTAATATCACCACCATCAGTTAAGCCATTAGCTTCAATGCGGGAACCGGCACTTAACATAACTCTATTGGCTGAAATATTAACTCTACCGCCGTTACTTGTAGTTGAGTTAACTAAAACAGCACCATAAAGGTTAAATACGCCAGCCAACATATTAACTAATGGATTAGATCCTGAGCCTGTCACCGTTCCAAAAATATTAACCGGGCCTTGGGCAGTTACTGTTACCTGATTTGCATTAATGTTGCTTCCAGCGGCCAAAGTAACAGCTGCAGAGTTAATCAACACATTTAATAAAGATCCTGGTGCTGAGTTAATCGAGCCATAGTTAAATATAGTTCCATCAGCAAATAAACTTAAAGTCGTTGGTGTTTCCCCTGATTTAAGAATTTCAACTCCAGAAGCAATCGTCAAGTTACCAGACCCGTTTTGGGTGCAAGTACTACCTGAGCAAACATTACCAACCACCTGAACTGTCACGTTACTATTTTGTAGCGCTGCTGAAATAACTGCTGCTGAAGTAGCATCAATGGTTAGATCATATGGGTCCAGTAGCCAAGTACCTGCCTTACCTGCTGGCGCAACTGTACTAATCTTGACGCTTGGTGAAATAGTTAAATTGCCATGAGAGCTCGTCTCAATCGAACCACCGTTGCCTGAAGTAGATCCACCTTGCGCGCTTAAGCTACCAGCAACCGTTGTAGATTGGTTCGACATAACCACAATCTTGCCGCCATTACCGGCAGTCTTGGCATTAGCTTGAATATTACTTTTCGCAGTTAATTTAATCACATCACCACTAACTGCAATATTGCCAGCACTGCCAGAAACACCATTTGCATTAGCTTCCAAGACCCCTGAGTTTTTGACCGTACCGGCAACAATCTCAATACGGCCGCCATTGCTGACCATTGAGGTTGTTGAAACACGACCTGAATTTTTGATCACTGAAGCCATCAATTGCGCCGCAGAATTAGCTGCGATGATGACTGTGCCACCTGCCGCCTCAATCAAGCGACGATTGACGATGAGGGATTTGTACACAGAGGCATCAACCCTCACACTCACGAATTGGTTACCATTGAAGTTCAAAGTAACAGAGCTTCCACTAGCTAAAGCTACAGCACCATTACCCGTTCCACCTTGCGCAATAATCACACCCTCATTGCGAACCTCAGGCGCCATCAAAGCCACATAATCATTGGCTTTGATCTGGCCACGATTAACAACTTTGCCTTGTGCATTCACACCGCCATTAGCCGTGTAAGTGCTCTTGCCACTCATAAATTCTTCATTGCTTTGATTCATGGTTGTAGCAACCACAGCGGCGGCATCTACCTGGGCCGTCTTACCAAAGGTCACACCGTTGGTATTAGAAAAAATCACCGTACCATTTGCTTGAACAGAGCCTTCAATCTGCGAGGCGGAAACGCCCGTCACACGGTTCAATGTCACTGAATTGGCATCAGGTTGTTGGTACATCACCTTAGCCTGAGCCCCTACGTTGTAGGAACTCCAATTAACCACGGCCCGCTGAGAAGACTGAACGACATTCAGGGTATTACCGTTTTGGGTGATATTGGCATTTCCAGCAACGATTTGGCCGCCTGTTGGCAAAACAGTTGGCGCCAAACTTTGTGCATGGGATTGCACTGCAAAGCATGCCAACATAGCACTGATAGTTGTCAAACCGACACGCTTATAGACCCTTTTAAAATAAGCCTCTTCGGTCGATACAAAGAAATTTTTGATTGAACAAAACCCTTGGCTAATCAGCCAATTTTTTCTTGCTTCTCGAGTTGCAAAAAAGTGGTTTTGGTTCATCACAATCAATAGGTTTCCCAGACCCAAAAATTGGGGGGACTGAAATGATAAAAGAAAACCCTGTAAGCCACAAGGAGTAACGCTTCTAGGGCCTAAATCACCCAATAAATTAAGTTATAAAAAATGGAAATAAATTACTCTGTGAATGGAAGGATGGAGCGTTAATTGGGGGAGGAATGTGGAGGGATACTTAAAACCTCCAACTAACTAAGCTCATCACCAGAAAAAACTGCTCAAATCATCCATAAATTGAGTCTCACTCACTCTAAAGAAAACTGTAACCCTCAAATTCCACGTTAGGCTAAAAATTAAAAGGGTCTTTTTACCGATAAAAAGGTTAAGGTTAACTTTTATTTGGAAAATTAACCAGAATAAAACCTCTGCTAGTCAGGGGTTTTATTCTTAAAGGTTAATAATTTATCTAATTTGGTTAAATTTCAGAACTTATAGATTCCCTGTAACCAAAAATAGTTACCAGTTCGGCCATCACTGTTCTGCTGAACGTAATCTGTACCACTATATCGGTAAAGTGGGTTCTTTCCAATAGGAATAGCATAAGCACCATTAATAATAAAGTTACTAATAGTATATTTAGCCCCTACACCGTAACCGGCTAAACTGTAGCTATTAGGTGCTTTAAAGTAATTGGCGTTAACCTGTTGGTATACACTAGCTGATTTATATTGTTGGACCCAACCCTTATCATAAAAAACGTAACCAATAACACCTTCTGGTAACTGTTGCTGAATCTCTAGGTTTACCATTGCTCCATGGTCACCAGAACCTTGGGAAGATGGATAAGCCCTTACACCATTAGGCCCACCTAAAAAGAAACGTTCAACAGTATCTAAGTTACTAGCAGCACGCTGCCCAGATAAAGAAGCAGTTAATACAGTTTGATCAGAAATTAACTGCTGATTACGGTTAAATGAAAAATTAAATTTGCTGTAATTAGGGTCTGTATATTGACCATAGTTATTAGAGGCAGTTGGATCCCATAATGGGTTCGTCCACTTACCTTTAGTGATACTTAGAGAACCAGTGGAAATACCACCTCCCATCCAGCCGTCATAATGGTTACCTGAAAAACCTAATACCCATGTATCAGCTTTGTAATCACTATTAACAACGCCCGAGGTTAATTCATTCAAATATTTTTTATGGTCATAAGCCAAAGTAATATTTGCGTTAGTTGTTTGGCTACGCAACAAGGGATAAGACAGATTGATGCCACTTGCTTTTGAAGAACCTAAGCTACCAGCAAATTCATTAACGGTATGGTATTTCATGTCGCTAACTGAAACACCAACACGTAAACCACTTTCATGAACCGGCAGGCTGTAGCTCGCTTGATAGTAATTGGTACCTTGCGTTTTAAAACCATTGAAAGTTAATTGATCGCCAATACCTAACGGATTATTCAAAGATAAATTGGCCATTCCTTGGTTTTTGCCTGTTGATGCACTACCGTAATTACTAGCTGTCAAACTCCCAGTAACTAAAGCGGTATCAGCGGCTTTAACATTTAACGTAATTTCACCATCATTTTCACCTGGCGATAATTCAGTATTAACAGCCATACCAGGCATTTCATTAATAATGTAAATGGCCTCTTCAATCGTGTTGGTTCTAACAAACTCACCAATTGGATTACGGTAAGTGATGTACTTAGCCACCATTGATTCATCAAAGCGTGTTTCACCTTCTTTTTCAACTCGCACGGCGCCCAGCTTCGCTTCAAGAACTTTAATTAACACCACGCCATCAGACTCAATCTTTTGCGGAGGAATAAACGCTTGCGCCAACAATCCTTTAGATTGGTAATACTGAGAAATAGCATCCGCAGCTTTTGTTAACTCGGTTAGATTTAAGGTCTGATTAATCCAAGGCTCAACCACAGCCAGTAACTCAGCCTCAGTCAATAAAGTGACACCTTCAAGTCGAAATTTCTTTACATGAACCGTTACATCAGAGGCTACAGGGGCTGCCAATTCTTGTTGACGTTTCTCTGGCCCTGGTAGCGGTAAAGCAGGTTGAGGTAACTCTCGCTCAATTCCTCTTAGGATCGAGCCTGCAGTTGGATCATTGGGCTGAGCTGCTCGATTTGGCGGTGGATCTACCGCCCAGACATTTGAAAAGCTTAAAACGCTCAAGCTCAAACATAAAGCAATCAAGTTTCTACTAAACAAGGTCCACTTCATAACAAGATTTATCCTTACTATCAATTCTGTGATTCTGTAAAACCAGAAGAACTAGCTAAATCTACGGTTGCAGCAGTAGCGGCTACTGCCGCAATAGAATCAGCCCCAAGATCAAGCTGCTGTAATGCAGCGCTTAACTCAGGCAATGTCTTAACTCCCAACTTACTAGTCATACGTGATTTATGCACTTTGACACTCGCCTCTGAAATTTGTAGCTCATCGGCAATCTCTTTATTTTTTTTACCCGCCACAACTAAACGTAAAACCACAAGTTCTTTAGCAGTTAAATGAGAGTCTTCTATTGAACCTGAAGCAGCTTGAGAATTAGCTAAGTTCGTTTCTTTTTTTCTTTGACTTGGCAATTTACTAACTGCAGATGGATTAGCCGTAACCGGCTTTGCTTTGCCACTCTTTAATACAACTCTTGTCGATGAACGATTAAATGCGCCAATAAATGTTTCTGGTTTTTCTAAAGCTACGTAAATAATCCACAAGAGCGGCAACACCAATTGGATAACAAAGGCAATCAAAGCAACAACTGTTGATACAAAAGATTCTGGGTGAACATAGTCTTGTCCGATACCCGCTAATGCTCCGATGGCCAAAACACCATAAACAGCGCACTCAGCCCACAATAAATACCCAATTAAAAGCATTGGGCTAGATGAAAGCTTCTGGCGGCGATCCCATAAATATTTAGCCGTTAACCCAGAAGCCACGCCTAGAGGCAACAGAACAATCGTCTCTAAACTGCCCAATGGCGCACCTAGAGATTGGCACCAAGCAAATAAAATACCTACAAAAATAATCATGCCACCACCTAAACTTAACGACCGTTTAGTAAAGATTGCACCTAAAGATGAAGCAATAGCTATAAATCGGGCCAAGTAGGCGGCTAATAATAGAAGTGCTGAAAGTACATAAAAATCAGGAGACTCTCCCACCAATCCAACCGCTAATAGTAAAAAGGTGAAACCCATCAGAACTTGATGAGCTAACCAAGCGCGTTGATTATGAAATACATGTCGACCTAGTAAGCCAAAATGAATAAAAGCCTGCCCTAAACTAGCTAACCCGGTTAAGTAAAGTACCGTTAATGTATTTACGCCAGCCATCCCCAACCTCTTTTATTAAGTCTTAACTCAACAATATTAACATTTTATCGCATTGATTTTTAAGAAATTTATATAAAATAGGGCCTATAAATTAGGTACATACTCACAACAAATTCAATCCTTTTATGAAATCCCTTTTATTAATTGCTAGCCTCTTCTTATTTCAACAAATTACTATTGCCCAGACAACTGATGCCGGCCCCAAGGCTGGAGAAGTAACACCGCAAGCACCAGCAGTTGATTTATTACTTCACGGCATCGTTTTAGATAAAGAACTATTTGAATACCGCGTGAGATCTGCCATACAAAATGGTCAAGAAGATACGCTAGATTTGCGCACAGCGATTCGTGATGAACTATATAACCGCGCTCTACTCATGGAGCAAGCGAAAAGCGTGGGTCTCACAAAAGATAAAGGCATCAAACTATTAGTCCAAGAAACTCAAGAAAATGTCTATATTGATCTTTTACTTCAAGAGTATCTAAAGGTCCACCCCATCACAGATGCTTTGCTAAAAAAAGAATATGACCGCCAACTAAAAGAATTAAGCCCTAACGGTGTATTAATTGAGTACCACCTAGCAACTATTGTGGTTAGTGACGAAAAACTAGCTAAAGATCTCATTTCGCAAGCTAAAACCATCAGCTTTGCACAATTAGCTAAAGAAAATTCGATGGATGCATCAGCTACACGTGGTGGCGATTTAGGCTGGATCAATATTGAGCAGCTATCTCCAACATTAAGGTCTGCTTTACCGCGCAACTCTCATCAGCAAATCCTTAAGACTCCGATTCAAGTTGGGAAAAACTGGCACATTATCAAGCTGTTTGAGCGCCGTGAAGGCAAGCCAAGTAATTTTGCAGACAGTAAAGAACGCCTAAAACCAGCTGTAGCTCAAAGATTGCGCCAAGAATATATTGAGGAATTACGTCAGAAAAGAATGCAAGCACGTAATGAAAAATAGCCGGCTCTTATCACAAAGAGAGTCGCCAATTATTTTTTCGTATTAGATAAAGTGACAAAAGATAGTTTTGTTACGCCATTTGATTGAGCCAGAGCCATAATTTCTGCAATACGCCCGTACTCAACTCTTTTATCCGCCTGAATCTGCACCTGAAAAGTCTTATTGGTTGATTGCTTTTTGAATTCAGCAATCAACTCTTGATCACTTATAGGCTGTTCCTGATAAATAAGTGAACCATCGGACGCAACGACGAGCTGCGCATTTTTTCCTTCATTTTTTTGAGCAACCATAGCCGTCTTTGGTAAATTTACCCTCATTGACTGAGGAATGACCATAGGCGCTACCAAGATAAAGATCACCAATAACACCAACATCACGTCCACCAGAGGCGTGACGTTTAAATCAGCAAATAAAGGATTGTCAGAACCACTTCTATTTTGCATTTTCATCACCCGCAGTTTTCTTAGGCTTCACTTGACGACTAGCTAAACGAATAAAAGATTCATTAAATGTATCTAATTCTGTTGTCCAGATTTTCATCTTGCGCACAAAATAGTTATAGAAAATAACGGCGGGTAAAGCAGCTGCGATACCAATCGCCGTTGCAATCAAGGCCTCACCAACCGGGCCTGCCACCATATCAATGGTTGCCTGACCGCTCTCACCAATTGTTTTCATGGCATTCATGATGCCCCAAACTGTTCCAAACAAACCAATGAACGGTGCGGTCGATCCAATGGATGCCAATTCAGCCAAACCACGCTCATGACGACGCAATATTTTCTGCGTTTCTTGATACAAAGGCGGCTCTAAAGCATCACGAATATCTCCCGCATACTTGAGTGCACCAGTATTTTTACTATATTCATTAAAAACACTAAAACCCTCTTGCGCAATTAAAGCCAGATCAGATTGACTCTCTGAAGCAATTTTTTCGCCATCTTTCCAATTCTTGGCATCCCAAAATCTTTTATTAAATTCCTCAGAGATCAATGCAACCTGTTTCATTTGCTTATATTTCATAAAAGCAATCGTCCAAGTAATAATTGATACAAGTATCAATAAAAAGAAAACAAAATTAACAATCAAGGTATCCATAAATAACTTTCTAATTAACGATTTTTCAAACTAAATGTGATTGGCACCCTCACCACTTGACTAACAATCACGCCATTTTTTCTTGCTGGTGTAAATTTCCAATTCTTAACAGCCTCAAGTGCGGACTGATCAAGCGACTCATTACCACTTGATTCAGAAATAGTCACCTTATTAACAGAGCCACTTTCTGCCACATCCACAATAAGAATGACTTTCCCTTGAATTTTCATCTTAAAAGCCAATAATGGATATGCTGGCTTGGGGTTGCTTTGAGAGATAGGTTTTGGCTCAGAATCTAATGTGGGAGCAGACGCTGGCCCATGTGAAACGCTAGCGCTAATAGAACCACCTGAACCTGCAGGAGGTGTGCCACCACCGGCAGCTGGGGAGGTGGATCCAGAAGATGGTGAAGCTGCACCACCTGAAGTAGGTGGTGGCGATGTCGGCGGCGCTACTGGAGTACTTGGTGCAGGAGCAGAAGGCGCAGGCGGAGATGGGGCGGCAGGAGGTGGCGGCAATGTCCCGTCTTTTTCTAACTTTTTAGGTTCAAGTAATTTTTCTTTTCGCTTTTCTTCTTGCTGCTGCCGCTCGCGCAATCTTTGCTGGCGATCTTGCTCCCTAACCCTGTCTTGTTCTTTTTTCTTTTCTTGCTCTAATTCTCTAGCCCGTTGACGCTCTCGCTCCAACTCGCGTTTTTTCTCCTGCTCCAATTCCCGAGCTCTTTGACGATCTCGCTCGAGCTCTTTGATTCTTTCTAACTTAAGCTCCTGATCTTTTTCTTTTTGTTTTTGTTTTTCTCGCTCAGCTTCTTTTTTCTTCTCACGCTCTAACTCAAGTTCCTTCTGTTTTTCCAGCTTCTTTTCTAGTCGCTTTAATTCCTGAGCCTTCACCAACTCTGTATTAACGTCCTCAGAAACAGATGGGGTTTTTGAAGGGCCTTTTACAGGGCTTGGTGGCGCCTGCTCGGTACCTGATGAAGCACCTCCATTAGAAGCACTTGGTGCCTCACCAATCTCAATGGTTATTTCAGGTCTTTTTTTATCCTGAAACGAGGAAAGACTGAGGATGATTAAGAAAATAATGGCATGCGCTAAGGCGACAAAACCAAAGGTCTTTCTTGCGTCAAAACTATCATAAGAAAAAGCTGCTACACCACCATTTGCTCTTAACTGGCCTGGATTAATAATCCAATATTCAAGCTTGTGAATATATCGCTGAAGAAAATGAAATGCAGGCTGCAGTTTCAGCAATAAATATTGACTAAAAACATTGGCTCGCTCAATGCTCCGATCAAATATGGGCAACAAAAATATTAAATATTTAGGGCACTTGATACCAGAAAAAACATGAGTCACCTTCTCTAGGAAATGAGCTATTAATTGTTTACTGCGTTTCAAAAAATCAACGGTTTTTAAATGAATCTTATTTTCAAAAAAAACACTTGCCCTAACCATGTACAAATTAATGGTTGATCTTAAAACCTTAAAGGGGCGTTTTTTATTTAAAAATATTTTCAAAATCTGTGCCGATGGTGCTTTTAGCATTAGCTCCGCAGTACGTTACTCACAACCATGCACCAGATATTTGTGCCATCCATTGGCTCGATAATTTATTTGGGGAATTTTGCATCTTTAATTGATTAAAGAATACTATATTTTCTAATGCTATATAAATGAACTTTCTTACCAATATAAAAGAAAAAATAATGTTCAATTTCAAAAATAATTAAACTTTTTTATCACCCAATGGTTCTCATGTGTTTGAAGATTACTACATGCTTAAGAAAACATCTGACTCTCTTTAGAGCTAACCTCTCTAATTACCTAGATAAAATTTACTCAACGATACAATCGAAACATAACTGATAGCCGTAACCCCAAACTGACTTAATCACGTCTTTTCCATCGCCGATTTCTGATATTTTTTTCCGCAAGCGGCTAATGAGCGCTTCCAACTGATTTTTAGAAAATTCACCTTCCACCTGCTCCAATTTTACAAATAAGCTATCAGTTCTAATTTTACGATCTGGCGATAAAGTTAAAGACTCTAAAATAACTAATTCTTTAGCACTGAGTGTTACGGAAAGCCCTGCAGGATTTTTTAAAATATTTTCTTTCAGGAGCAACTGCCAGACTTTATTTTTCTTAGGCGCAGGCTTTAGCCTCATTAATAAATTAGACATCGCCGCCAAGAGTTCTTCTGGCTTGGCCGGCTTAGTAATGTAGACATCCGCTCCAGACTCATACCCTACAACTTTATCTGCCCCAGTAATGCGGGCTGTCATCATAATGATGCCCAGACTAGGCTGCAAAGCCTTAACGCGCCTAGCAATGCTTAAACCATCCTCGCCAGGTAAGTTTAAATCTAATATCAATATATCTGGGAACCTGATCTTTAGCAGACCGTCTAACCGCTCCCCCCCATCTACTGATGAGACATCAAAATCTTTAGATTGAAGAAAATCTATTAATTGCTCTCTTAACAGTTGATAGTCTTCAACAATCACAACATAAGGTTTCTTACTTGGCATGTCCGGCCCATACTATTGAAAAAGTAATCACTTCACCATCGGATGAATAGAGAAGATCAGCATTCATCAAACGCGCAATCGAACGGCTAAGCCACAAGCCTAAACCCGTGCCTCGGTCTTTCTGAGCTTTTTCTGATCGATAGTACTTCTCAAATACTCTAGCGCTATCAGGTAAACCAGCATATCCCACCTGATTTCTAATTAATATATAACGACCATCTTCATTAGATACGGTCTGAACATCAATGGTCGAGCCATCCTTCGCATATTTCAGGGCATTATCAATTAAGTTAATAACAACCACTTTTAATAAATCAGGGTCACATCCAATGGTGATAGGCTCATCACAATCCCAATGTATGCGGCTAACTGCCTCAATCTCTAAAGAAATTTCTTTAAAAAATTTCGCTAAATGAACATCCTGAGTAGATACATGAATTTTTTCTTGATCCAGTCGATCAACATCCATACATCTAGCGATTACCAAATTAATATCATCAATTGCCTTTGATACACGAATAATATTTTTATCTGTCGCAAATGGGCTTTCTTTGAATTTTTCTGCCATCGAGCTAACTGCAAGATCAACCACAGCTAATGAATTCTTAATCTCATGGGTTAGCATGCCAATTAACTGACCCTGATCTTCCCGACGAATTTTCTCTTGCTCAGCTTTACTAACCTGAAAAGCAATTTGTTCCATTTGCGACTGATTCATACGCCTAACTCGATACTGAAGTAAAACGAATAAAAGTAACCCACTGATTAAGCCATGAATAAATAATGCGTGCAATGTCAACTCAACTGCCGGAACAAATCCCAACATAGGTAACAAAGTAATAACAAGAATAGTCAATAACAATAAGTAGTAAATCCTAATGACTAATTTTGGCAATAACGACTTTTCTTGATGAAGCTGACGTGGAGAGAATCCCAAAAAAGTAGCCAATGGTAAGAATAAAGTGCTACCTAATAAACTAGTTACATTGAGCTGCAAACCTTCAGTCACCAACCCAAGACTAATACAAAGAGCGGAAATGAGGGGCATTAATGTAAAGAACCGCAACCCCCACTTAAACGGCTTCTTTAAACCATATTCGTTTAATAAACTTGAATGCGCTAATAAAGAGATGCCCACATAACCAACAATTAAATAATTCGTTAAATCATTGAGCGCATGGGGGCTCAATGATTGATCCAGAATCATTCTCAGGTAACCAAACATAGAGGCAGCATATAAAACAGCGACCAATTGTGTTAAACAAAATAACCCTAAAACCTTCTCTCTATTCAGAAACCAAGTGCTCACAATCCATATAAATAAGAGCACTAAAAATGCCAAATAAAAAAGGTAAATAAATTCTGTTTGCTGATCTAATAATTCAGCCTGTTTAATATCTAACGCATCAACATGCAGTAAATATGTATGGGCACTCTTAATCCGCAAATAAATATCTCGATCAACGGTTGTTTTAGCAATTTTAAAATTTAAGTTAAGCGACCGATATTCATCCTTGGACCACTGATACATATCTCCCGTCAAGCGACGTTGAGCTTTTGGCCCATCGACAACAGGGTCAAATAATTCAACCTCATCGGTATAAGGAGGGCGAATACGAAGCACTAAATCACCCCCAGAAGACTCACCCTTGATGCTTAGTTTTAGCCAAAAAGTAGAATGGCTATACCCCTTGGTTAATATATTTTGGTACGGGGAAAATGATCTTGATTTAACCTGATCTAAATTTTGCTGATTCGTTGGATCCTCAAAGTACCCCTGAGAAACAACATGGTTCTCATATGCCATAGCAAATTGAGACCCAGCCACCCCAAAAAAGATAACTGCAGCACAAAGAATTTTCCTAAAACTATTTTTTATTAATATCATTAAATTCAACGAGCTAAGGCTTCATAACCAAATATTTAGTTAATTAGGTTAATTACTATCACTAAGTGTCTTTAAAGTAGATAGCAATATCATACCCCTTTAAGTTATATAAATATTTTTAAGGTATGTAGCGGCAATTACTCGCAATTTTTAGATCTAGACAAAAGGCTTTTCACTATGGCCAACTGAGGAGTTGGATCTTTCCAAGTTGTTTCTTGCGCCTCATAGGCAGCATGCACTAACTCAACTTCAGCGCGTGCCAGCAATGATTTCGTGCAAGATTTAGATGTTTTTTTCAACGTCTCTGCATCTTGCCACAAATCATTAGCAACTAATTGAGTAATCTTTAACTGGCTGGTTTTAGATAAAGCGGCTTGATCTTTATTTTTAAGAGCAGTTACGATTCGAGTTGCCTCATCAAAAGCTTCTCTAGGCCACCAACCTGCATCATTACGCCACATTTCATATTTAGAGCTATTCAACCAAGCCTGCGCTTTAGCAATCTGATAAACATCCGGCTTTAATTCCTTAGATAACTCATCAATTTGCGCTTGCACGCCTGCGTAATCAAAATCCTTAGTAGGATATTGACGATCTGTCTTCTCTTGAGCAGATGACATTGCTGCTGTAAACATCAAGGCAATAACTAAGAGGAATGATTTCATTTAGGCTCCTCTTCAAAACGCGCCTTCATATTATTGCTCCAATGTTCAATGCCCTTCTCATCAAACTTCATACGCATACGCAAATAAACACCTTTACGCGTGTAATCACTACCAGATAAGTCTTTATCATAAAAACCACTGAAGTTATAACCCATTGATACCCAAACGTTTTGACCTACTAAGTAACCAGCCTCAGCACCCACCGCATATTGTTTAGTCGACCCTTGAGGGCTACCTAATACACTAGCTGCCACGCCTATATCCCACTCTTTTGTGATGTCATATAAAACTCGGCCCGAGAACATATACGCCTGATAAGAGCTAGATACACCGGTTAAGTTTTCATTAACAGTCTTACCCGCTACACGACCCATATACCACCAAGAACGAACTGGATGATAGTTACCATTAACCGAAACTATATGCGCAATACTTGATTCACTCGGAGTGATTTCTTGGTTAAGTTGATATTTATTTTCATAACGCATCAGCGCATCAAAACTATTTTGATTAACTGGTCGATAGGCTGCTCCCACCTGGAAGCGGTTTTGCAACTGAATGCCATCAATACTGTGATCATCAGTCATTAATAAATAATTGCGGATCAAGGCGGTCCAGGCTGAATCTAGCTTTCTAGCAACCGATATAGTATTCATCCAGCTATCGGTCGTGTTATTCAAACCTGGTGTTGCATCCAACTGACGCCACTCTAAACGAGTACTGGCACGCCACACATCATCAGTCCACTCCAAGCCAGCACCTAAAGCAGAAGCACTACGACCGCCACCACTCATAATTTTTAAGCGCTCAGCAGATGCATTTCCTTTTAAGCCAGGAATAATTGGGAAGGTGTTTCTTAAGCCAGTGGCATTCTGTGTTTCTTGGCCATTCATGGCATCAACAACACGGAATTCATTGAAGTTTTCCAATCCTTTGCCATCAGTTTGACGAACACCAATGACCATGGCCTGACTCTGCGCACCACTATCTAGAGCATAAGAACTAGCTAAACCATTGGTTGATTCAAAACGGCCATAAATCGAGGTGTTATCGGTAATCTTATAGTCACCACCAGCCGTTGCTCGGCCTGTTGGTGTTTCAACACGACCAAATACACGCCAATCTTTTTCACGATACTGCGTATTTAAAGCAGCCCAATAAGGATCATTAGCAAAGCCAATATCTTGTCCCACTTCAGCACCCACACTCCACTGAGTGTTGTACTGATAAGTAGCACCACCGCGCACCGTCCAAGCATCTAAAGCAGGGCTTTGATTTGTTCCCGGTATCAATGTACCGTTTAACATCGATTGTGGTTGACCCGTAATTGGATTAAGCCCTGTACCAGTGCCCCAGAAACCAGCCCCCGCAGGATTTAAACCACTACCACCATACACAGGTGCTTGACCAGGTAAGGTTAAGTTAGCAGAAGCCGTTGAAAATGAAAGAACTGATCCTGCTGTTTGATGGGTATGTTTAATACCGGCATCCAAAGTCCACTTACTATCAAGCTTGTGTTCCACTCTCACAGACTCGGCATCACGAGAGGTGCTAGCAATCGCATCCTCGGTATAAATAGCATCAATTAATACACGAGTAGCTTTACTTAGCTCTGCTGCCGCGCGAATACCGCCTTCACTACGCCCGCCCGTATAACTAGCTGCTGGGTTATTGAATAATTTTTCCGAGATGCCACCAAAGGCACGGGTATCCCACTTCAACCCCTCACCCCAAGGCGTATCCCAAACACCACGTCCCACCCAATCCAAACGATAGGCATTACCCACCACATCTGCATCAGCAGTCATGCTGGTAGTTCTAGCTGTTTCTAAAACCAACTGACTATGCTCAGAAGTTTTAATACCCATGTTGGCAGAAATTAATTCACTTAACTGCAAGGTACCTTGACCAGGTACTGTAGCGTAAGTAGCTGCAACACCTGATGGTCTAGATGGATTGTCATCTTTGACATAAGACCCACCCACTTCAACCACATCATTTAATTTACGTTGCCCCGCCAAACCATAGACCCAGAATTGTTCTCCACCCGTATCAACCTCATAGGTTATGCGCAAACTAATAGGGTTTAATGACTCATCTAAAGAAGGCAATGAAGTTTTTAATAAGATACGGCCACTGAACGGCTCGAAGGTGTAATCAACATAGCGCGTTAAAGGTGTGATAGAAAGAATACGAGAAGTATTGTTACGATCCCTCACAATGACTTCAATTTTTTCAGAATTTTCAACAGCATTCAGGTTGGCAATCGAGAATGGGCCCGAGGTGCCATTACCACGGTACTCTTCAATTGCCTGACGCAAGGAATCACGCATAGCAAAGCCATCGATAAAACCTTTTTCATCTTCACGATGGCCACGTATACCAGTCATGGTGCGGTTGTACTGTCCCAGATTACGCATCTTAAGCGTGCCGACACCTGTACCGCCTAACTGCTGACTAAATCCCTCACCAGTTGCAAAGTCACCATACAACACGTAATTGCGGCCATTATCTAGACGCACATAAAGCCGATCAGATGAACGCGCCTCTAAGCCTTTCGTAGAGCTGTCACCCATTACTGGATAGTATTTATCTGGATTAATGTCCTGCATGATGCGCTGACGGACTTCTTTATCAGAATCAAAGCTAGCAGTTAATAAGGTGTCGCCTTTAACCATACCCTTCACGAAGAAAGCAGCACGCCCTGCAACACTCACGTCACCATTTGAAAACTCTCTTTGGAAACGTTTAATTTCTCGCTCAAACCCATCATTCATGCCGGTAGCTGGCACCAAACTATTACTATGACCACCAATGTTAATAATGCCATCTACAACACCGCTGGCAATTAATGGACGTAATTCAGGGGCAAAAGCAATCTTTCCTTTAGCCTCTTTTTTACCAATCGAAATTGTTAGTGGCACATCAGAAGCAACTGGTGGCGCAATTAATTCAAATTGAGCTTGGCCATCGACCACCTCAACCTCATCAGCCCCCATACGCTTACCAACAGAATCCACTAAGCGACCCACTTCATCACGACGAGGTGCAATACGAATACTGCCACTATTCACTTTTGCAACAAATCTGCCTTTTACTAGATTGCCACAAGCATCGAGCACACGAACCTTCACTGGCACCAAGCTCATACCATCAGCGGCCAACATGCCTTTGGCATCTACAAGACCTTTCACCTCAACTGCAATCTTGGTAATACCACTACCTATCAACATATCTTCACCTACATGAGTAGGTGCCGTGGTGACTACTGGGTCATTAAAGCGTCCAGGCAAGTTGGTAAATGGGTCAATTGGAGCATCAGCTGTTACTTTGGTACAAGCCATTACATCTGGGCTAGCCAAAGGATGGTCTTTACGAGCCTCAATCACTTGATTAACGTTTTGATCCGCCAATACGGCAACAGATGAGAACGTTGCCAAAGCAATCATCGATGCTTGAGCGAACACATTTAAATGCGGGAGATGTTTCATCGTGCACCTCCAACAGTTGGTTGACTTAATTTCCCAGGTTGATTAACGGGACATACAGTTACTGAACTCACATTACCTGCTGGGAATTCACTCGAGCAGAAAGGATCTTGCCCATTCTCTGAATCAAAATGGATAGTGATTTCTTGACGATCACCTTTCAGCAATGGATCCACACCTGCTTGCCCAGGGGCAGCCATTGGTGCACGTTGTATTGGTGCAGCCACACCACCATCACCTTGAGCCGTTAACGCAGGCAATGGTACGCCATCCCTAGCACCGACCGCTTTTTCTTGACGAAGTTTTGTTTGCTTCAAGACTTCAGGTGAACAAGTGCCTTCAATAAAATCAGCGCGGTGTAGTTCACCAAACTTCAAATCAGCAAAGAGTGACCCTGGATCCCCGGCATTGCGGTTACTACTTGGCAACAGCACAGAACCCTTCGGTAAAGTAATTGGATCAACTTTAAACACATGGGTTGTAGCTGTTAGACCACAAATACTATATTTGCCCTTATTGTCAGAGATTAAATAAGTACCATCTTCCATGTATAGACGAACTCCTGGGATACCCATTTCCTGCTCGTCGTCATCCTGAACACCATTACCATTACAGTCGATGTAGACTTTACCAACAACGCAAGAGGTGGATGTGAAGACGCCATCCGTTACAGTTACTTTAGCGCGCGCTTCATTTGAAACAGAACCTGAAGCAGATTTTGCAATGACCCTATTAATGCCATCACCTTGCTGAGACCCAACCCCCACTCTCACACGATAAGTAATTTGAGCAGCATGAGTATCACCTAACTGAACAGTACCCACATTCATGCTCATAATAGGACCAACACCAACAATACCTAAATTAGCATCACCTGTTGTAACAACACCATCTACAGTTACTCTCGCAGAGTTAGGAATATATTTAAAACCTCTTGGTAGGGTATCTGTCACAGCCACTCCACTTTGGGTAGATCCGGATTTCACAGTCACACTCACTGTATATAACAAACTATCACCCAACTCCACAGATTGTGCTGAAGCCATTTTCTGAACAAAGATTGTAGCAACACCTGATGTCACAACTGTCTGCGCACTACAAATTGACGGAGCGGTACAAGTTGCAGTTGTGGGTGTTGGCAAATTAATCACACCACCACTACTACTTACCTGCGCATAGTTTGTAATCGTACCTGGGCCAGGAACTGTCGTAGTAATAGTAAATGTTGATACCCCAGCATCAGTTAAAGCAGTACCAGCAGCAATAGCGCCCGTTGTTACTGTACAGTCAAGCAATGCGCCAGCGCTATTCATATTAGTACAAACTACGGCACTTACATTATTACCAATCGCTACTGATGTAGCTTGAACACCACTTGGCAATTGGTCATACACATGTACCGTTGTTCCGGAAACAGTACCACCACTATTGCCCAATGTAATCGTATAAGTCAAACTAGTATCAGTTGAAATAGCATTAGCCTTATCCACTGATTTCTTATAAAGAATATTTGCCGGCGCATTCACAGTCGTAGCCACACTACCGCAACTGACATCAGGGCAGCTACCACTGCTTGGCGGATTGCTTGGCACATTACCTGTTGGACCAACCGTCGCATAGTTTGTAATCAATCCTGTACTAGTTGGTGCAGTAGCAGTAATAGTGAATACTGCACCACCATTAGCAGTCGAACCAGCTAAACCATTTGTTAAAACACCGGTACAAGTCAATATTGCACCAGCTGTTGAAGCAACTGGCAACGTATGTGAACCATCCGTACAACTAATCGATGACACATTAGTTCCCACAGCCACCCCTGTAGCAACCATACCAGTTGGTAACTGATCCTTGACTGTAAAGCTAGTGCCAGAAATTGTGGGGCCACTATTCCCCAAGCTTAATTGGTAAGTAATTGTTGAACCAGCCACTACCGTACTAGCGCTTGTCTGAGTTTTAGAAAGAGTGAAACGAGGAGCTACAGTCACTGCCTGCGCACTGTTGGCATACAACTTATCCGTACTCTGATTGCCATTCCCTGCTGTAGGATTTGTTAATCCTGTTGAGCTCGGAGTTCTTGGATCACCACCCAATACCGTTAACT